>Ga0066709_100000280_pt1 | contig 24671 bp, 28 predicted proteins | sample GraSoiAngelo_158_FD_79665 | JGI IMG/M metagenome (GOLD analysis project Ga0066709, IMG submission 79665) | Grasslands soil microbial communities from the Angelo Coastal Reserve, California, USA - 14_1009_16_30cm | ecosystem: Environmental > Terrestrial > Soil > Grasslands | place: USA...
CGACGTTGCGTGCCAACGTGGATTGGCTGCGCAAAGAGGCCGGACACGTTGATGTCGAAAATAACTTCAATAACGATGACAGCATGGCTGGTGATGGATTGCGCGGAATTGCGAATCGCATCGAAGATCTGCAACAGCAATATGCGACCTTACTTGCCAATCTGGCCGTGCTGGCAACTGAACTACGGGCGTTGCCAGTGATCGCTGGATCGTCTGGTAACGGCTATGTTGAACATTTCGTGTTGCAGGCTGATGTGTGGCGATTGGCTGAACGCTTCGATAGTGAACTGGCCAAGCATCGAGGATTAATTGCCTGAGATGCGTCGCGAGACTGCGCACATCGAACGCCGCAGCGGGACGGATCGCCGGACCTCGAATTGGCGCGATGCCACACGGCATCTCCCACCATCTGCATTGGAAGCCGTCGCGTTGCGTGGCTGTGTGGAAACGATTCGCGTCCTCTTCGAGCGGGACGATTACGACTTCATGGACGAGTTGACGATGCGCGAGATGCTGGACGATATCGGCGTGACCATCTTCAGCCTCGATGAGAGCATCCGGCGATTGGCGACGACACGGGCGGAGACCAATGCCCCGCGATTTGACTGATCTGATCGTCGTGCTCTCGCGCATTCAAGGCGATCTGCGGGCTATCAATGCCCATCATTTCGCCTATCCTGATGATCCGAAAGCAGAAGAGACCATCGTCACGTTGGTGATGGTGCTTCAGGCACGCGTGCAGGAGTGGATGCGCGGCCAAGTCGCGACGCCAGACGACGCGGATCGACGCCAGCAACCGACGCTACGCCATTACGACCGGCGGTGGGGCGAGCGACTGGATGACTTACCCCTGCCGTCGGTCTCCTAACCCGCTGCGTCGGGGATGCGGCCAGACCCGGCGTTCGAGATGATCGCGCAGATACAGCTCATTCAAGGCATTCGTGTTCCGCAGTTCTCGTGCCGCGATATCATCGAGGAGTTCGTGCAGATGGGCGAGATGGTCCAGATCGAGCGGATCGACTTCAGCCGCGAGCTGCAAGCGGCGCAAGGCTTCGGCATTCATCCGCATGCGATGGAGAATTTCGCGGAGCGGTAACGTCATCGGCGATGAACGAAGTGACTGAGGACGATCACCGCGGTGAACAGGGCCAGCAAGACCAGAATCGGATCGACCCAAGGACGATCAAAGAGCCAGTTCATTGCTGGTGTAATCAGATAGAATAGGCGGCGCGCAGCGAGCGCTCAACTCGTTGCGCACCTGACCACGTATCGATGCGACAAGGACGCATCCCGCATGGCTCATCCCATTGTACTGCCCCAACTCATGGCCGGCCAGACGCACGGCCGCTTGACTGTGCTCAGCGTGTCCGGTGATTACACCGTATGCCAATGCATCTGCGGCCGAATCAAAACGTTTTACAAGTGGAGCGTGATGCGGAGATTGACGCAGAGTTGCGGTTGTCTCCAGAAAGAACGGGCCTCCGCAGCCAACACAGTGCATGGACATTCACGGCATGATCAGCACGGTGCGCAAGTGCTCACCCCTGAATACCGGGCATGGCACCATGCGAAGGCTCGTTGTTTCAATCCGCGACATAAGCGATTCAAGGATTGGGGCGGACGAGGTATCACAATGTGCGAGGAATGGCGCGATGATTTTGCGGCTTTTTTGGCTCATATCGGCCCAAAACCTCACCGTTCAATGTTGCTAGATCGCATCGATAATAATGGCAACTATGAGCCAGGCAATGTGCGATGGGCGACGCCACTAGAATCGGGTCGTAACACACGACGTGCTCAGGCTACATTACGGTAGAACTGATGCGAATTGATCGTCGTCGTATGAATCGCGCCGGTCTCAGGCAGGGACCATGCCGGAATATGTGACACGGTGCGAGGATTGAAGTAGTGGGTACTGTTCGATGTCGGATCGGGCACGGGCCACGGATACCGATGCACAATCTGCGCCGCGAGCGTGAGACAGGTGCTCAGCACAATCGCATCCGGCTGATGTTCGAGTGAATCATTCTTCCCCAAGAGCTCAGCCAAGCGCAGCCCGATGGTCTGCTGCGCGTCTCGGTCATTCCAGCAGGAGTATTGGGCGGGCCAGAGACAGCATTCCTGCACCGAGTGACCGCGATGCCCTTTTGCCATGCGATTGATGACCGTGAACATCACGGCGACAATGCCGAGAACGGGCTCGCTGCGCGCCTCGAGGAAGGCGGTGAGACCGAGCAGGACATGGTCCGGCAAGCGCTCCAGCTTCGCGCGGTCAGTCGGATTCATGTAGTCCTCGGTGACGGGCCACCCATGCACAAATGGCGCATGCCTCAACTGGGCACACGTGTGGAAATTCAGGCAACGCCTTGAACGGCATCATCCGTTCGGATTTGATACCGAAATACTTCACGTGCTCGTGACGATGCGATGCATGCTCCAGCTTCGCGCGGTCCGCAGGTAACATGCCGTGATCGTAACGCATGACACGGCTGGGCCTGTTGGCCGATACTCTCCCCAGTGCCTCTCCGTGACCCCCCACTCAGCCGGCGACGGCACGCGCCACGGGGACCACTCAAGCAGCGAGACCCGATAAGTACGGAACACCCCATAAGTGATCGTCAATGCACGGCTCATGCGAAGCACAGCGGGGCGCGATGCAAGTACCCCGCGATTCCGGGTGGCCGTGTCTGTCGCTTTCATGGTGGCAATGCTCCGCAGGTGCGCGAAGCGGCGGAAGAACGACTTCGCAAGCTACAGCATCCGGCCATTGATCGCATTGCGAAGCTGATTGATCAGGAACAATTCCCCAGCGTATCGTATGCGGCCAGTAAGGATGTGCTGGATCGGACGATGGGTCGCGCAACCGAAGTGGTGGATGTAACGCACTCAGGCTCCATCGATATGACGATTCTCGACCGATTGATGCGTGGTCGCCATCGCAATGCCGATCAACACGACTGAACCGGCTGACCTCCAACTGGCGGATGAAGTCGCCGAATGCTATGGCAATCCATTGCGCTTCGTGCGCGTCATGTATGACTGGCCGATTCACGATGAGCCCGGTCCTGATGTGTGGCAGCGTGAACTACTTGAGGAAGTTGGGCGACAAGTGCGTGACCGGAAGTTCACGGGCCGCGATCCTGTACCGCCGTTGCGTTTCGCGGTCAGTAAGGGTCATGGCGTGGGTGGCTCCACGGTGATTGCATGGTTGATAAATTGGATCATGTCCACACGCCCTCATTGCCGTGGTACCGTTACCGCGAACACAAATTATCAGTTGGAGACTAAGACGTGGGCGGCGGTGCGTGAGTGGACGAAGCGCTGTTTAACGGCTCATTGGTTCGAGATCAACGCCAACGTGATGTATCGCAAAGGTGCTCGTGAATCATGGTTCTGTGCGCCAGCTTCTTGCGCAGAAGAGAACAGTGAAGCCTTCGCCGGTCAGCACGCCAAAGATTCCACGTCGTTTTATTTCAACGATGAAGATTCAGCCGTGCCCGATAAGATTCACGAAGTGGAAGAGGGCGGCTTGACTGACGGCGAAGCCATGCAGTTCTTATTCGGGAATCCCACGCGCAACACCGGCGCGTTCTATCGCGCCTGCTTTGGCGCGCAGCGTGAGCGATACACGGTGCGTGTGATCGATTCGCGCACAACAAAGTTTGCCAACAAAGCACTACTGCAAGAGTGGATCGATGATTACGGCGAAGATTCCGATTTCGTCCGCGTGCGGGTCCGAGGCTTGCCGCCAACTGCCGACGAACTCCAGTACATCGATGCCGGCCGCATCGTGCTCGCCCAGACGAACGTGCCCTATGTCATTGCGCAGGAACCGCTCATCGCCGGCGTGGATGTCAGTGGTGGCGGATCCGCATGGACGGTCTGTATGTTCCGGCAAGGCTTCGATGCACGCAGCATCAAACCGATCGTGCTGACAGGTGAGCAAACCATCAAGCATGATCGGCAGTTGGTGGTTGATCAGCTCGCCAATGCGTTGAATGAACATCCGGTCACGGCGATGTTCATCGACAGCGCGTATGGCGCACCTGTGGCCGTGCGGCTCAAAGCGATGGGCTTTCGCAATGTCCATGAAGTGAACTTCGGTGGGGCGTCAAGTGATGTATATGCAGAAAATGCGCGAGCGGCGATGTGGAAGGCCATGAAGGAATGGTTGCCGAAAGGCGCGATTGACCAGCATGATCACCGGCTGGCGACGGAGCTTGCAGGCCCAGGCTTTCATCTGTCGAAAAAGAATAAACTCGTGCTGGAGTCCAAAGCCGAGATGCAACGACGTGGTGTCGCATCACCCGACCGTGCGGACGCCCTCGCTTTGACCTTCGCGATGCCCGTCAGATTGCCACAGCGGCGAGGGGAGCGCTGGGCACCGGTCTCGCCGAGTGCGTGGGGTTGAAGTGCTACAATCCGCCGACAAGGAGTGACGCATGCCCGCATTTCCCAATCTCGGCGGTAAAACAGCGGCGGAAGCCAATGATATTTTGGCGAGTGGAGGCTGGATTGGTGGCCATACCGGTGGTGGGGTCCGCTTTCAGTCGGGCGGGACTCATAAGATCGTATGGCAGGACCCAGCCGTCGGCGCCGATGTCGCCCTCGACGTGACGGTAAATTGCTTCTTCGATTCCACCCCGAGCTATTACAGCAGCACTGACGGCGTTGTTTGGGGCACGTAGAGATGCCGACGCTCGACAATCTCGCTGCGCAGACCATCGGCGAGCAGGAATGGCGCATTCTCCGGCTCGAAGAAGAGAATCGCCACTTACGGGATGAAGTGCAGGCATTGCGAGGAAGGATTGAATATGTCACCCGCCCGCTCGAAAGCCCAGAGGATCGCCACAGCGATTGCCGAGCACCATCCTGAGCAGTTGTACGCGCGGAATGCGGGACTCGCCAAAATGTCGAAACGCCAACTCCATGATTTCGCGGCGACGAAAGAGAAGGGCTTACCGCAGAAAGTGCGCAAGCCCAACCGCTATGGCCAAATCGGCAAGCGATGAAGCATTCTCAGGCAGCAGTCGAACGGTTGCGCGGACGGCTGCTGGATGTGCTTCTCTCCGATCATCCCGATGGAGCCGAAGCGAGCTGGCGCATGGAGATCATCATTCGTTGGTGGCTGGATCAGATGAACATCGCGACGCACGGACGTACTGACATCATGATGGAGGTGTTGACGCAGGCGTTGAATGACAGTGGCATTACCACGCATGCGGTCATGACTGAAATCGGACCGACGGTGCAGTGAAATGACAACATGCCCCGTCTGTCATGTCACTAGTGAACCGACTGCGCGTATCGGGCCATTGGCCGTCTGCGCCAATTGCGGCGCGAGTATCGTCATCGAACAGAATGGGACCGTGCGTCGTGCCGTGGCGACCGATACCGAGCCGCTTTCCATGCAGGACTTGGCGCGGTTGACAGCGGCACGAGCCGCCATTGCGCGCCCAGTACGACGACGGTAAAACATGGCGCGCGAGAGTGAGGCGAAATTCTTAGAGCTGGCTCGCAAGCGGTTTACACTTGCCTCTGAAGCCGACGAGAAGCAGCGGTCTCGTGAGCGTACGGATTTACGCAATTACGCGCTTGGTCCCTGGTCGGACGATGACCTGAAAGCGCGCCAAGCGCAACCCGCGACCAATAGCGGCCTCCCTCCGGTTCCTGCGCGTCCTACCCTCTCAATTCCGCTCGTCCAGGAACCGATCCGGCAAGTACTTAATGCCGAACGTGGCAGCGATTTGGGCATTGAATTGGTACCCGCTGATGATTTCGCCGCGCTGACCGGTCCCGGCGATGAAACGGAGATCGAGTTACGCGAAGGCTTGATCCGGCGTATTCAGCGCGAAAGCGAAGCGCAGGACGCACGCAGTTGGGCCTTTGCACGGGCGGTCATCGCCGGACGCGGGTACTACGGGGTGATGACGCGCTACTTGCCGGGCAAGACATGGGACCAGGAGATTTACATTCAGCGGTACTACAACCAGGCGAGTGTGAGTCTGGACCCGGCGCATGAACAACCAGACGGTTCTGATGCGGAGTGGGGTTTTATCGGAGTCGATTTGCCTTGGGATGAATACAAAGCGCGGTACGGCAAGCGCGCCGACGATTCCCGCAATCGCGTCGTCTCCAGTGAGAGTGAGGACCAATTCCGAGCGCTGATGGATGAAGCGCCGGGCTGGTTCACGTCCGAAGGTGACGTGCGCATGTGCCGCGTCGTGGATTATTTCTACACGGAGCGCACCGCTCGCACACTTTGCCGGTTGGCGGATGGCTCAAGCGCATGGGAGGATGAACTTCCTTACTTCCACACCGGAGAGATACCGGCACAGGACAAGCGTCGCGTCATCGAGAAGTCAATCAAGTGGGCGCAGATCGACGGCGTACAGATTCTCGATGAGACCGATTGGCCCGGCCCTGATCTACCGATCGTGAAAGTGCTGGGCGAAGAGTTGCAGCCCTTCGATCAGGAGCGCCGCGCGCAAGGCATGGTGCGCCCTGCGCAGGATAGCGTCATGGGCTTCTGCGCGATGGTATCCAAGTGGGTCGAGATGATTGGCCTCTCGCCCATTCCGCCGTTCCAAGCGACACCGGATCAAATTGAAGGCTATCAGGCGTGGTCTCAGCAGGCGAATACGCGGGCGCTGCCGTATCTGCCCTACAACCTCGTCTCAGACGGCGGGAAACCGCTGGGGCCGCCGACACGGACACCCGTCGATACGCCCATCCAAGCCATCGCGGCCTCGGTGCAACTCTTTCGGGATGCGATTCAATCCACCACGGGCGTGCATGACCCGCAGCTCGGGAAAGTGGACCCGTCATTGCGAAGTGGCCGGGCGATTCAGGCATTGCAGCAACAGAGTCAGCATGGGACCAGCAACTTTCTCGACAATCTGCAACGCTCCCTGCGTTACGAAGGGCAAATCATTAACAATTTGCTGCCCCACATTTATGGCACGCCTGGGCGCATCGCGCGTATTCTGAGCGAACATGGCGAGCCGCAGACCGTGCAGATTGGCCCACCGACAGGCAATGGTAATGGCAATGCGCAAGCGCAGCCGAAGCAATATCAACTTACGAAAGACGCGAACTTCAATGTGATCGTCAAGATCGCGCCCAGCGTGGAAGCGCGTCGCGTGCAGGAAGCGGCGATGTTGGGTGACCTGTTGAGTGCGCAGCCGCAATTGATGACGATTTTCGGGGACCTTTATTTCAAGAATCTCGATGGGCCAGGCCATTTAGAGATGGCTGAGCGCATCAAAGTCATCCTTGATCCCAAAGTGCAGCAGATGCTTGCGAGTAAGCAGCAGGGCGGGACGGTTCCGCCAGCCGTGCAAGCGCAACTCATGCAGCTTCAGCAGCAGATTCAGGAAGCTGAGAAAGTGATGCAGGCGCAACAACAGGAGTTACAGACCCGACAAGGCGAGCAACAGATCAAGTTACAAATTGCGCAAATGCAGGCCGATCAGGCCATCAAGTTACAAGCCATGAGAGACGCCAGTGCGATCAGCGTGGCTAAAATCGCGGCAATGACGCGTGGAATTATCAGCGATAATGAGCGCCAAGTTGAAGAGATTGCACTGGCACAGGAAGCAGATCGTACAGCAGCCCAGATGCAACATGAAACACGAATGAAAGGGCACGATGTGGGCGCGGAGCATGCGCACGACATCGCATCGCAACAAGCCGATCAGCTTCATGAGATTGCAACAATGCATCTGGAACATCAACATGCCCTACAAGAGCAGCAACAAGCCGCAGATCTCGCGCCTGAACCGGAAGCGGAGACGGTAGAGGAATGAAACGGATCAAATACGCTTTTATCGGTTCACGAAAAGCGCATACGGTTCGGGCTGAAAAGGCACTCGGTCATCGTTTGCCGCAGAAAGCTGTTGTTCATCATCCTGACGAAGATTCGCTGAATCCTAACGCGAGATTGGTCATCTGTCAGGACAATGCTCATCACCTGCTTTTGCACGTTCGTGCGCGTGTTCTGCGCGCTGGTGGTAATCCGAACACGGATGCGATGTGCGGTGGCTGTCAAATGCCGAAACCCATCACGGATTTTGCGCCATCAGCCACTCGATCGACCGGGCGCTCTCATTTATGTCATGCCTGCGATGCGTTGAAAGCAGCCAAGCGGCGAAGAACGCAGGCAATGAAAATCAACGCCCAGCGACGCGCACGCTGGATAAAGCGAAGAGATGAGGCGAATGCGGCTCGGCGTGCAGATCGTGCGGCTCGGCCTGAATGGTATCGACAAGAGAGTCGTCGGCAATTTGCGAATGACCGTGAAAACATTACAGCACGGAATCAAGCTTGGCTCGCCGAGCATAAGGACGTGATTAACGCACGTCGGCGAGAAAAGCGGCTGCAATTGGCGCTCGATCAGGTGGAAATCTGGGAAAAGGGCATTGACGTGTTAGCGGCTGAGTTAGAAGCTCCGAATTGACAATCCGCCCCAACCGCGTGGACACTTAGCGGTCATTCTGTCGCATGGCCGAACCTGAATTAGTTGCATCGGATTCTGCATCGCCTCCGTCACCGCCACCGGAGGACAATCTCTCGCTCGCGGACCACGAAGCGCGGTATGGCGAAGGCGCGCAGCACGCGCAGCCCGAAGCGGCGACCCCGCCCGCCGAACTCCCGCAGACGGAGCCTGATACCGCTGATACCGGCACACCAGAGACAGAAGACGCTGCTGGGCCACGCGATGAGCGTGGTCGATTTCTTCCCAAGAAGCGCCATCGAGCCGAATCAGCCATTGCGACCTCGGAGGATGTTCCACGGATTCAACAACTCACCGCGCGTTTACGAGCGGCGGAGGCGGAGCGAGATGCGCTGAAGGCGCGTACGAGTGAGTCGGTCGCCCCGATTCCACGTGCCGTTCCGCCTCCCCCGGTAGCCACAGCGCCAAAGCCGACACCCGATCAATTCACCGATTACAGCGAGTATGTGGAAGCGCTGAGTGACTGGAAAACGGACCAGAAGATTGCGGCGTGGGAAACCAAGCGCCAGGAAGCAGAGCAAGCACGCGCCGCAGAATTCGATCGGCAACGCCTGACGAAGAGTTGGACCGAGCGCGTCACCGCAGCCAAAGCCAAATATCCTGATTTCGAGGAAGTGGCGCTGCAATCGGACACATCTATTCCGCAAGGGTCACTCATTGATGCGTGGATTCTCGAGGATGAAACCGGCGCGGACGTGCTCTATTACCTTCAGCAACATCCTGACGAAGTGCAGACCATTCTGAATCAGTCAGTTCTTCAACAAGCGAAGTCTCTTGCGCTGCTGGCGCAGCGATTCAATGGATCTTCTTCGCGCACGGCGGCCGTCGCTACCGGATCGGCCCCTGCGCCTCCATCCACTCCGACGCCTCGGCCGCCTAATCCGGTGCGGACAGGCCCCTTACGGACGGGTGATGAACCGCCCGACGAAGAAATTGCATCCTTGGCGGATCACGAGAAGTGGTACGCGATGCGACGACGACGCGGGGGCTAGTGAATCACTCGCCAGAGAGGCGAGTCCGTGGCAAATACGATCATAACGCCCACTTGGGTATCCAAGGATGTGGCGGTCGCCTGGAAGAACAACATCAAGCTCATTGCGAACTTCGATCGCCAGTGGGATCGCACCTGGGAGAATCTCCCGCAAGGTGCGAAGATTGGCGATACCGCGCAAGTCCGGCTGCCGCAGCGCTTCGTTGTGACCGAAGGGCAGGCATTCGTGCAGCAGGCGATTCTGAATCAGACCGTGCCTGTCAGCGTGAATCATCAGTATCAGGTGGGCATGGGCTGGAGTTCGGCGGATAGCGCGCTCCGCGTCGAAGAAGTGCAAGAGCGCTACACCATGCCGGCCGGCCGTGCGTTGGCCTCGAAAGCCGATGTCCAAAGTGGCGCGGAAGTGTATTACACCGTCTACAACTCCGTCGGGACACCAGGCACCGCCATCACCGACGATGTGACCTACACCGATGGCGTGGCGAAGTTGCGCAATCTCGGCGTACCCGAGGAACTCGTTGCGGTACTCGATCCGAAATCGCAGAGCAAACTGCTGGCGGCGAACTTCGCGCTGTTCAACCCGCAGGCGCAGATCAGCAAATACTTCCGCAGCGGACAGTTCGCCGGCGCGGCGCTCGGCGTGGACGAATGGTTCTGGGATCCGTTGCTGCCGACGCATACGACGGGCACGTTCACGACCGCGACACCGATTGTCTCAAGCGCGGGTCAGACGGGATCGACGCTGGCCATGAGCGGCCTCGGGACGTATGCCTTCAAAAAGGGCGACATCTTCACGGTCGCGGGCGTCAATAGCGTGAATCCAGTGGGCTACACCGACACCGGCGACTTGCAGCAGTTCGTGATCACCGCCGATACGGCGGGCACGACAACAGGCACCCTGCCTATTTCGCGGCCGATCCTCACGAGCGGGCAACCCCAGACGGTTACCGCCTCACCCGCGAATAATGCTGTCGTGACGTTCCTCGGAGCGACGGGCACGGTAGCTGCGACGATGGCGGCGACGGCCAGCAAGCAATCGCTGGTGTTCAATCCCGGCGCGTTCGCGTTCGTGGCGGCGGATCTGCCGAAGAATCTCCCCGGTGCGAACAGCCGTCGCGTGAATGATGAGCAAGTGCGCATCTCACTGCGATGGACGGAGCAGTATCAGTTTATGTCCGATCAGTTGCCGAGCAAGGTAGAAATGCTCGTTGGTGTCGCGGCTATCGTGCCGCAGTTCGCGTTCCGCTGCTTCTCATAGGAGATCATCATGGCACTTGTGCATACAACCGTGAGTGCTGCGGTGACGACAGCGGACACGTCGATCACCGTGGCGTCAGCAACCGGCTTTTCGGCGGGGTACATCATTCGGATTGGCGACGAGATGATGCGCGTCGGCGGCGCGTATGTTTCCGGCACCTCTATTCCCGTCATTCGCGGACAGGATGGCACGCTCGTTAGCGCCCATGCCGTGACTTCGGGTGTGGTGTGCGGCATCGCAAGCGATTGGGCGACGCCCGGCGCGCAGACCACGGCGCAGTATCCGCTCGCCGGACGCAATCGTACGGTGATGACGTACGGCGCAGCCGGGGCCATTAGCTTGCCAACGGCGGGCACCGACATGCTGGCGATCATCAATGGCACGTCGGCGCTGGCGATGACTGTGGCGGTCCCCACAAAGGATCTCGACGGGTCGCTGCTGTGGATTGCGAGCGACGGCGCCGGCGCGCACACGGTCACCTTTGCTGGTGGCCTCAGTGGCGCTGGAAGCAGTTACGATGTGGTGACGATCAATGCCACCGCACCTGTTCTGCTCGGCCCATTCATGGCGGTTAACTCGCTGTGGCAATGTGCGGTGGCCGTGCCGATGGCGGGAACAGTCACGAATCTGACCGCGACGGTGGCGTAACATGGATCAAATTCTTTGGGGACCACAATCGGATTATGCTCGTGAGCGACGGAAGTGGGAAGCGTACCCGACGCAATATGGAGAACCGGAACGCCCGTTCGTCTTTCGCGAATATCCGTTGATGCTCTATCGCGCGAAGCGGAAACCGGAAGGCGGCAAAGATCCGATCCTTGAGCAGGTCATTGTCGAGGATGATCAGCAGGAGCGCAACATGCACAGTCGGGGCTGGGTGCGCGGCCCCGACCATGCGATCAAGGTGCTCGAGGAGAGCGAACGCGGGCTGGCGCAAGCGGCGGCCGAGCGCGCCTATCAGGATCGGTTGATGAGTGATCGCGCGAAAGCAGAAGCGGCCGCCATAGACGAAACAACCATCAGCCATTTAGGTGAAGTGCCAATTACGCCCATACACAAGAAGGGCTGGCCAAAAGGGAAACCAAGGAAGCAGGTGAATCGTGAGTAATCCGAGTGTTGGAGGGGCATTCAATCCAAACGCAGATTATTCGCCCACGGGGCTCTGGACGTTCACGCAAACGCCTGTGATCGGGAGCGGCGCGTATGTGACCACAGGCGCAACACAGACGCTCACAGCCAAAAGTTTGACTTCGCCCACGATTACGGGCACGGTGACGGGCGCAGCCACGCTGGCGGGCAACATCTATTCCGATTTCAAAGTACTGGCGGCGAGTGCGACCTTCAGCAATACCGCCACCTTGGCGACACTGACCGGTTTCTCCTGGTCGTTGATTGCGGGGGCGACCTATATCTTCGAGGTGAATCTCCCGACAACGATGACGACGGTGGGTGGCTTGTCGGTCGCCTTCACGTTGACGACGGCCACCCTCACGTCGATGCAGATGCAGACGTATGCGGCCACGGCGGCCGATGCGACGACGGCCGTCAGTACGCAGAGCACCACCACCACGTCGGGGACGAAATTCTTCGACAGTAAAACGGCGGCCTATACGCTCGTGACACTCAAGGGATCATTCGTCGTCAATGCAGCGGGAACCTTGGCGGTGCAGGCGGCCCAGAATACGGCGGCGGGCGGTGGGGATGCCAGCATCGTGCTGCTCGGGGCGTATGCGAAGCTGGAGCGCGTCCTGTAACGCCTAAATGGCGATCACGCTCAGCGCCGCAGCGGCCAGCACGGCAGCCGATGCTCTCTGCGCCTTGCTGAATGGCGGCAAGGTGCGCTTGTATGACGGGGCGCGACCGATCACCGCGGACACGGCCATTACCACGCAGGTGCTCCTCGCGTCACCCACCTTTGCGAATCCGGCCTTTGCGGCCGCGGTGAGCGGTGTGGCAACGGCGAATACGGTCGTCTCAGATAGCGACGCGGCTGCTAGTGGCACTGCGACCTTTTTCCGGGCGGTGACGAGTGGCGGGGCATCGGTGTGTGATGGATCAGTAGGTACCGCTGATGCGGATTGCATCTTGTCGAGCGTGAGCATTGTGGCGCATGGCACCGTGTCGATCACCTCTGTGATTTATCGTCAACCGCTGGCGTAAACTACGCTGATGCGATTCCATTATCAGAATCTGCAAGAGACGGATCAGCCACGGAAAGGCGTTGAGATTGTCTTGTCCTCGCGTCGTCGCTACGGCATGCCATCCGAACACGCGATCCAACAAGCACTCACCTAAGCGATGCCCGGTGGCGCGACGAGTGCGACCGCGACGCTGATCGCGAGTCTCCCGTATAGCGACAGTTCCACGTCGGCGATGACGGTGGGCACCGCTGGTGCGAATGCGTCGGCGGATGCTGTTGCTGCGCTCTTGAATGGCGGCACGATCAGAATTTACACGGCGCCGCAACCCGCGAGTGCGGATGTGGCAGTCACCACGCAGACCCTCTTAGCCTCTCCGACGTTTGGGACGCCTGCGTTTGCCGCGGCTGTGGCTGGCGTCTCCACCGCGAATGCCGTCATCGCGGATGGCAACGCGGCCGCCAGTGGAACCGCGAACTGGGCGCGCTTCGTCACCAGCGGCGGCGCGACAGTCTATGACGGCACCGTCGGGACAACGCCTGCAGCTCACTGTCGACTACCGAGCACAACGATCACCATTCACGGCACCGTGTCGGTGACGAGTGCGCGCTATCAATCGCCGGTCATCGATCGCGGCCGATGGTACAAATATCTTGCTGCTACACCTGCCGTGCCGAACGAACTCGGAGTGTTCGTCTACACGGCCGGCAGCAATAACTTAGACCTGCGGGTGTACACGCCGGATGCCGTCACGCCCTATCAGGCAGGGAACCTCTTTCCGTTCACAGCCATTCGCAATAAGCCCATCCAGTTTCCCGTCAGTGCGGGCGTCGCCTATTATCTGAATGTCTTCGGCGCCGGGAACGCGGGCGATTACACCCTGTCAGTCCTTGCCGGCGCGACCGATCCGGCCCCCATTGGGTCGATCTTCGTCAATGATGATCATCTCGCGTGGCCCCTGGTCATCCTGTCCGCGATCGATGGCACGCCGCTGCGGTATATCTCCCCGTTTCCCATTGGCGAAACCGCGGACATCCTCGCCACGGGCACCTATACCGGGCGCATCCTTGTGCATGACCGGACCAACACCGTTACCGATGATCGACTGAAACTCTACTCGCCACATTTCGATCTGTTGGCCGATGTGCAATACCTGATGGCGACGGATAGTCAAGTCTGTCCGATCATGTCGAATAAAAGCATCCGCTTTTATATCGGCCGCGGCACAGATGCCGCGAATGCAAATCATGCCACCGTGACGACGGTTACGGCGACCGGAGCGTTTGGCGCGACGACGTGGAATCTGCCGGCGGCTGGCCTGCGCAGCCTCGCGCCATCGGTTGATGAGACGATCCTCTATGTGACTGGTCAGGGCGGGTTCCTCAACACGCCGGTCAAACGGTGGGATCTCGTCAATGCCGTGTTTCTGTCGGATCTCGCGGCCGGCATTCCCAACTACTTCGTCACGTTTGCATGCGGGATGCTCGTCCTGAATGACGATACGATTCTCGTCAGTTACGAAAACAATGTCAGCGAGAACAATCCCCCGATGGTGAAGCACTATGCCACCGATGGCAGCGTGCTCAACACCTACACCATGACGGGGAGTCTCAGCAAAGATGTCCGATTGACGCATGCGCTGGACGATCCAGCGAGCTTTTGGATGTGGACGAAGGCCAATACCGGGATCAATCGCTTCACGAATCTCCGCGTCAGTGATGGCGCCACCCTCACGACGTTTGATGTCACGCAATTCGAGAATGGTACGTATGCGGGTGTCGTGTCCGCGACGCCTTCGGCGCGCTTTGGGGCCAGCGAGTCTTGTCCATTCCTGATTCTCCGCGTCGGCGTCGGGCTCCCACCCATCACGGGCACGATTGATGTGATCGCGCCACCGCCCAACAGTGGTACCGTACCGAATGCGCTGGCGCTCACTGGCTATCCGTTACCGCCTCGGCATCTCGAGGCGCTGTGCAGGACCATTATGACCATTGCTGCCTTGTCACCCGATGCCCGTCAGCAGATGTTCAACGCGCTCGGCGTCATGCTCAGCGGCGGGAAGCTGCTGACGCAGGAAGCTGGCACAACCACGAATCTCGCGACCTACAGCGACTCAGCGTTGACGGTCGCAAACAGCAATCCCGTGATCGCTGACGCATCGGGACTGCTCGGCCCGATTTACCTGCTACCGCAAGCGTACAAATTCACGCTCTATGACAGCAACGATCTGCTCCAGTGGTCCCAAGACAACGTGTGGGATGTCGGGGAATTACTCCAGGCGACGATTACGACACTTCAAACGCAAGTCACGGCCAATCTGGCCTTGACCGAGACGAAATTCTGCACGACGCAACTCACGATGAATTCGACCGCGACGTTGGCCAACATTGTGGGCCTGACCGGCTTCACGCTTGCGGCTAGCGGCGTTTATGCCTTCGAGATCAATCTCGCGGGGACCAGCACAGCGAATGGTGGGTTGAAAATTGCCTTCAAGTACACAACCGCGACATTGACCAACCTCGAGGCGACGGCGCAAGGCTTCACGGCGAGTGCCGTGGCGGTGCAGCATACGACGACGACGACCGATCAGGCGACCTTGTTCGGGCAGACGGCCGCGGTGATCAGCATTCGCATCGTGGGCCGGTTGACGGTGAATGTGGCGGGCACGCTGGCCGTCCAAGCCGCGCAGAATGCTAGTCACAGCGATACCTCGGCGATCTACATTGGGAGTTCAGCGCGGTTCACGAAAGTGTCCTAAAACCACGGTGGAATGGCATTTAGCCGTATCTGAGCTATACTGAGCGTGACGCCAGCCGAAGAGGGTGATCCGGGTTGGACGGCTTGACCCAATTGGGCAATAACCCTTCGGCCGCCGAGAAGATGTGAATCATCGTCGGTTGGCGTCGCCGTCATGTTGAGGACATGTCCAAATGCCCGTCGTGAATTGTCGCATCGTCAGCACACCACGGACCGGACATCATGAGATTTCCATTGACAATGATGATGCTCCGATTCTGATCGGGAATGGCCCAACGAAGAAAGCGGCCTTGCAGGATGCGATGGATACCTTACAGGGGCTTCAATCGGATATTGCCCGGCGACTGGATGACATCGAACGAGAACAGCCAGGTTTCAAAGAAGAATGGAAAGAGCGAGCACGCCGTTGGATCAATCGTGAAAGCCACATCAATACGGATGGTCCGTTCACGGAGTTGATTGAAGAAGCGCGGCGAATCATTCGCACGGCATACCACCTTCCGCCGTAGACACACACAGAACGGGATTCCAATGACTGATGCCACTGAAGCCCGTGAAACTCACGAATACATCGATCATGGTTTCGGCGGCCATCTCGTCGGAATGTCTTGCTCGATTTGCAAGAGAACATTGCATCTTGCACCGATAATTGAGCGGGTCATGAATCTATCGCCGTGGATTGAAGAGGGCGACAGCATTTGGTGTTTTTTCTGTGGCATCACCGCTGCCCGTTGCTATCTATCATCGCCGCAGTCAGCCACCCATCAACAAGACTGTCTCTATCGACTGTGGCGCGAACATGCTGAATGATGACGCGCCTGACCCGCGCGATGTCTGTACCTGTGCGCGGTGTGGACGCACGATTCCGCTCAGTGCCAGCAGTGAAGCGAATCACGGCCAAGGGATTCTCTATGAGTTCTTCCACTGTGCGGATCGAGCCGCCTGTGATGTGGCTCGGCAACAGCAAAATACTTCCTTCTCGCCACATCCCTCGCAGACATCAGGATGAGGTTTCTGCTGATCGTCATTGCAATCGGCACACGCGACCCAGATGAAATCGCGATGACGACCATCAGCACTCATCGGACGCCAGACATGCCAGCCGGAGCCATCGCCGCAATTAGGGCAGAGAATTGTCACGGAGTTTCGCATCGTGCCATGCCAGAATCGCGACCATCGCCACCCAAATATCAGCAATCGGTTCACCGTAATCCGCAATCACTCTGGGCAATCTGCGTTGGGCCACGCGAACGCGGCAGAAACGGTCAATTGCCTGCAAATTCACGTACAAGCGGGTTTTAGCCGATTTAGCCTTGCGTCGGGCCTAGCTCATCTGTTAGGCTGATCGCAGGAGCAGACCATGCTGATTCTGGAGATTGCGGCAGCCTTCTACATCGTGCAATGCCTCTTCGGCTTCATTGTGCTCTGGGTCGGTGATTGAGGTTACGGTTGATCGTCGGGTGATTGCGCCGCAGCGAGCACGGCCGCCCGAATCAACTGCGGCGACACTTTGGCGACTGATCCCGCTGCTCCATACGCCCCGCGTGCGAGCAGGGATTTGAACATCGGGCTGCGGTCAGCCAAGGCCGTCAGAAACGTCATTGGATTGTGCGTCACCCAGGCAAAACCGATCGGGTCACGATTGCCAGACATGGCCACGCGGCGTCCCACCACATCGGCGGCTTGCAGGAGTTTTCCTTCACGGGCATTCAGGGCCGACACGGCGGGCACTTCAGTGGCAATTTCCTCTTTCAGCCCACGCGCCAAGCCTTTCTGCGCTTCAATCGTTGCTGATTTGAGCTCGCCGTACTTCCCCGCGAGCTGGCGATACGTGCCCGTTTTCAACGCTTGCGCCTGTTCAATCGGTAAGCGGCTCCCACCATACGCCTCGAGGAATTCGTTGCCGACATCAGCTACCGCTCCGAGGTCACTGGCCGGATTGACTTGCTGGCTGACGTGTTGGGCGACGGGCGTCAACCGGGTGACGACGGCGTGAGGGCTAATAGTAGCAGTCGATCCGGCGAGCGCGTCTTTGATTTGCTCATTCGTCGCATCGATCAATGCGCCCAACTTGGCTTGTCCCGCTTTCGTGATTGAAATGCCCTCATCAAGCAAGGTTTTGACCAGTTGCGGCGTGCCGCCCGTCGCGCGCTTCGCTGCGGCGAGTGTCGGTTTGACGGCTGACTGCATCAAGCGAGTGCCGCCTGCTCGCAGCGCTGCGCCAGTGCCAAGGCCCACGGCTTCAGGGACAGCGCCTTGCCAGACACCTTCCTTTGCCACCGCTTGCACCGCTTCAAGCGGCGTGCTGGGTGCTGGGCGTCCGCGCGCACGATTGATGAGTTGCTTGTAGGCTTCTGCGCCACCGGCGCCAAACAGCCCACCGACGACCGTGCCACCAGGACCGAGCACGGAGCCGGTGAGGCCGCCCACAATCCCGCCAGCGACCGGCAGCTTATTGATGGCCCAATCCGCCCAACTTTCCGGTGTTTTCGGTGTCGGTGAAGGCGTCGGACTGACATCTTCGGCGCGAAAGGTTGTCGGCGCGTCGATCTCGGCGGCCGTGAACTTGACGGTCTGCACTATTTCACTCCGACGCCTTCGTAGCTGCCATCGGGATTGATTTTCGTCACCCGCAAGCGAACGCCTTTGACCGTCACAATCTCACCGAGTTTCGGCGCTGGTGTCGCGGTGACTGTTGGCGTCGGTATCGGCGCGGGTGTGCTCGACAGGCCCGCCGCGCCGATACTCTCGATGGAGTTCTGTCGAATCTTCAGATTCGTGCGGGCGAGTTGAATGGCGCTGAGCAGTTGATCCTTCGTCCAATCGGCCGACAGGTTCTTTTGTGCGAGGCCGAGCGCATGATCGGTCGGGGAGTTGCCGCCCATGTAGACGTTGCCGAGTTCGGAGGTCACGTCGGTGATCTGGGCCTGGAGATTGGTCGCAATTTGCTGAGCCTTCGGGCCGAGGGCACCATTCACGGCGGCGGCGAGTTGAACTTTGTTCAGGATTGGAAACTTGCCGGCATCCCACTGCTTTGCCAAGTCTTCAATGACGCCTAGTGAGTCGGATGCTGTACTGATCGCTTGTCGGAGTCGCGTTTGCTGCGCGCCGTTCAACGTCGCGACATGCTTTTGGGCGGCTTGCCAGTCGAGATTGGCTTTGGTCAGATCGTATCCACGCTTGGAGAGTTCGGCGCGGACTGGACCAGCCATCCGATACAGCCCTCTCACATCAGGCGGTTGCAAGCCTTGCTCAATGGCATCCGCGATCGAAGCAGCATCGGTGGTTGTTTGCTGAAGGGTGACGGCTGATGCCGGCGGAATAGCTTTGACTTGGCCGGTGACATCTTTCCCTTGATACATCCACTTGCCGCCCGAGCCGTCTTTGTTCGGCACGTAATCGACGGGCACATCGCCGACGCCGGGCAAGCGCATCGTGTGGGTTTGCGACGGTGACGGCTTCTCAGGCGCCGTATAGATCGGTTGATTCGTGGTCGGATCCACCAACGTGCCGCCCGCGGGCACTTCGCGCGGCTTGATACGTTCGCTCGCCCCTTTCGACTGCTGGATGTAGCGTGCTTTGACGGCCGTTCGCGCCTCGGGCGGCATCGACAGATTCCGATTCGCTTCCTCGCGCGTGATCCACTGATTACGCGCCGCGACACCGTTGAAGACTTGCCAATCGCCCTCGTTGGTCACATCCAGGCCCACGGCGCTATTGCCCAGGCTTTCTCGGTTCTGGTCGAGTAACCGCCCGCGCAACTCCTGCGTCTTCGCCGCTTCCTCATTCCATTTCGTGCCCTGCTCCAAAATCTTCGGCACGTAATGGCCCATCTTGTTGGCTTGTGCAACCTTCGTGGCCTTTTCGATGCTGAAGTGGCCTTCATCATCCCAAATCGGCTGGCTCCAGACGTAATCGAGCGCGTCCTGCTCGCCTTGGGCGCGCTGCTCGCCGCGGAGGCGCAGGTCGGTGAGCTGTTGCTCGGAGGCCGCTTGCTGGTTCAACCGCTGCTCGCGCGACTTCAGCAGATTCTGCTCGGCAACCTGCTGCGGGATCGCGCCGATGTTCTGGATGGCCTCTCCCCAAATTCGGCCACGTTCGCGCGCCGCGGCGGCTTGGGATTGGCCGTAAGCGGTGAGAATTGCAGCGACATCACTCATTTAATGCTCAACCGTTCTATGGTAAAGTGAGCGACGACGGTGAGCGTTTTCCGCGCTCACCGTGTCTAACCACATTCCCCGCAGTTGGAGGCTGCGCGGTCGATGGCTGTCGAATCTTAGCAAATTCAGGTCGAGTGGGCTCAGGTATGGCCCGGTTTGGTCAGGTATGGTCAGGCGAGATCAGGCATGGCAAGGCTTGGTATGCCAGGGTAGGCCGGGATTGGGCGGTGTGCGGTATGGCGCGGCAAGGTACAGCGAGGTTGGGTGTGACAGGGTTGGGTCAGGTATGGCGAGGCAGGGTTCGGTTTGCTCGGGTCAGGCACGGCTAGACGAGGTTCGGCAGGGTTCGCTTCGATGTGGCATGGCGTGGCTTTATTTGGAGGGTAGAGCGATGGCACAAAACCAAGAGACTGAAATTGGCCCCGTTGACAATTCAGCAAAAGGACTCATCGCATTCGGCGAGCCGTACATGGTACGCGCGATATTGGTCGGCGTAGCTGACATCTTGTTTCACCGATGGTCCGTAGAAGGCGTGGAAGCGAAGGGTCGAGCGGCGAAAGGATCAAAGGCGAAGCGTTCCGACGATTTAGAAAGTTACGTATGGAGGGACGATCTCGGCCGACTGTGCGTGCCCGGTGAGTACGTCAGGCAATCAGTCATCAATGCGGCCAAGTTCCGACAAGATCCGCGCAGCCCGCGTAAGTCTGCAATGGACCTATACAAAGCTGGCGTCGTGTCACTCACGCATCTTGCGCCAGTGAATGCGAACGGCACGCCACTCGATGCGAAGCCACAAGCGTGGGATTACGAGCATCGGTGCCGGGTCACGGTGCAACGCAATGGCATCACGCGGACGCGACCGGCGATGAAAGCAGGTTGGACAATCACTTGTGATTTTTTGATCAATTTACCGGAGTATGTCGCACCCGATGCGCTTCATGATGTCCTGGTCAACGCTGGCCGTCTGATCGGTCTGGCTGATTTCAGACCGAGCTATGGCCGATTTGCCGTCAAGTCTTTCGAAGGATTGATCCTCGAATAACGACCAATTGCGGCTCGGCGTGGTGCGGTCGGTCTGGGTACGGTTCGGCGTGGTGGGGCATGGTTAGGCTCGCTGGGACAGGACTTGGCACGGCGGGGTAAGGCTAGGTGGGATAAGGCGAGGTACGGTGCGGCATGGCCAGGTGTGGCAAGGTCGGATTTGCTAAGGCGTGGTAAGGCGTGGCGCACTCAGGCGGGCTAGGATTTGGTCTGGTTCGGCGGGGTGGGGCACGGTCAGGCAAGCTGTGGCATGGTGCGGTCGGATTAGGCGAGGCAAGGCTAGCTGCGGTGAGTTACGGCAGGATTCGGTATGGCATGGTATGGCCCTTATCCTCCATATAAGGGTACGCTGGTTTTTGTGCTTTGTCCGGCTGAAAGTCCACCGGCGTACAAGTCTCGATATCGGTTCCAGGGATCTTGTGATTGGGTCAAGAAGTTTTCTTGATACTTTCTGAACGCCCTGTCATATGCTGCGCCGTATTCGCCGGACGCGTAGTCTTGCGCGTACCGATTCAAACTTTTCTGCGTGCCACCACTCAAAAGTGAACCCTGTGCGGCTGCGCTCCGTTCGAGGGCCTGTTGCCCCATGGCCATACGAGCTTGATAACCGGGCTCGGCTTGTAAGTCTGAAAGCGATGGAGCTTGGAACGGTGGCGGGATCGCGCCTGGTCCCGTGTAAGGACCACCGCCTGCCCCGCCTGCTCCTGCGCCACCAGCGCCCCCTTGGGGAATCCAAACGGGATGCCCTTCACCAAAACCGACGCGCACCCACTGCCCATTCGGGAGCTGGATCTTCGTCTGATCACCGACGGCGTTCGGCGGCGTGATCTTGAAGCCGTATTGCTGCAACGTCGGAGCGAGTTCGTTGAAGGTCTGTTGATTCCACGGCCGATTCCCGACCAACTGCATGAACCATTGCTGTTCGTTGCCGGGTGTGGGGCCACCGCCGCCTGTCAACGCGCCGGATTGCGAGCCGTAGACGTTCGGCATGGTCGGTGAACCGGGTGTACCAGCGGTCTGCGTCTGCATGCGGCCCGCTTGTTGGCTCCACCAATCACTGCCGCCGTCCGTCAACGCGAATTGGTTCGGCATGGTCTATCCCACCACTTGCGCGCCCGCCTGCTGATAAAATGACACATGCTCTTGCGGCACGGCTTTGGTGCTCCCATCGGGCGCTCGCATTGTGATCATCTGTCCAACTGAAGCCGGACGCGGCACCGCGGTGCCTTCGGCTGGTCCGCCTGGTGTCGCGGGTCCGCGCTGACGGATATCCGGCTGCACGGCTCCGGTTTCCGATCCCGTGACGCCGGGCCAGGTCTGCGCGGGAGCAAACTGGCTCGGATCGAGGCCGAGAATCTGGGCCATCCGTGCCCCAGCGCTCTGACCGAGGTTCATGTAGGGCTGCATCCGAGCATTGAACTGCCCATAGCGTTGCGCTTCGAGATTCTGGAGGTACTGATCACGTTGCTTGGCGTAGGCCAAGGCTTCGCGGGCGGTCTGGGCTTGAATTTCGGCAGCTTTACTGATCCCGCGAGACTGGATGCCCGCCCCGATCAGATTACCCGCCGTGCCGATCACCGCTCCACCTGCGGTACTGCCGAGAAACTTGCCGACGCCGCCCAGCCAGCTACTCGCACCGGTTCCCGCCGTACCGCCGCTCATTCCAGCAGCCGCTTCGGTCGCGACATCGGCTCCGAGCGCTCCTGTCGCCCCAGTCGTGCCTGCTGCACCGGCCGTGATCGGGGCCGTGGCGGCTGGCGCGGCACCGGAGGCCACGCCGGTGCCCGCGCCAGCCTCTCCAGCCCCAGCGGCTCCACCGCCGCCCGTGAGCGCTTGGACGGCATATGGGGCGACCACGGGGGCCGCCATCAAGGCAATCGTCGTTTTCGGATGCTTTGCGGCCCAGACCAAGGGCGAGAGCGCACTATGGCCCCCTTGCTCCATACTGACGACCCGGCCGTTCTCAAGCCGATAATCGGTGTCCCCTACGCGAACGGTGGTCGATTGACCGCTCCGCAGCGCCGTTTGAATGCGCGGATCTTGCAGCTCGGCGCGCACCTCTGGCGAGAGGTTCGGATTGCTCGGGTCGGTGGCCGCATACCGATGGGCCGCTTGATAGAGGCGCGCTTCGGCCAACGTCATGGCGACGGGGCCATTCGGGGTAGGGACCCAAATCTTGCCGGCCGGGGGTGAGGCGTAACGGTTCGCCATGTGTTCGGTTTTCCCGAAATCGTGTCAGATCGCGCGATTATGTGCTGATTTCGATGTAAAGTATCCTGTTTTTCTGTCGATTCGAACACTTCTCATATTCGCGCCAGCGCCCAAAATGTCGTCCCGTCCCCTTGCATAAGCACGCTGTTGTACTGGGCCGCGAGTGTTGGATTGACGACGCCATCGATGGTGCCCGTCAACGTGACGGCATTGGCTGAAGCGTCTGTTTTTTTAACACACAGAATCCGCCCGCTTGTGGGCGTTGGCAGCGTGATCGTTACGGCTCCGGCTGTGGCATTCACCAGAATCGTCCAATCCGTCGAGAGGACGGTATACGGCGAGTCCGCGAAGACCTTCGTGACAACTTGATGGGTCACGTTCGTGCCGGTGACGGCCGTCAGCGCCGCAGCATTCAAGGCCGGGAGGGTGCCACTCAGCACCGCCGCATTCAGCGCCGTGAGGGCTGCCCCAGAGATCGCTGGCAGAGCACCCACCAAATTGCTGGATGTGAGCGATGTCAGCGCCGAGCCATCGAGGGCTGGCAAGGCTCCGGTCAGATCCGCGCTCGGAATCGTGGCGGAACTCTGCACCGCTGCCACGGCTCCAGCCACCGTCATGCTCAAATGCCCGGCGGTCAAGGTGCCGAGCGAAAACTCGTCGGTCAGACTCGGATTACTGGTCAGAACTAGATACCGAGCGTTAGCCGGCGCAACTGCATATGTGACAGTCTGCTGGAGATCGACGTAAAAACGATTCCACAGCGCATTGACCTGCCCGCTTTGGTCCGCGAGCGGAGTGTTGACGGGTGGTGGCGCAATCGCCGTGCTGCTCATCTAAAGTGCGCCGCTCCCCTGCGTGATTTTCAACCACAGGCCCGGCCCAAACCGCACGGGCACGGGATCACTTCCGCTGATCTCAAACACGAAGCGATCCATCCGCACGCGCCCCAGTCGATGCCACACACATCGGGTGAAGTACTCCCCCATGCGCCCGAGTCGTGCGGAGATCGCGGGCGTCCACGTCTGCCCTGCATCACGACTCACACGCGCGAGCACGGTGGGATTGACGCCTTGCCCTGTTGACGTGCCGATGCCGACTTGGACTCCAAGCTCCACTTGATCCAAAAAGCCGATGTCCGCTTCGGCGGAAAGATACGGCGCTCGGCGCAGCCAGCGCATCATCGCTCCGTTTTCCGTGAACAGGCTCAAATCAAGGACATAAATGTCCCCGGTTTCGTAGTCACCGCAAATCAATCCCGCCGATGTGCTCGCCAATCCACGCACACGCCAGCGCAGGAAGATGGCCAGCGTTTCATCCCACGTCCCGCGTTGGTGCCAGAGTTGTTCTTTCGTGTCATACACCCAGGTTTGCCCGCACGTACCAGCACACGGCACGGTCCACGCGATGAAGGTATGGCCTTCAGCGGAATAACAGAGCGCTTCCACGTCATCGAGATTTGTGGCTTGGGCGACGGCAAAGTCAATCGCATCGGTGCTGATCGGCTGCGCTTGCCCTTCCGTCGCGCGGACCATATAGGCCCGGCCTTGCTAATTCTGCGAGACGAAGTAGAGGGCGTGACCAGCAGTCGCCCAAGCATCCG
>Ga0066709_100000281_pt1 | contig 24658 bp, 24 predicted proteins | sample GraSoiAngelo_158_FD_79665 | JGI IMG/M metagenome (GOLD analysis project Ga0066709, IMG submission 79665) | Grasslands soil microbial communities from the Angelo Coastal Reserve, California, USA - 14_1009_16_30cm | ecosystem: Environmental > Terrestrial > Soil > Grasslands | place: USA...
CCTACCACGTTGATCTTGGGCTTGAGCCGTCCCAGCACCTCGAAGGCCCCGAGCACCGCCGTGGCGCCCGATTTATCGAACTTCATGTCCTCCATGTTCGCCGCCGGCTTGATCGAGATGCCGCCGGAATCGAACGTCACGCCTTTGCCGATGAGCGCGATCGGCGCGCCGGTGCCGCCGCCCTGGTATTCGAGCACAATGAACCGCGGCTCTTCGGCACTGCCTTGAGCGACGGCAAGCAGCGCTCCCATCCCTTCCTTCTTTATCTGTGCCTTGTCCAGGACGGTCGCCTTGAATCCGTGCGCCGCCGCCAGCTTCTGCGCCTGCTCGGCGAGGTAGCTGGGAGTGCAGACGTTCCCGGGCAGCATTTGGAGATTGCGCGTGAACAGATACCCGGCGGCGATGGCATCCCCGATGCGGCGCCCCCGCTCCGCCTGCTCCTTGTCCGCCGCCTCGATCACCAGCTCGACCGACTCGATATCGGGCTTGGGGTCCTCCGGCTGTTTCTTGAGCTCAGTGAACTGCCAACCGCCCTGCGCCGCACCCTCGATCAGCACCTGGGCCAACTCGGCGGCGCCGAGACTGCCCCGTGCTTCTTTTGTGACAGCCAGGGAGAAGGTCTTGGTTCCCAAACCGCGGGCGCGCCGTGCCGCGATCGCCGCGGCGCGCCGGATCGAGCTGCGCGTGATTTCGTTGGTTTTCCCGATGCCCACGAGCAGGATGCGCTGCGCCTTCCCGCTGCCGTAGACGAGCAGCGTCTCGTCCTTCTTTCCTTTGTAATCGCCCGCAGCGACCGCACGCTCGACACCGGGGTCGATCGCGGTCGTGGATCCCTGCGCCACGATCAGCGCGAGCAGCGGTGTCTCCACGCTCTCGAGCGGCTTGGTCGACATGAGACTCTTCATGCCAGGTGCTCGATGATGGCGTCGGCGAATGCGGAGGTCGATACCTCGGTTGCGCCGGGCATCTGGCGCGCCAGGTCGTACGTGACACGTTTCGATGCGATGGCGCCCTCCAGCCCGCGCACGATCGCGCGCGCGACCTCGTCCCAGCCCATCTCCTCGAACATCATCACGCCCGACAGGATCACGCTGCTGGGATTGATCTTGTCCTGGCCGGCATACTTGGGCGCCGTTCCGTGCGTTGCCTCGAACACCGCGTAGCCGTCACCCACGTTGCCGCCCGGCGCGAGACCGAGACCGCCCACCTGCGCGGCTGCCGCATCGGAGAGGTAGTCGCCATTGAGATTGGGTGAGGCGACGACCGAGTATTCGTCCGGACGCAGCAGCAGCTGTTGGAACATCGAATCGGCGATCCGGTCCTTGATCATCACCTTGCCGGCGTCCTCCTTGCGTTTGCCTCCCTCCGCCTCGGTCACCGTGAAGTCGCCGAAGCGCTCCTTCGCGATTTCATACCCCCAGTCGCGGAACGCGCCTTCGGTGAACTTCATGATGTTGCCCTTGTGTACGAGGGTGACGGATGGGAGCCGGCGCTTGATGGCGTGCTGGATTGCCTTCGACACGAGCCGTTGCGATCCGAACTTGGACATTGGTTTGATGCCGATGGCGCTGCCTTCGCGGATCTTCGCCCCAAAGCGCCGCGTCAGAAACTCGATCACGGCGTCCGCCTCGGCGCTATGCGCCTTGTACTCGATCCCCGCGTAGACGTCTTCGATATTCTCGCGGAAAATGATGATGTTGAGCTTGCCGGGATCCTTCATCGGCGACGGGACGCCCTCGAAGTAGCGCACCGGTCGAATGCAGGCGTAGAGGTCGAGGATCTGGCGCAGCGCGACGTTGAGCGAACGGATGCCGCCGCCGACCGGCGTGGTCAACGGTCCTTTGATCGCGATGCGATGCTCGCGAATCACACCCAGGGTTTCCTCGGGGAGCCAGCTGCCGGTCTCGTTGAAAGCTTTCTCGCCTGCCAGCACTTCGCGCCACGCCACGCTGCGCTTGCCGCCCGAGGTCTTTGCAACGGCCGCGTTGAACACCTTGGCCGACGCCCGCCAGATGTCGGGTCCGGTGCCGTCGCCTTCGATGAACGGAATGATGGGATGGTCGGGAACGATCCACTGGCCGTCCTGGAAGTCGATTTTGGCACCGACGGCGCCGCCGCGGCGGCCTTCAGCCTGTATTGGCATGGCCCCCAGTTTACCACAAAAAGGTGACCTGAGGGAACCGCGCCGGGTAATAATTGGTAGACACGCCATAATCAGAGGATGGGACATTCCGTCAGGGGGTCGCTATGCGTATTCCACGCGCGCACGTCATCGGAGCCCTGCTCCTCCTGGTCGCCGCTGGCTGCCTCGGCGGCACGGGCTCCGGTCTGGTCGGTATTTGCTGTGGTGGCAATGGCGGCAACGGCGGCAACGGCACACCGGGCCTGGGGTTTTTCGTGCAGCCGAATGCCGCGGATGTCGGTCAGGCCATTACGCCGCCGGTCGAGGTCGTCGTGCGCGATACGCTCGGCGGCACCGACAGCTCATTCACCGCCAGCATCACGATCAACCTCGCATCCAATCCGACGGGCGCGACCTTGAGTGGGACTACCGTGGCGCGGCCCGTCAACGGGATCGCGAGTTTCAGCAACCTCGCGATCGACAAGGCCGGCACCTACACGCTGCAGGCGAGCGCGAGCGGCGTCTCGGTGACGAGCAACGGGTTCACGATCAACGCACCCTAGAGCCGATAGCCTGCCAACGTCCCACTTGTAGTCTGTAAAAAAAGCATCCCCGAAATATCGTCCACCGCATACACCGGCTCGCGTTGTTTGCCGAGGTCCACACGCGAGCGCGGTTGCCCGGTGTCCTTGTCGATTTGGAGCAGGACGTTGCCGTTGCCATCCGGCGACCGCGTGAGCACGAATACGGAGCTCGGCGTCGCGAGTGAGGCCTTAAAACGCTTCGACGCCAAGGCGCCCGCCTGTTGTGAATAACCGCTCAGTTGTACCCCGCCCTGCGAGTACGCCGTTGCTAGCTGGCTGGTGATGCGTTTGGCTGTCGTATCGGTCGCGTTGCGCGAGGCTTGTGCAAAGGCGTCGCCATAGGCGGACGCCGCGGCGCCGTACAGCCCCGCGCGTACCGAGTTGATCCGGTACAACGCTCGCAGCAGTCCCGGCAGCTGCGGCGCCGGGTTGTAGACCTGTTGTTTGATCTGCCCGTCTCGAGCGACGGTGGCGAGGTTCTGTGACGAGATCAACACGATCCCTCCGGGGCGGAGCTCGATCGCCGTCGGATCTTCGCCTCCCTGGAACTTTATCTCACCGCCGAGCGCGCGATATGTGCCGTCCTGTCGATTCACGGCATAGAGATGATGGTCTCGGCCCGCGAAGACATAAAGGGTCGATCCTTCGACGACGTGGAGCAGCCCCTCGCCCGGCGCCTTACCACCCTCGATCGCGTCCTTGAATTTCTGCTCGCCTCTCGCCAGGTCGATCACGTTTACTTCGCCGTTTGTCGCCGGATCCGAGCGCGAGATGTACAACAATCCCGCCGGCGTCAGCTCGGCGTAGTCCAGCCGGCCCTTGATCTTCACGTCCTTCTGCAGCCGCACGGTCGCCGTGGCGACGTCCAGGACATTCACGAACGTGCGCGACTCGGCATCGACGGCGAGCACGGCGGATCCGCCCGTGATGATGGCATCCGTCACCGTGCCGCGCATGTGGAGCGGCTTCTCGGCGAGCGTCGTCCCATCTTCATAGCGCGCGATGTTGAGGCCGGTCTGCACCACGCCGTTGATGATGCGCACGTTGCCCGTCGCTTCATCCGGCGGTGGTGACTCCGGCAGGATGATGATCCCGGCGGGATGTTGCACGATGCCGTGAACCCAGCCCTGGATGATTGCGGGCTTGGCCCAGAGCGCCTGACCATCGGCAAGCCGGTACGCCATGAGCCGATCGTCGAACCCGACGTAGATGCGGTCGGGCTTGTCGATCGCCGGGAAGAGCCGCACGTGCTTGGCGGGATTGCCGGCGCGCGCCGTGGGGAGAGTCGCCGACCAGCGCGTCGCGCCGGTGTGCGCGTCGAGCCCACGCAGGCTCGTCAGCGTGTTGACGACGATGACGTCCGGACCGGCCTGGAGGACCTCGAGCTGCGTGCCCTCGGAAGCGACGCGCACGAGGCCCTGCATCAGCCCGCCGAGTCCACCTTTCTTCGGACCGCTCTGCTGGAACAGCGATTCGCTGACCCAACGCTGATTGCCGGTCTTGAGGTCATACAGCGCGACCACCGGCGGGCCGGACGCGCGCCTGCCATGCACGATGAGCGTCCCGGTCTGCGGCAGCACCCGGCGCGTGACGACGCGCGTGAGACCCAGGCGCCGCGAGTCGAACAGCTCGGTCCCGGTGACGGGGTCGAAGATGACCGAGAGTCCCGGCTTTGCGGCTTCCATCAGCAATGACCCTTCGACCATGCGAACGCTGTCCACCGGGAGGCCGCCGAGCTCCGGCTTTTGCCAGACGATCTGACCGCGCTCGACATCGACGCCCGCGAGAGCGCCGTCGCTCGAGACCAGGAGCGCGCCCGCAGGGGTGATCTGCTGCCACCGGATGTCGCCGTTGAAATGGAGTGTCCAGGCCGCGACGGACCCGACGGGAGTCTGCGCGGGCGGGGGCGGCGTTGTCGGGTGAGCAGCCTGAAGCAGCGCGAGGAGCAGCGGCAGAGCCATGGGTGACCTCCTGGGGAGGGCACATATCCCCCCATGGCGCCGTTCCGCGCAAGGGCCTACGGCGGGGGTGGCTCCCGGCGGAAGCGAATCTCGACGGTTCGCTGAGTGTCGATCCTGGTTTGCCGGCCGTAACGATAGGAGGTTACGACGGTCAACGAATCCTGGAGCGGCACGCCGCGCGCGATGTTGCGAAAGCGCGTGCGAAACCGCATCGCGCGCACGTCGGCCAACCGGGATCGTTCGGGCCGGGTGAGCAGGGTCTCGGTGTAGCGCAGCTCGTACGTCATCGGGTCGAGGTACGCGGCGCCCGCCATATCGGCCGAGCCGAGTCGGATCGCGGGCTCGAAATCGATGCGCACCAGCGTGTCCCCACCGATCGTGTCGCGCCCTGCCAGCAGGAAACAATGACTCGCGACGAAGTCAGCATTGCCCAGGTCCTGCAGTTCGGCGCTATGGATCACGACGAAGCTGTCGGGATTGCCCCACGGTCCCCATGCGGGTTCGACGACGCGACCGACCGCGTAGGGATGATTCTCCTTGCTGGAAAGTCGCAGCCTCCGCAGCTGCGGCCCGCTCGTGTCGCCGCGTGCATTCACTTCGCGCGTTGCGATCTCCAGGTCGTAGTCGAACGGGTAGGAGTTCGCCAGCAGCTCGAGGCGGCGGGCGTTTTCCTGGAGTTGATCGAAGACGGCGAGTAGCGCGGCGTCACTCGAGTCGGGGCGGCCGGGCCGCGTGCACCGGGGAGCGGCGATCGTGACGGGAGGCAGCTCGATCGCGAGATGGCGGAGCGCGATTCGTACCCTGGTCGTAGTGTCGCCGCCCATGACGATCTGCGTGTCGAGCGGCGTGTAGCCGATTTGGCGGACGCTGAGCAGGTACGTGCCGGGTTTGGTTTCTCCGAACACAAACGCACCGGCGCCGTCGGTGAATTGCCGCCCGACGTTCGGATGCAGCGTGACGATGCTGAAGCCCAGTGGCTGCCCAGTTTCGGCGCTGACCACGGTGCCGCGGAGCGAGGGTTGCTGTGCGGTGGCGACTTGGACGAAGGCGAACAACGGGAGCCAGTTCATCGCCAGGGGTCAAAGTGGAGGAACTGTCATCAGCGCATAGCTTTGGGCGGCGCGCCAATCCAGCAGTTGAATCAGCGCCAAGCACGGGCGGCTCGTTCCCGTGCAGAGGCGTCCGTCGAACGTCAGCAGGGCTTTCCAGCGACCGCGCGCGGTGCTGAATTCCGCGATGCCCCGGTGACTCGCTTCATTCACGCCGTGCGGATCCATGCGCACATGTCTCGTGCGCGCCCATTGCTGCGCCATGACATCCAGCTGCTTGTCGAAAATCACATCCCGTCCCGTTCCATGCTCCGACTTGTCCGGCGCGAACGACAAGTAGAGGACGCGGCCGTCGGGACCCGCCACGGCTTCGAGTCGACCCCAGATCCAGCTCGTGTGGCGTTCGCAACGCCGGAAGCGGTTGCCGAAGTCCTCGCATTTTCCCCAGGGGACATTGTCCTGCCTGATGAGGAACTGCTCGACGCTGTCGAGCTGCATTCCCGGGCGCATCCCCCACAGGAAAAATGGCGAGAGCTCGGCTTTGTCCGGGTCGGAACAGGCGAGTAGCAGGGCGGCTATGCCGAGGACGCCGGCGGTGCGGGCGGACAAGGTCACCTCCGCGACAGAATTAGCGAGATGCCCGAGGAGAGAGTCGAACTCTCATGGGGTTGCCCCCGACGGATTTTGAGTCCGTTGCGTCTGCCATTCCGCCACTCGGGCTGGGGCGCGGAAATATAGTCACGCCGGTCCTACCGCGGAGATGCTCGAACCCCTCGCAGGGTAACGCACCGGGACGTAACGCCAGCTGACCACAGATTTCGTGGTCGCCGACGGTCCACACGCATGTCGGCCTATCGCCACAGACCAGCACCCGTGCTTCGTCCGTCGTGCGTGCATGTCTCCCATTCACTCGGCACACGGCTTGCCGTGCCAAGAGCGAACCGGAAGCTCCTCCAGTTCAGGCAACCATCTTCATGCAAAGGAGAAGCGAATCATGCGTACGAGCGCGTTCCTCGCCCTTGCGGGCGCCTTTCTCCTGACCGGCGCGTGTCGCGAGAATTCACGCCAGCCGCTCGCTCCCTCGTTTGCCTCCTCGTCGTCCCTGCCCCACATCAACATTACCGAGCTGTCGTTACCTGTGAGTGTGAAGGCCGCCCTCACGGTCACCGACTGCAGCAACCACCCCGGCCCGAACATCACGCTCGATGGCCTGGCCGCGCTCGGTGGGTTCGGCGTGGAGATGACCTTCAGCAATAACCTGAAGGGCACGCACGACTATACCGTCGACAAGCAGGTGGACATCGCGCTGCAGCCCCCGGGGCAAACGATGACGATCCCGAAGCAGCCGGTGCTCGGTGGTGTCGGCGGCAACCCGTTCATCTGGGTGCAGTTCGTGAACGCCGCCGGGAAGCCGACCAGCGACGAGATCTACCTCGGGCGCTGCGTGCAAGGTTCCCGTTACGGCTTCACACACGCGGAGGTTACGACGGGATCGGCGTTCGCTGAGTTCGGGATCACGGGGTGCGAAAACAGCCCAGGCCCGTTCATCAGTATTGACGCCAGCCTGGCGTACGAGGGTCTCGGCGCGCAGGTCATCTTCCGGAATAACGACAATCCGGTGGGGGGCCCGCACGAGGCGGTTCGCAGCCAGACTCTCTCCATCATCCCGCCGGGGATGAGCTTCACGTTCCCCAAACAGCCGGCGCAAGGCGGCGTGGGGGGCAACCCTTGGATCCTGGCCGGGTTCCTCGATGGCAGTGGGGCCAGGCTGGATGATCCGACCCTGCTGGGCCGCTGCGTGCAGTTGAGTAAGGCGCTCAGCTAGCCTCGCGATTCCTCGGAGGAGGAGCTGGAAAAATGTAGGGGCGCAGCATGCTGCGCCCCTACCACACCCTTCACAGCCCCGTTCTGTTCCGCTGCTCGTCGGTTAGATGTGCTCGTCGGTTAGATGTGCTCGTGGGTTAGATGTGCTCGTCGGTTAGATGCCGCGGCGGCGAGCTCCTCCCCGAATTGCTGGCCGCCTGGGTACCATGCCCTGCCCTCGATCAAATCCCCGCCCTTCCCGCCGCTCCATACGGAGCTCGCCAACGCGCCGGATGAACTGCTCGCGCATTTGCTGGAAGCGCGCCTGCTGCACCGGCGAGAGATAGCCCGCCATCTCGCGATTCTCATCCTGGTCGATCTTGAGCATGTCGGCCCGGCCGGTCTGGACCCCATCCATCAACTTCCGGAGGCTGTCGGAGTTGGCCGGCACCCCGGGCCGCATCTGACCCTCGATCGCGCGGCGCCGTTCCATCTGTTGCTGCATCAGCGCGCGCCGGCGCGTGCCGAATCGCTCCTGCGTCGCGCGGAGTTTCGACGTCTGGTCAGGCGTCAAATTCAACTCCTGCTGGACGTGATTACTGAACCGTTGCTCGATCTCCCTGCGGAGACGTCCCGCCTCGGCGGTGTCGCCCTGCGCGCGCGCGGTGTCTCGCTGTTGCGCAGCGAGCGACGGCGCCAGCAGAACGGCAAGGCTGAGTAGGATGTACTTCCTCATGTTTATCCCTCCAAAGAGCGCAGTACCGCACGCAGCTGCTGCGCGTCGAGTTCATGCAAGTCCGTGCTGCCTTCCGGTACGGCCACACTGTCGGGACTGATCAATTCATCGAACGTCGCGAGCACGTCGCGCAGCTCGTCGGTCGACAGATCGCCCAGGTCGTCAGCGACGAGATGCGCCGGGTGCGCGCTGACCCCGGGGCGCCGCCCCGGGGTTAGCCGAGACGCGACCACGGCACCTCCGAGCACGAGGACGAGCGCCGCGGCGATCCGCAGCCACGTCCGCTGCACCCACGCGATCCGGCGTACCGGCTGCTCGCGCAGCCGCTCGACGACCTTCCGTGCCGTCGCCTCGACGTCGAGTCGATTCGCCGCATCGGTGCCGAGCTGCTTCGCGAGATTCTCGAGCCTGTCGTTCACTTCACAATCTCCTTGAGTCTCCGCACTGCATGATGGTAGTGCACGCGCGCGGCTCCCGGCGTCGTCGCCAATGCCGCGGCGATCTCTGCGTATTCCAGTCCCTGCTGTGCTCTGAGCAGAAACACTTCGCGCTGAAGCCGCGGCAACTGCTGCAATCCGGCCGCGAGCATCGCCTCCGCTTCCCTCGCCTCGGCATGCTCGTGCGGGTCACCGGTGACATCGCGCACGGCCTCATCCAACGGCAGCACTTTGCGCCGCGCCGCGCGGCGTCCGAAATCCTTCAGCACATTGCCGCCGATCGTGAGCAGCCACGTGCGAAACTGGCATTGCCCGCGGAACCGGTCCACGCTGCGAAACGCGCGGATGAACGTTTCCTGCACCAGATCGTCCACATCCGAGTCGGGCGCCCCGGCGCTGGCGAGAAAGCGCGCCAACGGCCGGGCGTGGCGCCGGACGAGCTCGGCCGCCGCCTGTTCGTCGCCCGCTTGCCACGCTGCAATCAGCGCGGTGTCGTGGGCTGCTGGAACCATGTGCGGTTGGGCCATCGGGCTCCGGGCTTATGGACGCGGATGAGGTTGAAATATTAAGGGACGGGGTCAATGCCGCCCCTCGCCGCCCTTCGCCGCCCTTCGCCGCCCTTGTCACCGACGGAACGTGAGGATAGCTTCTGAATTCGAACGTTTGTTCGAAACCTCATGCGACCATACGACGAGCGTCTCGACCACCTGCTCGCCCGCGCCGCGCGGGTCTTTGCGGACAAGGGCTACCACCCCACCACCATGCGGGACCTCTCCGCCGCGAGCGGCATGTCCCTGGCCGGGATGTACTACTACGTCCGCGGCAAGGAAGACCTCCTCGCGCTCATTCAGGAACGGTGCTTCACGCAGGTGCTGGACGGCGCGCGCCAGGCGGTTGCGACCGCGACCGATCCGCAGGAGCGACTGCAGGCCTTCATCCGCCACCACGTCTCGTTCTTCGCGCAGCATATGGCCGAGATGAAGGTGCTCTCGCATGAAGCGTCGCCGCGCGGCGTGAGCGCAATCAAGCGGCGCTACGTGGACCTGGTCGAGTCGATTCTCAAAGATGCGGCACCTGAGCAGAGCGCCGTCGATCGCAGCGCCGCGACGTACATCCTCTTCGGGATGATGAACTGGATCTACAACTGGTACGACCCAGCCGGCCACATCGATCCCGCGCGGCTGGCCGATCTCATGGCGAGCATCTTCCTCGGCGGCTTCGTCGAGACCCATCAGGAGGCGAAATAATTCCATGGCAACCATGACCGAACCGCAAGTCAAGACGCTCATTCAGTATCGCACGGAAGACGGGCTCGCGATCATCGAGCTCGATGATCCGCCTGCGAATACCTACACGTTTGAAATGATGCATCAGCTCGACGAGGCGATCCTCAAGGCGCGCTTCGATGACAACGTGCACGTGATCGTGATTCGCGGCCACGGCGAGAAGTTCTTCTCGGCCGGCGCGAACATCGCGATGCTCAATAAGGTCACGCCCCGCTTCAAGTATTTCTTCTGCCTCCACGCCAACGAGACGCTGAACCGGTTGGAACAGACGCCCAAGCTCACGATCGCCGCCCTGAACGGGCACACGGTCGGCGGCGGGCTCGAGATTGCGATGGCGTGCGACCTCCGCCTGGCCAAGGAGAACGCCGGCAAGATCGGCCTGCCCGAAGTCAACCTCGGCGTCCTTCCCGGCACTGGCGGCACGCAGCGTCTGGCGCGGGTCGTCGGCAAGTCGCTCGCGATCGAGCTGATGGTGAAGGGCGAGACGTTCTCGTTCGATCGCGCGAAAGAGCTGGGCCTCGTCAATGAGATCTTCCCCGCCGAGGCGTTTTGGGAACAGGTCGTGCTGTACGCCAAGCAGTTCTGTCCGCCGCACAAGGCGTCCAAGGCGGTCGGGTTGATCAAGCGCGCCGTGCAGTCCGGCGCCGAGGTGCCGTTCGAGAGCGCGCTGGCGATCGAGCGCGAGCTGCAGCAGCAGCTGTTCCAGAGCGAGGATGCGAAGGAAGGCATCGCCGCCTACAACGAAAAGCGCGTGGCGGAGTTCAAGGGGAAGTGAAGACCGACCTCTTCATTAATAACGAGTGGCGGCCGGCGGCCAGCGGCAAGCGGTTCGCGGTCGAGAACCCCGCGACCGAGGAAAACCTGGCTGATGTCGCGGCCGGCGATGCCGCCGACGTCGACAACGCCGTCCGCGCGGCCAAGGCCTGTTTTGAGTCGCAAGGGTGGCGGGAGATGTCAGCCAGAAAGAGGGGGAAAATCCTCTTTAGGGCTGCGGACCTGCTCGAGGCTCGTCTGGACGAGGTCGCCCGGCTCGAGACGGCACAAAACGGCAAGACGCTTTTCGAGTCGAAGATCGAAATCGGGATGGCGATCAACACGCTCCGCTACTACGCCGGGTGGGCGGACAAGATCGTCGGCGACACACTCCCGGTCGAAGGCCCCTTCTTCACCTACACGCTGCGCGAGCCGATCGGGGTCGTCGGTGCCATCGTGCCGTGGAATTTTCCGCTCAACATCGCGAGCTGGAAGTTCGCCCCGGCGCTCGCCGCCGGATGCACCGTTGTCCTGAAACCCGCGTCCGAAACGCCACTCACTGCCCTGCTCTTCGCCGAGATCGCACTCGAGGCTGGACTGCCTCCGGGCGCGTTTAATGTCGTCTGTGGAGGAGGATCTACAGCCGGCGCGGCGCTCGTGCGGCACCCGGACGTAGACAAGATCTCGTTCACGGGTTCGACGGAGGTCGGGCGCCAGGTCATGAAGATGGCCGCCGGGACGAATAAGCGCGTCACCATGGAGCTTGGCGGGAAGAGCCCGAACATCATTTTCGCTGACGCCGACCTCAAGGCCGCCGTGCGCGGCGCGCAGACGGGGATCTTCTACGGCAAGGGCGAGGTGTGCGCCGCGGGATCACGGCTGCTCGTCGAGAAGTCCGTTCACCAGCAGGTGATCGAGCAGCTCGCCGAAGGCGCGAAGAAAATGACCCCCGGGGATCCGCTCGACAAGAACACGCGACTCGGCGCGCTCGTCTCCAAGAAGCAGCAGGAGACCGTCCTCTCGTACATCAAGAAGGGCGTGGATGAGGGCGCGACACTCGTGGCCGGCGGCAAGGCGGCGAAGCCGAACGGCAAGGGCTACTACGTCGAAGCGACGGTGTTCGACGGTGTGCAGCCCGACATGACGATCGCGCGCGAGGAGATCTTCGGGCCGGTGCTCGCCGTGCTGACGTTCGACGATTTCGAGCAGGGCGTGAAGCTCGCCAACAATACGATCTACGGACTCGCGGCCGGAATCTGGACCAAGGACATCCACAAGGCGCACCGTGCGGCGAAGGCCATTCGCGCCGGCACGGTTTGGATCAATTCGTACAACTATTACGACTCGGGTGCGCCGTTTGGCGGCTTTAAAGCTTCAGGTTTTGGTCGAGATCTTGGCCGCGAAGCGCTCGATGGCTACCTCGAAACAAAGACTGTGTGGGTCGCCCTGTGAGGGAAGCCTTTGTTGTTGAGGCCCTAAGGACCCCGGTTGGCAAGCATGGCGGATCCTTGGCAGGTGTGCGGCCGGATGACCTCGCGGCAGTCCCGATCAGGGCCGTAGTCGAGCGCTCCGGAATCGATCCCGCCTCGGTCGATGACGTGATTCTTGGCTGCACGAACCAGGCGGGGGAAGACAACCGCAACGTCGCACGTATGGCGCTGCTCCTCGCCGGGTTGCCGGTCGACGTGCCGGGCCAGACGGTGAACCGGCTGTGTGGTTCGGGGTTGCAGGCGGCTGCGAGCGCGGCCCAGGCGATCAAGGCGGGAGAAGGCGAGACGTTCATCGCGGGTGGCGTCGAGAGCATGACGCGCGCGCCATACGTCATGCTCAAGTCAGCCGAGCCGTGGAGCCGCAAGGCGCCCGAGACAGCTGATACGACGGTGGGCTGGCGCTTCATCAATCCCAAAATGAACAAGGAATGGACGATCTCGCTCGGCGAAACGGCCGAGGTGGTCGCTGAGCGCTATAAGATCAGCCGCGCCGAGCAGGACGCGTTTGCGGTCGAAAGCCAGCGGCGCGCCGAAAAAGCACTGAAGGAATGCGTGTTCACGGACGAGCTGGTGCCGGTTCCCCTCCCCGACGGCTCGACGTTTGCCAAGGACGAGTATCCACGGGCCGGAACCACGCTCGAGTCGGTATCGAAGCTCAAACCGGCGTTCAAGAAGGATGGAACGGTCACAGCGGCAAGCTCGAGTGGGATCAATGACGGAGCCGCGGCACTGCTTGTGACCGCGGCGAAGGGCGGCGAGGGGCGGCGAGGGGCGGCAATGGCACGAATCGTAACGACCGCTGTGGCAGGCGTGGATCCGAGCTGTATGGGATTGGGTCCGATCCCGGCGACCAAGAAAGCGCTCAAACGCGCCGGCCTCACGATCGATCAAATCGGCCTTGTCGAGTTGAACGAAGCGTTCGCGGCGCAGGCTATCGCCTGCATCCGCGAGCTCAAACTTGATCCTGAGAAGGTCAACATCTACGGCGGCGGTCTTTCGCTCGGTCATCCCCTCGGGTGTACGGGAGCCAAAATCCTCACGACACTCGTCCATGCTTTGGTGCGACACGACTACCGGTATGGGTTGGCTACTATGTGCATCGGCGTCGGTCAGGGCATCGCGATGATCGTGGAGCGCGTCTGATGGCGGCGTACGAGCGCATCCTCGTCGAGATCAGCGACCACATCGGGAACGTCATGCTGAACCGGCCCGACAAGGCCAATGCCTTCGATCCGGACATGTGCGAGGACCTGCTCGCAGCCCTGCGGATGCTGGCAGCCGCCGATCAGGTGCGCGTCATCGTGATCACGGGCGCGGGCAAGGCGTTCTGCGCCGGCGCCGACCTCGGCGTCCTCGGTACCCAGGGCGACCAGCTCGTGCGCGCCGGCAAGGACATCGCGCTCACGATCCGCAACGCACCGAAGCCGGTGCTCGCCGCGGTCAACGGGGCGGCCGCCGGCGGCGGCGCCAATCTGGCGCTCGCCTGCGACTACCGGCTGGCGTCGGATCATGCGTCGATTGGGCAGGTCTTTCACAAGCTGGGACTGGGGCCGGATTGGGGCGGCAGCTACTTCCTGCCCCGCCTGACAAGCATCTCGAAGGCGCTGGAGCTGGTGTGGAGCGCGCGCATGGTCCCGGCGGCGGAAGCGGCGCAGCTCGGTCTGTTCGACCGCGTCGTTCCGCACCAGTCCCTCGCCCCCGAAACGGAGGCCCTCGCCAAGCGGTGGGCGGCGATGGCGCCACTCGCGGTGCGCAAGGCGAAGGCCGCGCTGTACCGCTCGCTCCGCAGCACGCTGGAAGAAATGCTCGACGTTGAAATCGCCGATCAAGAGGTTCTGTTCGCAACCCCCGAAGCACGCCAACTCATAAGGAATCGCTGATGGTCCGTAAACTTTACAACTTCGACGACTGGATCGACTACTTCCGGTACTGGCAGGACTCGATTGGTCTCCCGCAGGGTGATCTACGCAAGTACGGGTTCGAAGCGAAGTTCGGCGAGCCCGAAGTGTCGCACATCGAGTTCGGGCACTACAAAGGCCAGCGCAAATGGCCGACCGTGATGCACATCCCCGATCAGCGCATCCGCGACGCCCTCCTCAATCTGATCGTGTATCAGGGCGACACCGAATTCGCGTCGGTGGAGCAGCAGCGCAACCTGCTGCAGCACGCGCCCTCCGATTACGATCTGCTGTCGCTGCAGCGCGTCATGACCGAGGAAATGCGCCACGGCTGGCAGATGTCCTATCTGCTCTGCACCCATTTCGGCGACGAGGGCAAACGCGAGGCGGCCAAACTGCTCGAGCGGCGTGCCGACGAAGGGGAACGGCTCCTCGGCTCGTTCAACGAGATCGTCGACAACTGGCTCGATTTCTTCACCTACACACAGTTCATCGATCGCGACGGCAAGTTCCAGCTGAAGATGCTGTCCGTCTCTGCGTTCGATCCCCTCTCGCGTTCCATGGGGCCGATGCTGAAGGAAGAGTCCTATCATCTCGGGACTGGCAACAATGGACTGCTGCGGATCGTGAAGGCCGGCAAGATGCCGCCGGAGGTGATCCAGCGCTTCTTCTATAAGTGGATCCCCACGGCGTTCGACCTCTTCGGCACCGACAATTCCTCGTCCGCGCACTGGGCGTACGTGTGGGGACTCAAGGGGCGGTATGACGAACGGGAAAGCCCCACCAACGGCGCGGAACCGGACAAGAGCAAGCTGAACGAGCTGGCGCGGAATCTGTATCGCCAGGAGATCGTGAAGCTCGTCGAGCGGCTGAACATGTTCATCCCCGAGCGCGAACGGCAGCTCAAGGTCCCCGACCTGAAGTTCAACCGCCGGATCGGGATGTACGCGCATCAGCACTTCACGGTGGACGGACAGGCCCTCGATGCGGCCAAGTATCCGGCCTATCTCGAATCGGTGCTCCCGCGGCCCGAAGACATCGCGCGCGTGCACGATATCGAGAGGGAGCCGAACTGGATCGAGCCGAAGAAAGCCGATAGCCTGCAGCAGTGAAGCCTCTGGTGATTGCCCACCGGGGCGCCTCCAGCATTGCGCTGGAGAACTCCCTGGCCGCGTTCCGTGCGGCCGCCGGCCAGGGAGCCGACGGCGTGGAGCTCGATGTCCACGCCACGATCGACGGCGAGATCGTCGTCCATCACGATCCGTCGGTCCTCGGTCTGCCGATTGCGCAGGCGCGCTGGCGCGACCTCGGCGCCGTGCCCCTCGCGAACGGCGAACCCATCCCCACGCTCGCCCAGGCGCTCGACGTCCTTGGTAAGCTCAACGTGTTCGTCGAGGTGAAAGTCCTGGATCCGCGCTGGGACGACAAGTTTCTGGCGATTCTCGATCGCGGCCCGAACCCGAGCGGCTATGCCGTGCACAGCTTTGCGTTCCACGTCGTGCGGCGGCTCGGTGAGAAACGGCCCTCGCTCCCGCGTGGCGTCCTCTCCGAGGTGCCGACCAAGAATCCGAAGCAGACACTCGACGATGCGTCGGCGCAAACGCTCTGGCAGGAGCGCGCGACGCTGGACGAGGCACTCGTGAAGGTGGTGCACGGGCTCGGCGCCGGCATTATTGCCTGGACTGTCGATGATCCGGGCGACATGGAGCACCTGGTCCGGTGGGGCGTCGATGGTATCTGTACCAACCACCCCGAGCGCGCCCGCCCGATCGTGGACGCGTCCCGCGCCGCATGAAACGGGTCGCCGTCATCGGAGCGGGCACGATGGGCCACGGCATCGCGTACATCGCGGCGCTCGCGGGATGCAAGGTCCGGCTCACCGACGCACAACCCGATGCCTTGCCGCTGGCCATGAGCAAGATCGAGAGCTTGCTCGAAGGTGGCTTGAAGCGCGGCAAGCTCACCGAGCAGAAGCGCAATCAGGTCCACGAACGGCTGCGCGCCGAGCCGCAGCTCGGCGCCGCGGTTGCCACCGCCGACATCGTCATCGAGGCGATCGTCGAGGACCTTGCGATCAAACAGCGGCTCTTTGCGGACGTGGAGCGGGCGGCGCCACCAGGAGCCCTGCTCGCCACGAACACCTCTTCCTTATCGATTGGGCAGATCGCCGCCACGATGACACACCCGGCGCGCCTGGTCGGGATGCATTTCTTCAATCCGGTTTACGTCATGAAGCTGGTCGAGGTGGTCACCCACGGGCGCCACAGCCGACCCGCGGCCGAGCGCGCCGTCGAGTTCGCGCGCCGGCTCGGCAAGGAGCCGATCGTCGTGCGCGACTCGCCCGGCTTTGCGTCGAGCCGGCTCGGCGTGGTGCTCGGGCTCGAGGCGATGCGCATGCTCGAGCAGGACGTCGCGAGTGCGGAAGACATCGACAAGGCGATGGAGCTCGGCTACAACCACCCGATGGGGCCGCTCAAGCTCACCGATCTCGTGGGGCTCGATGTGCGGCTCGCGATCGCCGAGTACCTGCACGCCACGCTTGGGAAACCGCAGTACGAGCCGCCGAAGATTCTGAAAGAGAAGGTGAAGAAGGGCGAGCTGGGAAAGAAAACGGGAAAGGGGTTCTATACCTGGAGCGATTAACCCGCATCACCGACGTCCACATCCATATCCAGCCTTGGCGCCAGCTCAAGCCCAAAGTCCAGGAGGCGATGCGCAAGGGGAAGGAAGACCATTGGGAGGTCCTGATCTCCTTGATGGACGATCCGCGCGCTCTGCTCGATGTGATGGACAAGTCCGGCGTCTGGCGCGTCGGCCTGGTCAACTATCCCAGTCCCGACATCATGGGCTTCGACGATTCGACGAACACCTTCGCCGCGAAATACGCGCAAGCGAACCTCGAGCGGCTGCTGCCGTACGGCGGCGTGCACGCCCGCTTCACGCGCGATCCGGCGGGCGACGTCGATCGGTTGATCGATATGGGAATCCGGCTGCTCAAGGTGCATCCGCCGCACCAGGCCTTCCCCGCGAATGCGTACACCGATGGCCTCACGGCGCTGGGCAAGATTTACCAGCGCTGCGAGGAGCGCGGGTTGCCGGTCATGATCCACACCGGCACCTCGATTTTTCCCGGCGCGCGGTCAAAGTATGGCAATCCGATGGAGCTGGACGACGTGGCCATTGATTTTCCCGACCTCCGGCTCGTGATGGCCCACGGTGGACGGCCGTTGTACATGGAGGAAGCGTTTTTCATCCTGCGACGTCATGGGAAAGTCAGACTCGACGTATCGGGCATTCCGCCCTCCAAGCTGCTGGAGTACTTTCCCCGCCTGACGGAGCTCACCGACCGCGTGCTCTGGGGCACTGATTGGCCCAGCCCGGGCGTGAAAGACCTCCGACAAAACATCGATCAGTTCCTGGCCCTGCCGCTTACGAAAGAGCAGCAACAGGCCATCCTCGAAACCAACGCGCTTGCGCTTTTTCCCGTGGAGCCCTGAAACCATGCGCAACTTGTTCGTCCTGGTATTGCTTCTTCCTGCAACGTTGCGGGCGCAGACGCCCGCGGGCCGCATCGCGTTCGAGCAGTTCACGCTTCCCAATGGTCTTCGCGTCATCTATTCCGAGGACCACTCGACGCCGATCGTCACCGTCGATGTGTGGTACGAAGCCGGCTCGCGCAACGAGCGGCCCGGCCGCTCCGGCTTCGCGCACCTCTTCGAGCACATGATGTTCGAAGGATCGGCCCATGTGAAGAAATCCGAGCACGGCCAGCTGGTGGAGCGCGCCGGCGGCATCTACAACGGCAGCACCGCCGAGGATCGCACCAACTACTTCGAGACGGTGCCGTCGAATCGTCTGAACCTCGCGCTGTGGCTCGAAGCCGATCGCATGCGGTCGCTCGCCATCACGGAGGAGAACTTCGAGAATCAGCGGCAGGCGGTGAAGGAAGAGCGCCGCCTGCGCGTGGATAATCAGCCATATGCGGGGGCGTTCTCCGACGGCCTGACCTGGCCGTTCGACAGCACGACCTGCTTCCCGTACGCGCACACGGTGATCGGCTCGATGGCCGATCTCGATGCGGCGAAGCTCCCCGACGTACAGGCGTTTTTCGATACCTACTACGCCCCGAACAACGCGACGGTGGTCGTGGTCGGTGATTTTGCGCCGGCGGAGCTGCGGCGCCTAGTCAATCAGGACTTCGCCGGCGTGCCCAGTCACGCCGAGCCGGAGCCACCCCGCTGCGACGCCACCACGGCCAAAGGTCCGGCGCGGCGCGAAGTGCATGACGCCCAAGCGAATCTCGACCTCGTCATGCGGTTGTATCGCATCCCTGAGCACCGCAACGCCGATACCCCGGCCCTCGAGATCCTCAACATCATCGTCGGCCAGGGCGAGAGCTCGCGGCTGAATGTCTCGGTCGTGCGCCGCGAGAAGGCAGCGGTGGGCGCCGGCTCGCTCCTGAATCCGTTCGGGTCGCGCAACGGCCCAGGCGTCTGGGCCGCATACGGCATTGTCAATCAGGGCGTGCCGGCGGATCGGCTCGACAGCCTGCTGAGCATCCAGCTCGACAGCATCCGCGCGAACGGCATCACGCCGGCGGAGCTCGACAAGGCCAAGAACGCGCTCCGGGCGGGATTCATCGACAACCGCGAGACGACGTTGGGAAAGGCAGAGGAGCTGCACCACTATCTCACGTTCCATCCGTCGCTCGACGAGATCAACACCGATCTCGATCACTTGCTCGCCGTGACGAGCGATGACGTGAAACGCGTCGCCAATCTCTATCTCGCGCCGAACAATCTGACCCTGCTGATCGTCCGTGCGGGTGCCGCGCCGGCCTCGGGAGGTGGACGATGAATCGCCGGAATGTGGGAATGATGGAATGCTGGAACGTTGGAATGATGGGACTCATAACACTTTCCATCATTCCAACAGTCCAAATTTCCGCTCAGGAGCCCTTCCCGGCGCGCCCACCGGCTGCCGCGCGACTCCGTCCGGTCCGGTTCCCGCCATTCCAGCAGGTGGCGCTGCCGAACGGAATGACGCTGCTCCTCGTCGAGAACCACGAACAGCCGACGCTCTCCCTCAGTCTGAGCTTCCCCGCCGGGAACGCCTACGATCCGGCCGGGAAAGAAGGCGTCGCGGCGCTCGTCGCGGAGCTGTTGACCAAAGGCACGCCTACGCGCGACGCCGAGCAGATCTCGGCGACGATTGAAGGCGTGGGCGGCAGTATCGGCGCGAGCGCGGGCGACGATTTCCTCACGGTCTCGACCGACGTGTTGAGCGATCATGCCGATCTCGCATTTGCGCTGCTCGGTGACGTCACGCGGCGTGCAACGTATCCCGAGAAGGAGCTCGAGCTCGCGCGCACGCGGTTCCTGTCGTCGCTCGAGGTGGAGTTGTCCCAAGCCGGCAACGTGGCCACGCGTGTCTTTCAAAAAGAGATCTTCGGCAGCAATCCGTACGGCCGGAACACGAGCGCGGCCGCCTACAAGGCGATTACGCGCGACGACGTCGCGGGGTTCGCGGGCCGGCGGCTGCGTCCGGGCGGCTCGCTGCTCGTCGTCGCTGGCGACATCACGCTGGAGCGGGCGCGCGCCCTCGCCGCGCAGGTGTTCGGCAGTTGGCGCGGCGCCGCCGCGCCGGCCGCCGTCTTTCGGACCACCCCGACGAAGCGCGGCACCGATATTCTGCTGGTCAACAGGCCAGGATCGGTCCAGGCGAACATCGTGATCGGGAATACGACGTTCCTCCCGACCGACACGACCTACTACCCCGCGCGGGTCGCGATCCACGTCCTGGGTGGCGGCTCGGACTCGCGGCTGTTCACCATCCTGCGCGAGCAAAAGAGCTGGACGTACGGCTCGTATGCTTCGCTGCGCCGCAACCGCGGGCTCGGGTACTGGCAGGCGACCTTTGAGGGCCGCACCGAAATCAGCGACAGCGCGCTCGTCGAGCTGCTCCATCAGATCGACCGGATTCGCACGGAAACGATCCCGGACAGCGAGCTCGGTGGCGCCAAGGGATTCCTCGTCGGCTCGTTCCCGTTGACGATCGAGACACCGCGCCAGATCGCGCAGGTCGTCACGTCGGCCCGGCTGCTCGGCCTCGGCGCCGATTACCTGCAGCGCTATCGCGAACGCCTGGCGGCGGTGACCGCGCCGCGCGCGCGCACGGCGGCGCAGCGCGTGATTCATCGCGATGCCCTGAGCATCGTGGTCGTCGGCGATGCCAAGGCGCTGTATGACAAGCTCAAGGGGATCGCGCCCGTCCGGCTCGTAGACATCGAAGGCAAGGCGATGGATCCCGCCGAGCTGAATCCTACCGGCGGACCGGTCGCGTTCGATCGCGGTCAGATCGTGGCGCGCAGCGACAGTTTCCAGGCCCTGGTGCAAGGCAACGCGTTGGGGGGTCAGACTGCGAAGGCTGTCGTCACCAGTGACTCGATCGTCTATACCGAATCGACAGTGATTGGCTCGTTCGTCCAGCAGCAGTCGACGGTCGTGCTGAACGGCGACCTGTCAATGCGTCGTACCGATCAGACCAGCACGGTCCAGGGTCAGCACACGGAGATCCATCTCGCTTACGCGGGCGGGCGCGTGAAAGGCACGAGCCAGACGCCGCAGCCCGGCGGTCCGAAGACGATCACGGTCGACACGACGGTGGCCGCCGGCACGATCGACGACAACGCGCTCGCCGTCCTGTTGCCTGCCCTGCCGCTCGAGCCAGGCAAGACGTTCAACCTGAACGTGTTTTCGTCCGGCGAAGGCGTGACCAAGGTCGTCAGCGTCAGGGTCGCCGCCGTCGAGAACGTCGCTGTGCCGGCGGGGACGTTCCCGGCGTACCGACTCGAGCTGTCCGGGATGCAGCTGCCGCTCGTGATGCATGTAAGCCAGCAAGCGCCGCGGCGGGTCGTGCGCGTCGCGCCGACCGGAGCGCCGCTGGTGTTCGAACTCGTGAAATAACAGGAGATCACTCATGCGACATCTGTCCACCGCCTTCGCGCTGCTGGTGTTCGCCGCCGGCGCCGGCTGCGCTTCAGCGGGTGCACGGACGACGAACGCGGCGGCACCAGCGCAAGCCACCGCCACTCAGGAGGCGGGCATCGGGCCCCAGTATCCATCGACCTATCAGCGCCATCCGAATCCTCCGGTGCTGATCCGCAGTGCCACGATCATGACGGCAGCGGGACAGGAGATTCAGGGTGGCTCAATTCTGTTCCGTGACGGCCGGATCGTCGCGGTGGGAGCCAACGTCACCGCACCGACCGACGCGACCATCGTGGACGGCACGGGCAAGTGGGTGACGCCGGGCGTGATCGACACGCACTCGCACATCGGCGTGTATGCCGCGCCCGGCACATTCGGGGAATCGGACGGCAACGAGGCCACGAGCCCGGTGACGGCCGAGGTGTGGGCCGAGCATTCGTTCTGGCCGCAGGATCCGCAGATTCCGCTCGCGATCGCGGGCGGCGTCACGACGATTCAGGCGCTGCCCGGGTCGGCCAATCTCATCGGCGGCCGCAGCGCAGTGTTGAAGCTCGTCCCGGCGCGCTCCGTGCAGGAGATGAAGTTTCCCGGCGCGCACTATGGGCTGAAGATGGCCTGCGGTGAGAATCCCAAGCGCGTGTACGGAAACCGCGGCGGTCCGTCCACCCGGATGGGCAACATGGCCGGCTACCGCGCGGCGTTCATCGCGGCGCAAGGCTATCGCCAGAAGTGGGACAAGTGGAACAAGGATCACCAGGGCGATCCGCCAGAGCGCAATCTGCGTAACGAATCGCTCGCCGAGGTGCTGCGCGGCAACATCTACGTGCAGAACCACTGCTACCGGGCGGACGAGATGATGCAGATGCTCGACCTCGCTCATGAGTTCGGGTTCAAGATCCGCTCGTTCCACCACGCGGTGGAGGCGTACAAGATCGCCGACGTGCTGGCGCGTGAAGGCACCGCGGTCTCGATCTGGTCGGACTGGTGGGGCTTCAAAGAAGAAGCCATGGACGGGATCTACGAGAACGCCGCGCTGGTGCAGCAGGCGGGCGGCCGCGTCGTGATCCACTCCGACGACGCGTCAGGGATTCAGCGTCTCAATCAGGAAGCGGCCAAAGCGATGTACCACGGCCGGCGCGCCGGGATTCCCATCACCCGCGATCAGGCCGTTCGCTGGTTCACCGCGAACCCGGCGTGGGTGCTCGGCCTCGATTCGCTCGTCGGCACGCTCGAGCCCGGGAAGATGGCGGACGTCGTGCTCTGGTCGGCCGATCCGTTGTCGGTGTATGCCCGCGCGCTGCAGGTCTACAACGATGGTTGGCTGGTCTACGACCGCAACGATCCAGCACATCAGCCGAAAACCGACTTCTCCCTGGGGCAGCCATGATTGCCCTCCTGCTCGCCCAGACCATCGCGATCACCGGTGGCACGGTGTATCCGGTGTCGGGGCCAAAGATTGAAAATGCCACGGTCCTGATTCGCGACGGTCGGATTGCCGCCGTCGGAGCCAATGTCGCCGTGCCGGCCGGCGCGACGCGCATCGACGCGTCGGGGAAATGGGTGACGCCGGGATTGATCGACGGCGCCGGCCAGATGGGGCTGCGCGAGATCGGCGCCGTACAGAATACGAATGAAGCGACGCTTCGGGGCAACGAGGTCGCGGCTTCGTTCAACGTCCTCGAAGGCATCAACCCGGCGTCCACGTTGATCGCCGTCAATCGCATGGAGGGCATCACCACGACCCTGGCGGTCCCCAATGGCAGTCTCATCTGGGGTCAGGCAGTGTTGATCGATCTCGACGGTGCAACGATCGAAGCCATGCGGGTGAAGTCGCCCGCCGCGATGGTCGCCGACCTCAGTGAAGCCGCGAAAGACGCGGGTGGTGGATCACGGGCGGGGGTCGCGCAGCGGCTCCGCCGGGTGCTCAACGACGCGCGCGAATACGCGACTCGGCGCGCCGACTATCGGCGGCGCCAGATCCAGGATCTTAGCGCCAGCGCCGCGGATCTCGAGGCGCTCCAGCCCGTGTTGCGCGGCGAGCTACCGCTCCTGGTGATCGCGAACCGCCGCAGCGACATCGAAACCGCGCTGCGGATCGCGCAGGAGTACAAGCTCAGGCTGATTCTCGCGGGCGCGGCCGAGGGGTGGATGATTCCCGACGAGATCGCGGCGGCCGGCGTGCCGGTGCTCGTCGAGCCGATGGACAACATCCCGAGCTTCGACGCCCTCGGCATTCGCTACGAAAACGCGCCGTTGCTCGCGAAGGGCGGCGTGAAGGTCGCGCTGATGGAGACCACGACCGAAAACACGCGGGACTTGCGGCAGCAGGCGGGCAATGCGGTGGCGAGCGGGATGACGTGGGTGCAGGCGTTGCGGGCGGTGACGCTAACCCCTGCCGAGATCCTTGGTGTGGCGGACCGGTACGGGTCGCTCGAGGCTGGAAAAGTCGCCAACGTCGTCGTTTGGACCGGGGATCCGTTCGACTTCTCGACTGGCATCGAACATGTCTACATCCGGGGCCGCGAGATTCCGCTTAGGAGCAGGCAGACGGAGTTGCTGGAGAGGTACAAGACACTTCCACCGAAGTATTAGGGGCGGTAGGAGGCGGTAGGGGGCGGTAAACTACCCCCTACCGTTTCCGTTTTCGGACTGCCTCGTAATGCTTCCACGTCAGAAACCCGGCTCGTCGCCGGAGCTCATCTAACGTTTTGTAGCAATCGTCATCCAACAGCTTGACTCGTCGGCAGAATCGCAGCGTGTAGGACAGTTCGGATAAGGAGCCGATCGCGATATTAAGAAATCGGCAGAACTCGTTGGCTCCTGGCTTGGCAGATCGCTCGGCGATGTTGGCGGGCGCCGAGAACGCGGCACGTCGTGCGTGAGACGTCAATCCGAACAGTTCGTACTTGGGAAACGACCGAGTGACCTCATAAACCTGCACCGCGAGCTCGTCGCAGACCTTCCAGGCTTCGAAGCGCTCGTAGGGCATCATGTCGGCAAGAGTGTGTCAAGCGGAATGGGAGAGCGTAACCAGAAATCGACGTGACGGACGCAAAAAAGGCGGTGGGGTTTTTCCCCCCTACCGCCTCCTACCGCCCCTTTACCGCCCCTGACAAGTTCTTAGCCGCCGCCGGATACACGCTCACCTGAAACCGCTGCTTGTTCTTGTGCTCGAATTTCACGTGACCGTCGATGGTCGTGAACAGCGTGTCGTTCGAGGCGCGCCGCACGTTCTTCCCAGGATGGAACTTGGTGCCGCGCTGAATCACGATGATCGTGCCGGCTCGGACGAATTCCCCGCCGAACCGTTTCACGCCGAGGTATTTCGGATTCGAGTCGCGCCCGTTGCGCGAGGAGCCGACGCCCTTCTTATGAGCCATGCGATCCTCAGCCGACCTTCACGTCGGCGATCTTGATTTCGGTGAAATCCTGCCGGTGCCCAGCGTGGCGCCGATACCCGGTCCGGCGCGCGAACCGGAAAATGCGGATCTTCTTTTCCTTGCCGTGCCGCACGACCTCGGCGGTGACCTTGGCACCCTTGATGTGCGGC
>Ga0066709_100000283_pt1 | contig 24628 bp, 17 predicted proteins | sample GraSoiAngelo_158_FD_79665 | JGI IMG/M metagenome (GOLD analysis project Ga0066709, IMG submission 79665) | Grasslands soil microbial communities from the Angelo Coastal Reserve, California, USA - 14_1009_16_30cm | ecosystem: Environmental > Terrestrial > Soil > Grasslands | place: USA...
GGGCAGCAGCAAAATTGCGCTGCGCGATCCCGAAGGCGTGATGCTGGCGGTTCTGCACGTCGAAGACGTGTGGCAGCCCGACCGCAAGGCCGAAGCCAAGGCGGTCTTCAATAGCACGAGTAATGTCCATCCCGGCGCCGATTACTTGTTGAACAAGGGCAACCCTTGGTACGTGGGTGGCCGAATCGAAGGCGCGCAGTCGCCGTCGCACTATGACTTCAAAAGTCTGCGGCTGACTCCAGCCGAATTGCGTGCCGAGTTTGCCCGTCTGGGGTGGCGGCGCGTGGTTGCCTTCCAGACGCGCAATCCCATGCACCGCGCCCATCAGGAACTCACGTTCCGCGCCGCCAAGCAGGTCGAGGCGAACCTGCTCATTCATCCTTCAGTCGGCATGACCAAGCCCGGCGACGTGGACTACTTCACGCGCGTACGTTGCTATCAATTGCTGATTTCCAAATATCCGCCCGGAACGGTGAAGCTGGCCATGTTGCCGCTAGCCATGCGCATGGGCGGACCACGCGAGGCCATCTGGCACGGCATCATTCGCAAGAACCACGGCTGTACGCACCTGATCGTAGGCCGCGACCACGCCGGTCCCGGAAAAGATGCCGACGGCAAACCATTCTACGGGCCTTACGAGGCGCAGGAACTGTTCAAGAAACATGAGGCCGACGCCGGTGTCACTATGGTGCCCTTCAACATGATGGTGTACCTCGAGGACCAGGATAAGTATTTTCCTGAAGGCGAAGTTCCCAAGAACGCTCGCGTACTGAACATCTCAGGCACTGAGTTGCGCCAGCGTCTGAACGAAGGCCGCGAGATTCCTGCCTGGTTCACCTATCCCGAGGTAGTGCAGGAACTACGGCGAAGCTATCCGCCGCGGCACAAGCAGGGCGTGACCATTTTCTTCACCGGCCTTTCCGGCTCGGGCAAATCGACCATCGCGAACGTCCTCATGACTAAGTTCCTGGAGACGGGGGGCCGGCCGGTTACTCTGCTCGACGGCGATCTGGTGCGCAAGCATCTATCTTCGGAACTCGGCTTCTCCAAGGAGCATCGCGACATTAACATCCGCCGTATCGGCTACGTGGCTTCGGAGATCACGAAAAATGGAGGCATCGCCATCTGCGCGCCCATCGCCCCTTACGATGGAACTCGCAAACACGTGCGCGGAATGATCGAGCCGCTGGGCGGCTTCATCCTGGTGCATGTGTCTACTTCGGTCGAGGTGTGCGAGCAGCGCGACCGCAAGGGCCTCTATGCCAAGGCTCGGGCCGGAATTCTTAAGGAATTCACCGGCATATCGGATCCCTACGAAGAGCCCAAGGATGCGGAAGTAACGATTAATACAGCCGACCTTTCGCCTGGGGAAGCCGCCCAGGAAATCATCCTGCATCTGGAGCGGGAAGGCTTCATCGGGATCAACGGAGGACCCGCCTAACGTAAGGGCGAAACGCTCAGAGGTAACCAGCGTTAACGGATTCCATCATGGTAATCGCGATCAAAATTGTGATCGGCTTATTGGTGGGTACTCTGATCGGTATGACAGGTTTGGGTGGCGGCGTTCTCTTACTGCCCATCCTGATTTTTGGCTTAAGAGTTTCGCCCATAATCGCGGTCGGCTCCGACGCGCTTTTTAATTTCGTCACCAAAATCGGTTCCGGCCTGATGCATTTGCGCAAGCGTACGGTTCGGCGCAAGGTGGTCCTGGCGCTGGCCACGGGCAGTGTTCCGGGTTCTATTCTCGGCGTGAGTTTTCTGGTTCATCTCCGCACTATTTACGGAAGCGGAGTCAATAACTTCATCACCTCTGCGATTGGGCTCTTGTTGGTCTTCATCCCGACTCTTTTGCTCTTGCAGACTCAGATCGAAGAGCATGTGGCCAACCGTCCACCTACCATGAAATCGTTCGTGGGCATGTCGGTCATCGGACTGGTGGCGGGCTTTTTGGTGGGTATGACATCGGTGGGATCAGGCAGCATCATCATGATGCTGTTGCTCTTGTTCTACAGCTATCCCCCCAAGGTGATGGTGGGCACCGACATTGTGCATGCGGTGGCGCTTACCGGCGTAACCAGCCTGCTGCACTGGCGGGCTGGCAATACTGATCCTACCTTGGTAGCCTCGCTTTTGATCGGCTCGATCCCGGGCGGCCTGCTGGGTTCGCACTTGAGCACCCGCGTTCCAGTGCCCTGGTTGAGACGGATTCTGTGTGCAGTTCTGCTGGCTACCGGCGCCCGGATGCTCTGGACCTGATTGGCGTGGCGTCGCATGAGGCCAAGCGCCAACTGGGAACTGAGAACTGGCAACTGCGAACTGGTTCTTTGAAACTGTTTTCATTCTCGTAATACGTTCATGGGCTCTTACTCGAATGTCGAAACCCTACAGCGCATTCACTCCGCACTGGACGCTGCCCGTGTCGTCTTCAACCGTTTCACCTCCGGGGCGATCAAAGCGGAGTACAAGGCCGGACACGATCCTGTAACCGAAGCGGACAAGGCTGTGGACGCCGTTCTCCGCAAGGAGCTGTTGCGTGAAGGCGAGGGGTGGTTGTCGGAAGAAAGCGTAGACGATTTCACGCGCTTGGAGAAAAGCCGCGTTTGGATGGTGGACCCTCTGGATGGCACACGCGAGTTCGTCGTCGGCATTCCTGAGTTCTGCGTCTCAGTGGCGATGGTGGAGAATGGCCGCCCGGTCGCCGGAGGCATTTGTAACCCGGCCAGCAACGAAGTTTTCCTGGGCTCGCTGGATTCAGGTGTGACCTACAACGGAAAGCCCGCCCGGGCCAGCCGACGGACCAGCCTCGACGGCGCCTTGGTTCTTGCCAGCCGCAGCGAAGTGAAACGGGGAGAGTGGAAGCAGTTCGATAAGACTGCCTTCAAGATTCGCCCCATGGGATCGGTCGCTTATAAGCTGGCCCTGGTTTCGGCGGGCTTGGCTGACGCGACCTTCACGCTCACCCCAAAGCACGAATGGGACGTTGCCGCAGGTGTCGCCCTGGTGCAAAGCGCCGGTGGACTCATACGCACCCTAGACAATCAACCGGTGCTCTGTAACCACCAATCACCCTTGCTTTCCGGTCTTCTAGCCTGTGGACTTCTGTTGCGCGACGAACTGCTGGCGCTGATTAGCGATCATCTTCCGGCTGGCTCCCGCCGTCCGTAGGCAGCTAATCGGGTGCGGGCTGGTAGTTCTGTCGAGCCGTTCGCTGGAACACCAGCAACGACCCAACTCCCACCAGCCAGCTCTCGAATTCATGTGCGCTGCGCGCCGACGTGTCCACAAACCTGGGCAACAGCAGCGGATTGCTTCGTGAGCTGGCTAGGTCCACGTCGCATGTGGTTGCGGAGACCACCTTCTCGGCCTGCAACCAGGGAAGAAACTGAGCTTCGTAGACGCCACTAGGGTAGCAAAAATGCACCGCCCTGGACTTTGTTAGCTCCTTGAGTCTTCGCCGGTTGTCCTGAATTTCTTTGCGGAATAAATCCTCATCCGCAGGCGTGCGGTGGCGATGGGTGTGCAGTTGGAAATCGACTCCTTCTGAAGCCAGTTGTGCAATCTCCCCCGCACTCATGAGTTGCAGGACACGCTTTGCCACCAGTTGGTCGTAGTCAATGTCCAGCAGCTTCGCCAGCCGGACGGCCACGTCATTCTTCTGCGCTCCAGTCAGTTCATCCGTTTCGGAGGCGACCACCAGCTTGCGCACAATCCGATGCCGGCTCAGTTCGGTCCTCAAGTCTAGCGGCGGATCAAGGCCAAGTTCTTTGCCTTTGTCCAGTACCGTGTCCCGGCGCTTCCAGAGCATGTAAGAACAGACCAGATTGAAAATTGGTTTCTGATAATCGCTGTAGTATGTCGTCTGATAGACGGTGACCGGAAAGCCGTAACTCTTCATCAGAGGATACGCTTGCTTATAAAAATCATAGCCGCCGTCGTCAAACGTGATCACTACACTGCGCGGCGGCAGTTCTCCGGCCCGCAGTTGCCGCAATCCTTCCTCTATCGATAAGACGTTGTAACTGCCACGCTTCAGAATTTCCAGCCGCTGCTGAAAGATGTCCGACGGCATGTATAAGCGCGGCCGCCACAGATGCTCATCTTCCTGGGAGATTCCGTGGTAGCAGAGGATGAGCAGTCGGTTCCGCCGCCATTGGCTGTTGCGAACCAGATGGAAGACGCCGCAGCTTCGCAACCCCTGCAACACTGCACGCCTGAGTTGTTTCACCCATGGCGGGGAAGAAGTGGAACGCTCCATTCTCGCCGCGCTAGTGACGTGGCGGATCAGAGCGCTAGCCTCCGCGAGCCAGGCCGGCCGGGAACCGCAGCCAAGCCAGGATGCATGTCTGCCTCCCGAGCAGGGGTCTCGCCGTCAACAAAGATTCGCTGCCAGATCTCCAGGTTCAGCAGCCGCCAGATCCGATTTCCGTTGTCGCGACGGCTAGCACGGTGGTCTGCGAACAATTTCCTGATTGCGTTTTCTTTGAACAAGCCACGCTCCAGCGTGCGCCGGTCCACCAGCATACGCTCCACGTCATCCAGTTGCGGCCCCGCCAGCCAGTAAGCCCACGGGGTGGGGAACCCCATCTTCTGCCGGTACACAATCGAGCGGGGGAGAATATCTTCGATAGCCGACTTCAAAATAGATTTTCCGGCCAAGCCTTTGATGGAATATTCCGCTGGAATGCGGGCGCTGAACTCCACCAGCACGTGATCGAGAAAAGGAACCCGGCTCTCGGTCGACGCGGCCATGCTCATTTGATCCTGCTTCATCAGCAATTCCACCAGGTAGGTCTTAATATCCGTGTACAGCAAGCGGTGCAGCAAGTCGCCGGACGATCCCTCCCAATAATGCATGGTTCCAGCGTAAGCGTCGCCTGACGCGCCCTTCACCCGATCCGAGAGTAACTTCTCCTGTTCGGCGGAGGAAAACACGGAATAGAAGTTGTCGAAGTAGAAAGAAGTCCACGACGCTCCGTCCCGCAGCAGAAAGGTATGCTCCAGCTTGCGATGCAATGCGGCAGAGAGCGGGCCGGCATTGATCCCATTGCGCACCAACCTCCGCAGAAAGGAGGGTGTCAGCGCGCGATAAGCATCATCCATCCGCGAGTTCTTCAGGGTCCAGGCATAGCGAGTGTAGCCAGCCAGGGTTTCATCGCTGCCTTCGCCGGTGAGCACCACGGTCACACGCTTCCGCGCCAGCCGTGCTACGAAGTACAGCGACGCACTGGAAGGCCACACGATCGGTTCATCTTCATGCCAGATCAGTTGCGGAAGAGTTTCGAAGAATTCTTCCCGGCTCAAGCGGACTTCATGGTGCCTTGAGCCCAGATGCTCCGCGACCCGACGGGCATAGCGCAATTCGCTGTACGTTTCTTCGCCGTATCCCACCGAGAAAGTCTCGATCGGCTCGCGCCGAATCTTCGTGGCCAGCGCGGCTATCGCACTGGAATCCAGCCCGCCGCTCAGAAACATGCCCAGCGGCACATCGCTCATGAGATGACTGGCCACGCATTCTTCCAGCAGTTCACGGTAGGTCCTGACGTAGTAGCTGCGAGGACGGTGATTCGTATCGGGGCGGACGGAGAGATCCCAGTAGGGCTCGATGTTCAGTTCGCCGCTCTCATCCAGCTCCAGCATATGGCCGGGAGTCAGCTTCTGAACGCCGGCAAATATTGTCTGTGGGCCTGCGATGTAGCCGAAGGCCAGATACTCCGCCAGCGTGCCTTGATTGAATTCCGCCTTCACTGCGGGATACGCCAAAATCGCCTTGATCTCTGAGCCAAAAAGAAAGGTCTTGCCATCGTACCGATAGTAGAGCGGCTTGATGCCCAGCCGGTCCCGGCCGATAAACAGGTGCCGAGTGCGACGATCCCAGATCGCGAATGCAAACATCCCGCGCAGATGCTTCACACAGTCACGGCCGTACTCCTCGTAAAGATGGACGATGGTCTCCGTATCGCTCTTGGTGCGGTAGCGATGGCCGCGTGCTTCAAGATCGGCGCGCAGTTGCTGGTGGTTGTAAATCTCACCGTTATAAACGATCCAAATGTTCTCATCTTCGTTGCTGATCGGCTGGTGCCCGGTCCGAATATCGATGATGCTCAACCGGCGCATAGCCAGGCCAACGTTCCTCTCCACAAAGAAACCATCGTCGTCCGGCCCACGATGGACTATCTGTCGATTCATTTCCTCCAGCATGCCACGCTCCACACGTTGGCGAGGATCGGGATATAAAATGCCACAAATTCCGCACATGGGTTAAAGTCCCGTATTGCCGGAGGCAGCCAGACCGCTGGTCAACACGGGATCCAATTCAACCGCAATTTTGCGCAGCGCTTCCGTGCCGACAACCGCATCCCCATCTGATGAGAATACATCCACCTGCTTACCCGCAGTAATTATTTCGCATCGCAATACTTGCCGCAGCGAGGAAACGATCTTTCGGCCATTGGCTTCCACGTAGGTGCCGTTGCAGCAAATCAACACATCGCGCGAACGATCAGCGCTTCGCCCCCAATAGACAAACTCCGCGTCGCTCCTCCACGGACCCAATGTCCAGGCATCGCTCTGGCCAAAAAATATGTAGTGCTCTTCCGGCGTTCCGTAGTGATACCCGCTGACCAGTCCCTGTTTCGATGATTGTCGCATCCGTGAGAAACTGCCATGACGTGTGTTGGCATCCACGACCGGTTCCAACAAGGTTACAAACTCCGCCGGCAGTTTGGTCGTGGTACCGAAGTGCAGCACCTTGGCAGGCTCCTTGCGTCCGTAAACGGGAGACCATGATTGCTGACGAACGTCCTGTGACCAGCCGTGACCCTCCGCGGCAACCACCCGCAGCCCCGCACGTCCGCTTGCATCGATGAACGTATCGGCCGCGCTACCGTGCGCTGAAAGCTCCGGACTTAGATGCCAGAAAAGATCAAGTCGATGTTCCCCAGCGCCCAGCGCCATGTCCCGCACCAGCCAAAATTTCCCTTTCAGCGAAAACACCCAGCGGCGATGCACGACCGGGCTCTCCAGCCGGCCGTAGCCGTCGTGGCTGCCTACGAAGAGATCAAAGCTGTGTCCGTTGATCCATCCCTCCGCTTTCACGCTCGGCAGCTTCGTCCAGCCAAAGGACCCCTTCGGTTCTGTCTGATCTACGGCGTCGACTGTTAAAGTATTGTGGGCACTGGTGCCACGAAACGCATCACGCTCAGAATCCTCTCCCACGTATTCGAACGTGCCTGGGTCGATAAGTAGCGCACGTCCCCCACTGTTTACGCAGACGCTCAGCGCATCCGCATGACCATGCCCCGCTGCGAACGCTCCCTGCGGACCGGCATCGAGTGCCAACTGCTGTTTCGGTTCCGCGTTCGCCATCACGTACAAACCGCCGACCCGTAGTGCGACTGAATCCTGGGCTGGATCCTTCGCGGGCAGCCGGTCGAACTCGGCGACGCCCTGCTCGCCGAGCAACCACAATGTTTCCTCCCGCAAACCACCGGCGACACGTTTGAAATCGCCACGCGCAAACAGAACTGCGCCGATCGCGAGCGGGTCCAATAGGTGTTCGGACCGGTTCCGGCTCTGATCGAACACTCGACCGCCATCATCGTCGCCCAGCCGAGGTGGTGCACCGGCCCGGCCAAGAATGCAAAGCGCCTCCAGCATTCTTTCCAGAGTTCGCTCGAATTCGGGCGGAACGGGCACGTCGTTGATCGAGGCCAGTACACCCGCGTGCAGAAAGAAATCGAGCGCGTACACGTGGTAGTAGGTGGACTGCTCGAAGTGCAATCCGTCCGCCTGCACCTGCCGCTCGGCCTCGCGCAGCACGATTTCCCATCCACGCCGCTTCCATCCTTCCGCCGACCGAAGTTCCGGACAGAGTGTGCCGATGAAGAATAGCGCCACGCCCTCTCCCAGCAAATGCGTGTTCGGCGAGAAATAGGTTGAAAGATACGTCTCAATGTGGCGGCCGTTGACGCTGAGTGTGCGCAGCAGGTCGGAACGGAAGTCTGAGGGCATTGCAGGAGACCCAGCCAGCAGAAAGTAGATCCACAGCCAGGACAGGCTGCGAGCACCTACCTCCAGGCTGCTGGCCCAATTTATGCCAATCGGATACGGATTCTCTTCATGCCAGTGCCGCCACTGGCGAAATAATTCCGCCACAAATTTCCCATTCCCGGTCAGCCCGTACGCCTTGGCCAGCGTCACCAGATGCTGATGGCGATTCAGTTCCCAGGTAATTTTGCTATCGCCAACCTCTGCGAAATCCAGGGAATGAATCTTGAACCACGGCTTCCGCGGCGCTCGCCGGTTGTGCACCCGGTCGCAGTGCCAGTCAATTTCCGTCCCGTAATCCAAGCCTTCGTAACCGAGCAGATCAAAACGGTGACCGCAGATCCGCTCCGCTTGTTGCAGGATCGTTTCAACACTTCCGGGAAGACGCTGCTTCAATAATGAGCAAAGCGACGGAACCGCTTCCGGTGAAAAAAAGAAACACGGTTTCTGCTGAAGGCCTTCAACCCGCAGTTCCTGTTGAACAGCGACGCCGAGCTTGTGGCGCAACACGTCGGAGCGTGCCGTCACCTGTTGACGAAGACGGTCAGCAAACTCTTCCCGGCTCATGGAAGCCAGCCGACTCAAGCGGTTCTTCCCGACAGGATTCCTGATTTGTTTCCTCGCTTTCCTTCGCTGCAGCAATTCGGTATACAGGTTGTCCACTTGCTCGATCAGGCGCTCGAAACTGTAATTTTGACGTACGTATTCGTGTCCGTCTTTCGCCAGCCTACGCGCCAGGTCCGGATTGCGCAACAGTCGCAGAACCGCTGCTGCCAGGGCTTCGGAATCCTGGGGCGGGACCAGCAATCCCGTGACGCCGTCCTCAATAATTTCTGCGTTTCCTCCCACGTTGCTGGCGATCGTGGTCAGGCCTGCAGCCAAGTATTCCAGCACAGCATTGGGCAGACCTTCCGCCTTCGACGGGAGCACGGCAACGTCGCAGCAGGCAAGAATCTCGGGAATGTCGCCACGATGCCCCAGAAAAAGAAAATTGCGCCGCACTCCCAATCTCTCGGCCGCACGCTCGAATTCTTCTCTCCGCTCTCCGTCGCCTGCGAAAACGAAGCGAGTCTGCGGAAATTCGCGCACGATCGCCGGAGCCGCTGCCAGCAGCCAGGGATGCCCCTTCACATCGCTATGCATGTTGCCGACCAACACGATCAGCTCGCCCTCGCCGGCGCCGGGAAAAAGCTGGCTCCGGTCGCGCGCCGCCGACCTGAATCTTTCCAGGTCCACCCCATTGTGGACCACCCGCACTTTCTCAGGTGCAAATCCATCTTCGGCAATCAGCCCGTCGCGGATGGGATTCGCATTGGTCAGCACAACGGCGGAAAGACTTTGAATGCGTCGCAGCCACACTCGCCGCTCGGTTTGATACCAGTCGAAGTTCGAGAGATCACGGCGACTAGAAATAATCACCGGCACGTGCCCCATCCACGCCGCCGGCACACCCATCAGGTTCGACCAAAGATCGTGGGTATGAATGATGTCAAAACCACCGCGACGCAAAAACGCGGTCAAGCGCAAGAGTTGATAGATTCCGCCGGCGGAATCGAGCCCTCCCTTGGGATAAAACTCGACAATCGCGACCGAGGAATCCCGCAGCTTCTCGAGCAATGGTCCTTGCGCACGCAAGCAACCCAGAGTGACGTCGTACCGCGCAGGATCAAGCCTTCGCGCGAGCTCCACCGCTTGCGTCTCGGTGCCACCAACATTTAGTGAGTCCACCAGGAAAAAGACTTTGCGCAGTCCATGCACTCCCTCATGATTGTCCGATCCCTTCGACGGACGCTCGGCTCGTGGTAGTACTTCCGCTTTCCGATCCTGGCTGACTGCATTCATTCGACTAGGATATCTCCTTGATCTGCTTGAGGTTGACTAAGAATAAAGCAGCAATTTGCTTTCCAAAAAAGATACCGCTAACCTTTACATCCTACCCGCACTTTTCCGCTCTCAAGGGGAACGCTTACGGCAAATGCGCAACATTTTGCATGTTGCTGCAGATTGCCCTCACGAATCATCCCGAACCAAACGCTGAACCGGCCCTCTGACCCAACTGGCTCGGCCTTCAAAAACGTGATAAGCCCTGACGAATATTTGCGCCGGGTGCGCGGGTCGAGCCCTACGAAATTTACGGCCAGCTTTACTGCGTTGAATCCAAGCTTCTTTAATGCCCTGATCACCTAAATGCGATGACGACCAGGCTCAATTTTTGCAATCGGCAGCAGTTGTGGCCTACGCTTATGTCGCCTACCCATGGCCTTGACGGCAAATGCGCGTGGCACTCACGTGGTATTGCGCGACCTCGGTTCTGTCCGCGGACGTAGTTTCACCCGCTAACCCAGTCCGCCATGCGAATGGCAGACCGTTGGGGCCCTCCAGATCGTTTCACACGTTGCGAACATCGAGATGGGTGTAGAATCGATAGCGTTTTTTGAAGTCAAAAACGAGATTCTGCATTAAACCGGGACGCGCACATGAGAACACTGAGAACTCGCGTACGCGACTATGTTGTAGAGTTAACAACAGTAGCATTGCGCAGAACTATTGCAGAACACAAGGTTGAAGTTTTTCCCGATGACATTTTTCTAGTTTCCTACCCGCGGTCCGGGAATACGTGGACAAGGTTCCTGATCGGTAACCTGATCAACCCGGATGATCCGGTAACCTTCGCCAACTTAGAGCAACGCATCCCCTCCATTTATACATTTCCCAATCGAGTGTTGCGCCGCCTTCCGCGGATTCTCAAGAGCCACGACGCTTATGATCCCCGCTATCCACGCGTTATCTACATCATCCGCGATCCCCGGGACGTAGCGGTTTCCTTCTACCACTACAATCTTAAGGTGCGCAGATTCACGGATGATCTTACGCTCGACGAGTTTGTCGGCCGCTTTGTCGCCGCCAAAATCTGGCCCAGTGTAGATCTCTACGGCTCCTGGGAAGATCACGTATTGAGCTGGACACGAATGCGCGGGGGGCTTGAGACATTCTGCTTTGTCCGTTACGAAGATATGTTACGCGATCCCGCAGCGGAGTTAAAAAAGATGGCTTCCTTGCTGAACATCAGCCCGAGCCCGGAGAGGCTGGCACATGCTGTGGAACTAAGTTCGGCGGACCGCATGCGGGCACTGGAAAGAACTCAGAGGCGATGGGTTTCGACCAAGGGTACCCGGCGGGATAAGCCTTTCGTGAGAGAAGCAAGGTCCGGCAGCTGGCAAAGTGTGATGTCCGAGAGCTCGGTGCGCAAGATTGAGCAGGCGTGGGGCAAGACCATGCAGGCCGTGGGCTACGATGAGGCCGGGGGCTTTGGCGGCTCATTGCGCCTTTACCGCGAGGAAACCTGCGTTCGTCGGGATGGGCGGTGATGACCATCAGCCGAAGCGCTCGGCTTATCTCGGCTTAGGTCATTAACCGGTTTAAGCGCTAGGAGACGCCGTGCCGAGAGCAAACCCTGGCTCCGGCCTGGGCGGCAAGAGGACTACTGCCTGGTGAACAAAAAAGTCATCGTCTTTGGTCTGGATGGCTTGAACCAGCATCGGAGAAGATTTGCTGGAACGAGGCGAACTCCCGTATTTCCAGGAAATTCGGGACTCCGGTCTCTGCAGCCGCATGGCAACAACTTATCCTGCGCAGACACCGGTTGCATGGTCATCCTTCATGACCGGGTGCAATCCGGTCAATCACGCTTATACGTTCGCGGGCCAGACCGGCAGACCGTGGTGGAAGGAACAACGGCGGCGCGGAGCGTCAACGCGATGCCATTCAGAAGATCGCGCCGTGTGATTTCGCGGCGCATGCCAGTTCACGGTCATTTACATCACCCAATGAACGCTCCAATCCACCGGTTCGGCCCTGTGAATCTGTTTTGCCGCTCGTGTGTCAGCCCGTTCTTTCCCCCTTGGGCTCGCTCATTGTGGGCCGGACATGGGTTGCGCGTGAGCTTCATTCCTGTGCCGCTTCGCGGCTGGAACTCCAAATGGCTTCTCAGCAGTCCAAATTAAGGATTCTCGGCTTTTACAGCCCACTCTGCTCCCTGGAATCCGATGCGACCGTGGGTTCCGGTAACGGTCATATCCCGCAAACAGGTCATCGCCGCCATCTACCATCTACAAACACCGTTACGTGCTGGGTCGCCATGTGGGAAACATCATGTGGGAAACATAGTGGTCGGCACCATGGACGAATCCCCAAACGGCTCTTCCTGCATCAGCGTCAGGAAGTCCAGCGCCTCATGGATGTTCGGCTCGACAGCATTCGCGGTGATCCGTGCAAAACCGTTCCATTCTGCTTCGTTGAAGTTTTTATTGGTGAAGCCGATCGAGAAGGTCTTCACCGGTCCGGGACTAGTGCGGGCCATCCCGCCCGCGCCACCCGGACGGCCACGTCATTCTTCTGCGCTCCAGTCAGATTATCGGCCTCCGACGTGACCACCAGCTTGTGCACGATCCGATGCCGGCCCAGTTCGGTCCTCGAGTCTATCGCCGGGTCAAGGCCCAGTTCTTTGCCTTTGCCCAGTAGCGTGCCCTGGCGCTCCCACGGCATGTAAGAACAGAATCTGGATACGGGTTCCGCTTGTGGGGCTGAGTCGGCAGCCCAGTTGCAAATCAATTGCCTATACCGCCCTTATTGTGGATGGGCTATTCTTAAGGTATGAGTTTCGCATGAGCAAGTCTATTAGCGTGTTTGGTCTGGGCTACGTGGGCACGGTTACGGCTGCGTGCTTGGCGCACAAAGGCAGCAGCGTCGTCGGCGTCGACGTCAGCCCAGCCAAGATCGAGGCCCTGCAATCGGGCCGCAGCCCAGTCGTAGAACCTCGCGTCAGCGAATTAGTCGCCGAGTGTTCCAAGGCTTGCCGGTTGCACGCCACCAGCGACGCGGCGTTTGCGGTACGGAAGACGGACATTTCATTTGTATGTGTGGGCACGCCCAGCTTGCGCAATGGCAAGCTCGACCTGGGGCACATCGAACTGGTCTGCCGCCAAATCGGTGAAGCTCTCAGGGAAAAAGACTCGTTTCACCTGGTCGTACTGCGGAGCACCGTATTGCCCGGTACGGCGGAATCCATCGTCGTCCCGACTCTTATGAAAACTAGCGGCAAGCGCATGGGGCAAGATTTCGGAGTATGCGTGAATCCCGAATTCATGCGCGAAGGCACAGCCGTCGCTGACTTCCTAAAACCTGCGATCACCATCATCGGCGCCGCCGATCCCGGCCACACTGCCATGCTGCACCAACTTTACGCCTGGGCGCCCGGTCGAATTTTCGAGACTTCTTTTCGTTCCGCTGAGATGGTGAAGTACGTCTGCAATACCTGGCACGCGGTGAAGGTGGCTTTCGCGAATGAAGTAGGCACGCTGGCCAAAGAACTCGGCGTAGATGCGGAAGCTGTAGTCGAAATCTTCACCGCCGATACCAAGCTCAACATCTCGCCCACCTACCTGAAGCCCGGCTTTGCTTTCGGCGGCTCCTGCCTGCCCAAGGACGTACGCGCGCTCAATTATCGCGCCAAGGAATTCGACCTCAAGCTGCCCTTGTTCGAGGCGATCCTGCCCAGTAACGAAAGTCATCTGGAGCGGGCCGTGGAAATGGTTCTGGAGACCGGAAAACGAAAAATTGCTATGCTCGGCCTCAGTTTCAAGGCCGCAACGGACGACCTGCGCGAGAGCCCGCAAGTGCAAATGGTCAAGCGGCTGCTCGGTGAAGGCCACCAGATCCAGATCTGGGATGACAACGTCTCGTTGGGCCGGCTCATCGGCTCCAATCGCCAGTACATCGAGGAGGTAATTCCTCACATTGGTTCGCTGTTGAGCTCCAGTCTCGAGCAAGTGCTGCAGAACGCAGAAGTGGTTGTGATTGGAACTCGCGGGCTGGACAACGAAACACTGCGCCGTCATTTGCGCAAGGAGCACGTCATCGTCGACCTAGTGAATTTGGAGAAAGCGCGCCGCCTTGATGCAGCATCCGCATACGAAGGCATATGCTGGTAGTTATCATTCCGAGCGGAGACTTGAGTCCGCAAGGAATCCGGATTTGATCGCGGAGACACAGCAATATGCTTCGCTTGTTCAGCCATGAAGATTCTTTGGGTAAAGGCCGGCGGGTTGGTTCCTCCTGATACCGGGGGCAAAATCCGCAGTTACAACATTCTTCGGGAGCTGGCGCGCAAACATTCAGTTACGTTTTTTTCTTTTTACGGTGCGCACGAAAATGACGTTCACCCGGAACTCAAGCGTATCTTCGACCACGTCGTCTTTGTCCCCCTGGCTTTGCCTGCGCCCAGGGGTTTCGGCGAGCTCTGCGATTATCTTGGCCGCATCTTGTCCCGTGAGCCATACGGTATCACCAAGTACTGCCGGCGGCAGGTCCGCCACGAACTCCGTCGCCTTTTGCAGGAGCAAAGTTACGACGTGATTCTGTGCGATTTTCTCGCCGCTGCTGGCGTCATCCCGTGGGATCATCCCTCTCCCAAGTTCCTGTTCACTCACAACGTGGAAGCTGTGATTTGGCAGCGCCATTACGAGGCGGCACGGAATCCTTTGTGGAAAGCGCTTTCCTGGCGGGAATGGCGAAGCATGCAAGCTGCGGAAGAAAGATATTTGCGGCTTGCCGATCACGTGCTCGCCGTCTCGGAAAATGACCGCGATTCCTTCGCCACGTTCCTCGAGTCCAATCGGGTCACTGTGATCCCGACCGGCGTGGATACCGAATATTTCCGGCCGTCCCCTCATGATGAAACGCCTGATTCCCTGGTCTTCACCGGTTCCATGGATTGGCTCCCCAACGATGACGCCATTTTGTGCTTCGTAAAAGAAATTCTGCCGCTCATTCGCCAGCAGATTCCGCAAGTTTCTCTGTCTGTGGTGGGCCGCAAGCCTTCCCGCCGCGTGCAGCAGCTGGCAGCGAACGAGAAGAATGTTCAGCTGACTGGCTGGGTGGAAGACATCCGGCCTTACCTGGCGCGGGGAGCAGTGTGCATTGTGCCCCTCCGCATCGGCGGCGGTACACGTCTGAAAATCTTCGAAGCCATGGGTATGGCTAAGGCTGTCGTTTCCACTTCGATTGGCGCGGAGGGCCTGCCGGTATGCCACGGCGAGAATATCTTGCTGGCGGATGACCCCGATAAATTCGCTGATTGCGTCGTTTCCTTGTTGCGAGATCCCACTCAGCGCAAACATCTGGGCCAGGCCTCTCGAAAGCTGGTGGAAGAAAACTATAGTTGGGTGCGAGTGGCCAAAGGATTTGCTGACGTATTGGCCAATGTCGCCGCCACTCACACCCCGGGACGGTTGTGCACGCGGTGACCTAGCAGTCCGTGTTCCTTGCCTGGACGAATGTTACACCTACTCCTGAGTACGTGAGAAGCGAAGCACATCCCGAAGCGAATGCCCGAACCGGCCCTCCAACCCTGCCGACAACAACCACGCCAAGCGGTTGCTCGATCTTTTCGCCAAGCTTAAGGTGGACGCGACTTTTTTGTGTTGGGTTGGGTGGCTAGCGCTTTCCCCGGCCCGGTGCGCGAAATCGCCGCAGTGTACCTCTTTGTCCCGAACGTCCACTCACCTCTGTTATCTGTTCTCGTATGTGACCTCCCACTAAAGTGTGAGCAAGGACTCCAGCGGTATAGTCCCCAATTTGTCTTGAGGACACACCATGCTCCCTTTTCTTTCCAAAACACGACCGACCTTATCCGAATTTTCCTATGCGCGGGCGATTACACTTCTTGCGGTAACGACGTTCCTCAGCGCTTCTTGCGGAATGCCGGCGCAAGGAGGAACGACAGGTCAGAGCACCTCAGATCAGATTTTCAGGGCGGAGCGAGACCCGCTGCCAAAGCCTATTACGATTTCAGCGACCCTGCCCCCGGCGACAACTGGAGTTCCTTACAAAGGAGTCCTGTCACCTCATGGGGGAGTTCCGCCTTACCAACTCAGAATTATTTCGGGGGTGCTTCCGCAGGGACTAACTCTGGATTCGAGCACGGGCACGATTTCAGGAACACCCATCACATCCGGCAATTATGAATTTACGGTCCATGCCGGGGATTCGTCGCGTATCGATCACGGCAACAGCCATTTAAGTTTGAAAGTTGGCACGTCTTCCAATGGCCGTTCGAATGTAACCATTGCAATATCTCCCACCAGCGCCACGGTGACTTCCGGAGCCACACAGCAGTTCACCGCCACGGTTAGTCACACCAATAATACGGGCGTCGCGTGGTCATCGACTGCGGGAACAATTTCAGGCTCGGGTTTATTTACGGCGCCAGCGGTGAGCAGCTCGACATCCGTAGTTGTGACCGCAATTAGTTCGGCCAAGCCAAGCGCAAAGGCAAACGCCAGCGTGGTCGTCACTGCCACCTCGCCTGTGCCACCGCCGTCGCCGACGCCTCTTCCACCGCCGCCACGCCCGGCGCCAACCGGGGCAGATAATCGCTACTGTGACCCCGGCGACATACCTAGCTTTGGCCCCGGTGACGGTCCGGCTGCAATGCCGGTCGCCTGCTTCCATACCGCCCTGGCAGCGACGCCGTCCCCAGGAGCTGTCATTCCAGTGCCCGCAGGAAGCAGCCTATCGACTGCCATTAACAATGCCAATTGTGGCGACACGCTGGTTCTGCAGGCCGGTCAAACCTACTCCGGTTTCTCCTTGCCGGCCAAGAATTGCGATGCAGGTCACTATATCACTCTCGTCAGCAGCGCTGCGAACGCGGGCCTTCCCCCGGAAGGCACGCGAGCTACTCCCTGCTATGCAGGCGTTTCAGCTCTGCCCGGCCGGCCGAATCTGAATTGCACTTCAACCGCAAAGGTGATGGCCAAAATCGCGGGTCTGGCAGCACGTTCCAATATCATCAGCAATGCCGACGGGGCTAACTATTACCGCTTCGTTGGTCTGGAAATCGCCGACACGGGCGCCAACGGCGCTTTGGGTGGTTACTATGATTTGGTCATTTTGAAGAACGCCGACCACATCATTTTTGACCGTTGCTACATCCACGGCACACCTGTAGGAGAAGATATTAAGGGCGTGGATTTTGAGAATAGTTCCTACATTGCTGTGATCGACTCTTATGTCTCTGATATCCACTCCAAGCTTTCTGGCTATGGAGCAGATTCTTCTGCGATCGGCTCGATTAAGGGCACGGGGCCCGTCAAGATCATCAATAACTTCCTGGAAGCCTCAGGCGCCACCATCTTGTGGGGCGGTGGGAGTTCTGCCGCGAACATCACCGATGTCGAACTCCGTCGCAATCATGTGTTCAAGCCGCTTACGTGGTGGAAGAACAGTAGTTCCTACATCGGCGTTGCTTTTGCCGTGAAGAACCTGTTCGAAAATAAAAGTGGGGTTCGCGAACTTGTCGAGGGCAACATCTTCGAGAACAACTGGGCTCAGGCTCAGAAGGGTACAGCGATTCTCTTCTATCCCAAGAACCAGTGGGGTACCTGCCCCGGCTGTACCGTTCACGACGTCGTTTTCCGCTACAACGTTGTCCGTCATACGGTCAACGCGATCGGTATTTCCGCCACCTACGCTACAACCTGTCCCGGTCAGGCGGGCGGTGGCACCGGTAGCTGCAGATACTTGTCGGGTCCGCTTTATAACCTGAGTATTCACGACAACGTGCTCGATGATATTAGCGAAACCACCTACAGTCCGGGAACGTGCTGTAGTGACGGATTCTTATTCGCCATTGGGACAGATCAGGCCAGCAACTGGCCTCATGACATTTTCATTAGTCACAATACCGGATTCCCGGTGGGCTCCGGCACTGCTAATGTGACTATTCAATCCACGCCCCAGTTCTTCGCGAATTTCTCGTTCACCAACAATCTGTTTGGCGCGGGCAATTTCGGATTCCATCAAGCACTGCCCGGGGGAGGCTTGCCGGGTTGCGGCGCTACAGGCGGGTCTGGAGCCGTCGGTGTGCTTAACGGCTGCATGCACTCGAGCTGGACATTCTCCAACAACGCCATCATCGGAGGGAACCTACCTGTGCCGCCCTCCCCGTATCCGAACCTCACGACCTGCGGATCGATGGACAGCTGTACTCAGTTCCTGGGAAGCGATTGGAGCAGCGTAGGATTTGTGAACTTCAACAACGGGAACGGCGGCGACTACCATCTGTTGCCCACGAGCCCTTACAAAAATGCGGGTACCGACGGGGAAGATTTGGGTGCGGATATTGATGGATTGCTGGTTGCCACAGCTGGAGTCCCGTAGAGCACTGCACAACAGTCCGCAGTCACAAAATTTGTCGCTACCGTGTCCGGGATCGCAGTTCCTGATGAGAGACTACTCACGCCAGCAACGCAAAATTCATGAAATTCCCGATCAATCAACGGCGCAACCAGCTCAGGGACTGCCTACAGATTGTGGTAACATGCTAAATATGTCGCCTCGAAAGTACAAATTCCGCGCATGATAGCGTCAAGCACGCATCGCAGTTTTCGTTCACTTCTAATTCTTATCTTAATGGCGACCTGCTGGGCTCTCACCAACCAACATTCGCTTTTTGCTCAGGAGCGCCAAGGCTTCGACGGACCCGCGGAGTTACCACATTTCTATGTAAACAGTTCGGTCACCGATACCCCAGCCCCTGGTCACGTCCTGAGTGTTAGAGACGGCGCCGGCCTGAAGGACGGCCTCCGCCGCGCCGCCTGTGGCGATACGATCGAGTTGCAGGCCGACGGCACATACGAAGGATATTTCGAACTGCCGGCCAAGCCTTGTGACGAATTCCACTGGATCCTGATTCGAACCAGCAGCCCCGACTCTAGCCTTCCTCCCGCCGGAACTCGGATCACCCCTTGCTATGCGGGTGTCTCCTCGCTGCCAGGCAGGCCGTCATTCAATTGCAACTCCGCAAAGAAGGTGATGGCCCGAATCGGCGGCGTCAAAGGCCAAAGCAAGATCATCGGCAACAGTCCAAAAGCGAATCATTACCGCTTTCTTGGTGTTGAAATTGCTGACACAGGCGCCAACGGCGACGCCGGCGGTTATTACGATTTGGTGTTGCTCAAGGAGGCTGACCACATCATCTTTGATCGTTGCTGGATCCACGGCGCACCCATCGGAGAGGACGTCAAGGGTGTCGAGTTTGAAGGTAGTTCTTACATTGCTGTGGTCGACAGCTACATCTCCGACATTCATTCCAAGGTCTCGGGCTACGGAGCCGATTCCGCGGCCGTCGGCTCGGTAACGGGCACGGGTCCGGTAAAGATCGTCAATAATTTCCTGGAAGCCGCAGGCACAACTATTCTATGGGGTGGCGGCCGCTCCGAAACGCTCCTTTCCGACATCGAATTTCGCCACAATCACGTTTTTAAGCCTCTGACCTGGTGGGAGAAGGGTCCAAACTATTTTGGCACGAAGTTCGCGGTCAAGAACTTGTACGAGACCAAGAACTCGGTTCGGGAGTTGATCGAGGGCAACGTCTTCGAGAACAACTGGGCGATGGCTCAGAAAGGCACTGCCATCCTCCTTTATCCCAAGAATCAATGGGGCATGTGCCCCAAGTGTATGGTACGCGATCTGACGTTCCGCTATAACATTGTCCGCCATGCCGTAAATGGCATTGGAATCCATGCAGCAACGGCCACCACATGCGTAGGCGAACCTGGCAATAGAACCGGACACTGCCGATTTTTGTCCGGGCCCATTTTCAATGTGAATATTCACGACAACATTCTGGATGACATCAGCGCCGACAAGTATGATCCGGGTGACTGTTGCACCCCCGGCACATTGTGGACTCTAGGAACTGACCAGGACTCCAATTGGCCGCATGACGTCACCATCGAACACAACACTGGATTCCCTGTCGGGTCCGGGATTTTCTACACCGCTGATTTTCCACCTCAGACCATCGAAAGGTTTGTTTTCCGCAACAATTTGGTCGGTTCTGCGAAAGGCGGCTTCCGTGGCGTTGCTGCAGGCGGCGGGCGTCCGCGCTGTGGCAGTCCGAATGGCGGCGCGAGAGAAGTATTGGAGGATTGCTTCGGCAATTCCTGGATCTTCACCAATAACGTCATCCTGGCCACTAACGAGAAGGGTAAGCTGCCAGGCGATCCTTATCCCCAAACTCCGCATTGCGGTGCTCTAAAGAGCTGTAAGCAATTCTTCCCCAAGAACTGGAAGGCTATCGGGCTGGTGAATTTCAACGATGGAAACGGCGGTGACTACCATTTGGGGAATGCCAGCCCGTATCGTAAAGCTGGCACAGACGGCAGAGATATTGGTGCGGATATTGATGCAGTCAATGCTGCCACCCGCGGGGTTGTTCCTTAGCCGCATGTTGGTGCTCCCGTCCGAGGCTGGTTGAAATCCGAGGAGAATGCGCTACCGGATTCAGCGTTCCGTTTACCCTGTCTGCCTGTTTTGCCTGGCGACTTGCGGATATGTATTTGTTATTTCTACTGAGCAACAATCGCCACTTGCAACTTCCATTGCTCGCCTTCTGCTACCGGCTTCGCGTCCCCTGGTTGTTGAACCCGCTGCTGAGGATCGTCTGGCTCGTGCTCACTGCCACGATCGCGCAGAAGTGTTATCCTTAGAAGCGAGCGGTGTCGCTGTGCTGATCGCAGTACTTTCTCCCTATTTCCCGGTTAACTCCGCTGGTCGAATGTCGCATATTGTTTTGCGCTGTCTTGGAAGCGGGAGCTTGCTTGCTTCTCTTTCGAGGCCTGGCCCCTCACGTCCAATTCGGCGGCAAAACTATCACCCACCGCATCCATCAAACTCTCCGATCCGGGCGGTTGTTGCACCGGCGGCACGCTATGGATGATTACAACCGACCAGGACACGAATTTTCCTCACGACCTGGTCATCGAACACAATACCGGTTTTCCAACCGGGGGAGGGATTCTCAATACTCCCGACAGCCCTCCCAAGGTGATCGAAAGGTTTGCTTTTCGCAACAATCTTGTCGGCTCGGGAAATGGTGGGTTTCGGGCCATCCCTCCCGGTGGCGGACGCCCGACCTGTGCTGGGCCCGATGGCGCCACAGGCGCCCTGGAACGTTGCTTCGACAACTCTTGGATCTTTACCCACAATGTAATCGTGCAGACGAACGACAAGCCCAAATTCCCTGGCGATCCTTATCCAAAGACTCCTCATTGCGGGGCTCTCAAGAGTTGTGAACAATTCTTTCTCAAGGACTGGAACGCTGTAGGCTTTGTCGATTTCCGCAACGGCGACGGAGGAAACTATCACCTTTCTCAATCTAGCCATTACCGAAAGGCTGGATCAGATGGCAAAGATATCGGAGCAGACATTGACGCTCTTATCGCTGCGACCAAAGGGGTCGCACCCTAGTCCGCGCACCCTAAGAAATCACGAGGCGGGTGCGATGTCGGAGGTAACCTGCGACAAGCGAAACAGGTCTGATATATTCGCGGTAAATCGTGATTTTGGCTTTTGGTTGCACTTTTCGCGCTTAGACGTTTCTCCTAATTATCAATGAAGCAGATTCTCCGAAGAGGGTTTAAGGACATCATCGTCGACGAGGTCCCCGACCCGGTGACCGTTCCGCATCACGTGCTCGTCCGGCCTATCTACTCGCTGATCAGTAGCGGCACGGAAACTGCCAGCATCCATCAGGGAGGCGTTCTGAAGGCGGTCGCTAACAATCCCTCTCAACTGAGCAAAATCTGGAACGTTCTTAAGAACCAAGGCCCACTGAAGACTTTCGCTGAGGTGAAGGCTAAATTCGGCGAGTATGCGGTCCTTGGATACTCAGGCGCAGGTCTGGTGGTGGAGAAACACAGTACGGTTACGGATCTCGAAGTGGGAGACCGTGTTGCCTACGGCGGTGAAGGTACCGGGCACGCTGAAACCATCCTGGCCGGACGCAACCTCGTTGCCAGAGCCCCTGACAACGTGTCGTTCGAGCACGCTGCCTTCACGACGCTAGGCAGCATCGCTCTCAACGGTGTCCGCATCGCCAACGTTTCACTGGGAGAGAGAGTTACCATCATCGGACTCGGGCTGGTCGGCCAGCTCATTGCCCAACTGGCGCGTTTGCAGGGTGGCTTCATCATCGCGACCGACCTGCGGCCCGATCGCGTCGAAATCGCGCGCCAGCTCGGCGCCGACGTGGCGCTCGTCGGAGGCTCCTGGTTAGCGGCCCAGATCCAGTCCCTAACCAACGGCTTGGGTGTGGATTGCGTGATCATTGCTGCGGCCGCGAAGTCCGACGCACCCTGTCGTTTGGCGGTCGAGATCTGCCGCGATCGTGGGCGCATCGTAGATGTCGGCGCTGTCGAACTGCGCTTTCCCTGGTATGAGGCTTATCTGAAAGAGATCCAAGTGCTGATGGCTCGCGCTTACGGACCGGGAAGCTATGATCCTGCCTACGAACGCCAGGGACAGGACTATCCGCTGCCTTACGTCCGTTGGACTGAAAATCGCAACATGGAGGAATTTCTGCGCCTCGCTTCTCACGGCCGGGTACAGATCGATCCCCTGATCACACACCGATTTCCACTTGAAGATGCGCCGAAAGCATACGACACCATCATGGACCCATCCATCAGTAGCCTGGCGGTGCTGGTGAAATATCCGGCTGCCGACCGGGCGGAACCGCTCACTCAACCTCGGCCCAAACGCCTCGTCGAGGTCATTGGTCACGCCCCTGCTTCATCTGCCATGGGCGTCGCACTCGTGGGTGCCGGTAATCTCGCCCGCTGGGCCCATCTACCGAATCTCAAGAAGACTCCCGGAGTTTATCTACGAACGATTCATTCCACTAGCGGATCCCGCGGCAAGAGCTATGCTTTGCGCTTCGGAGCGGCGTATTGCGCCACTGACTACAGCGAAATCTTGAAGGATCCAGAAGTCCAGGCAGTGGTAATCGTGAGCCGTAATCAGCATCATGCATCGCAGGCACTTTCGGCTCTCCGTGCAGGAAAACACGTATTTGTCGAGAAGCCCATGGCGCTCACGGAAGAAGAATGCCGCGACCTACATCGCGCGGTTGAAGACACCGGAAAGCAGCTCACTGTAGGATTCAACCGGCGTTATGCCCCGTCTTACGTTGTACTCAAGAAGCAACTGTCAACGCGAACCGGTCCGGCGGTCTTAAATTGCCGCGTCAACTCGCCTGGAATTTCCGGATCGTACTGGATGGCCGATCCGGCGAGCGGCGGCGCGGTCCTGGGCGAAGCTTGCCATTTTGTAGATTTGATGTATTGGCTGCTCGATTTTGAGCCGGTAGAAGTCTCAGCCTACTCTTTGCCCACGGGCAGAAAGGATCCTATCGGCGAAAACAATCTGGTTGCCACGTTTCGCTTTGCCGATGGCTCCATCGCGAATTTGACGTATTGCACGGTCGGAAGCCGCACTTCGAGCGGTGAGCGGGTAGAAGCATTCGCCTCCGGTCTTGGCGCCTCCTCCGAGGATTTCAAACAATCTGTCGTGTGCACCGGAGCGGTCCGCAAGAGCTCCAGTTGGTTTGCTGAAAAAGGCTATGAGGCCCAGATGCGGGCCTTTTTTGCCGCACTGAAGAATGGCAAGCCACCTGACATCACAGTGCGCGACGGCGTGCGCTCCACGCTTGGCTGCCTGCGTATGCTGCAGTCAACACGGGAAAATACGCCATGCGCTATTGACCTCGAGGATTTCCTCGCTTCCCCTCCCAAATGAAAGTGCTGCAGTTAGGTCCCTATCCGCCGCCACACGGTGGAGTGCAGAGCAACCTGGTAGCGATCCGGACTTTCCTCCGCAGACAGGGCACACCGTGCGCTGTCATCAACATTACAAGGCACCGCTACCCTGCTTCGGATGATGTCTACTATCCCAGAAGTGCGGTCGGACTGATGCGTCTTCTCATGCGACTCGATTACGACATCATCCATCTTCATATCGGAGGAATGCTGAGTCGGAGGCTTCTCGGTCTCGCACTGGTCTGTACGCTCCTGCGCGGCAGCAAGTCTGTGATGACATTCCACTCCGGCGGGTATCCCTCCAATCCTGAAGCCAAGGCTATCGGGCCAAATTCTTTTGCTGCTTTTGTACTGCACCGCTTCGACGCCTTAATCGCCGTGAATCCCGAGATTGTCAGTTTTCTTCAAAGACTAGGTGTTTCACCAGATCAGATCCATTTGATTTACCCGCATTCTTTTTTGCCTGAGGAACAACCCTCTTCTGCCTTGCCGGAGCCCCTTGCCTCCTTTTTTGCTGCGCACGATCCTGTCCTGATTTCGGTTGGGCTATTGGAGCCAGAATATGACCTGTCATTGCAAATCGAAGCCTTGGGGCAAATCCTGCAAAAGTCTCCCACGGCTGGACTGGTCTTGATTGGATCGGGAAGTCTGGAGCAAGAACTTTGCGATAACATCAGATCACGGCCTTACGCCGAGCACATCTTGCTGTGCGGGGACGTCCCGCACGCCGCAACTATGCGGGCGATCTCCTGCGCTCATCTGATGTTGCGCACGACGCTCTATGATGGCGATGCCGCCTCAGTTCGCGAGCCACTACATGCGGGCACGCCCGTAATTGCCAGCTATAACCGGATGCGACCCGCGGGCGATCAATTGGTTCCTAAGTCGGAATTGGCTGCGCTTCTGAACGCCATCAATGA
>Ga0066709_100000285_pt1 | contig 24562 bp, 12 predicted proteins | sample GraSoiAngelo_158_FD_79665 | JGI IMG/M metagenome (GOLD analysis project Ga0066709, IMG submission 79665) | Grasslands soil microbial communities from the Angelo Coastal Reserve, California, USA - 14_1009_16_30cm | ecosystem: Environmental > Terrestrial > Soil > Grasslands | place: USA...
CAGATGTTCGAAGGTCTGAACAATTTCCGGGAAAAACGGGTTGGTAATCTCGGATACGATTAGGCCCAAAATGCGGCTTCTTCCAGACACTAAGGCCCGCGCCTGGGTATTGGGGAAATACCCGAGTTCGTCAACGACCTTCCAAACACGCTTGGCCAGTTGAGGATTGACCGTGGACACATGGTTAATCGCTCTGGAAACGGTGGCCGTGGAAACTTTTGCCCTTCGAGCTATTTCACGGAGATCCATGACAGTGGTTGAGTATTAGCCCCGACTAGACATGTACGGCTCATATTTTAGCACACGCGACTTAGGTATACGTTTACCGCGTCAACTTGAAGAACTGCAACGTTTCTTGCGGTCAGTCAGTTCAGCTCAGTACTTCGTGTTCCAGCCAAACACCTCATTAGTCGGGAACTTACACATCTACTGGGTGGTAGAGACGACAACGTTCAGCACCGATGGATGCAAAAGGGCGAAATGTCAGCCTAGGAGCATCGCTCTTTACCACTCAGCAAAATTGAGAGGCAGCGGCAGCGCCGAGCAGTTGCGCCCGAGTTGTCTTTGCAGGAGGGCTCCCAACCGCAAAAAGGGCCATCGGTCCGCGGACCAGAGCCACCAGGTTGGGATTTTGCGCATCCACGGGAGGGATAGCTGGTCTGCTGAACACGCGAGAAACAGATTTTCCGGCAAGGTGTAGGTTTCGTCCCATGTATCGGCAAGGGTCTTACGCTGCGTATTATCATTTAGCAGACGGATTATGGGGCCAAAGCCTGACATGTTTCAGGCACCTACGACGCAGACGGTACCGATAGAGCTCTCAGGAGTGATGACACTGCGCCTCGAACCTCGTCCGTCCGGATCAAGCCGACCACTGAATGACGGTATATGACCGCGCCGGCACTTCAAACTTGGTCCGGCCACCGCTTGTGGAAGGCTTACCAAACGCTTGCGGCGCAATCTGCTGAGGCGCTCCGAACGTATTAAACGCTTTCAGATCAGTTCCGGTCAGGACTGCGGAGACAAGCACCTGGCCCGGTGTTTTGTCCTGCCAACTAATTTCCACGACACGCGGCTTGGAAAGATCACGATTCAGAACGAAAATCCCCACCTTTCCATCTTGCGGATTAATGGTTCCAGCAGCGTCCACGTAGGGAACCTGGCCCATTCGCGCAACTTCATAGGTCGGTGACTCCACCAGAAGATTGAGCACCGAACCGCGAGCATACTGAAGCGCCCAATTATAGGGATAGTAGATAGTCTGCCGGAGCAAGCCATTTGCATTGGTCGATATTGGCGCAATGACGTTGATCAATTGGGCAAGGCACGCCACTTTGACGCGGTTCGCGTTGCGCAGCAGAGAATTGAGCAGGCCACCCACAAGCAAAGCATCCTCCAGGTTGTAGACCTCCTCAAGCAAGTGTGGCGCTTCCTGGTGATGCCCGTTCGTGTAATCGCCGCTCCGGGCTCGATACCATACGTTCCATTCGTCAAAAGATAACCACAATTGTTTCGGCGACCGCTTATGTCCACGCACAAGGTCACAAACTGCCACGGTCTCTGCGATTTGCTCTTCCATGCTGAGGTTCATGGCGAGGAACTTTGCACTATCGCCGCCGGTGTCCCCAGCAGCATTGGTGAAATAGCGATGTAGGGAAAGACCGTCGACGTAGTCGTAGCATTGTTCCAAAACTTCGCGGTCCCACTCAAGATAGGTGGGCATGAAAGGGCCGCTTGATCCGCAAGCAATTAATTGAAGAGAAGGATCAACGTAGCGCATCTGCCTGGCGGCGTCCTGAGCCTTCATGCCATACTCGGTCGCGGTCATGTGGCCAATCTGCCAGGGGCCGTCCATCTCGTTACCCAGACACCAGCGCCTCACCTTATAAGGTTCGGCGAAGCCGTGCTTGCGGCGGAGATCGCTCCATTTCGTTCCCTGATCCAGGTTGCAATACTCGACCAGAGCAGCTGCTTCTTCCGGAGTTCCCGTCCCAAGATTGAGGCCCATTAAGGGCTCAGTGCCGACAGCCTTGCACCAGGCCATGAATTCATTGGTGCCGAACTGATTTGTGTTGATTGCATTCCAGGCTTTGTCAAGCACACGGGGACGGCTCTCCTTGGGACCCACGCCGTCGAGCCAATTGTAGCCCGAGACGAAATTGCCCCCGGGATAACGAACGATGGGAACTCCCATCTGGCGGATTTCGGCGATGACGTCTTTGCGAAACCCATTGCTGTCCGATAGCTTCGAACCGGGATCGTAAACGCCCTCGTAGATCGCGCGACCCAGGTGCTCGAGAAATGAGCCGAAAAGATTGCGGTCGAGAGGAGCAATAACGCGACGCGAGTCCACGAAAACGCGGACTACATCGTCGGTATTCGGCAACGAGGTTTGAGCGCTTCGGAATGCGCCGCCAAATAAGGAACTCACACCCCACCCCACTCCTGCGTTCGCAGCCTGATGCAAGAAACGGCGTCTATCGGCGGAAAACATAGAAGTATTCTCCTCGTAGTGAGAAAAGCTGACCGAGATAGAATTCTGGGTAAACGTTTACCATATGACGGCCAATGCGGCAAGCCAGCTTGCTTACCATTAAGCACCATGAACTGCTAACGGAATTTCTGTTTGCCGGTGATTCCCGCGCCCTCACGAATCGTGACCAACTGGTCGGCTGCAACATTTCGAATCGTTTCTATGGCGCCGTTGGTCCAACGGATTGTAAGGTCCGCCGCAGTTTCGGAGCCAAGTCCAAAGTGCAAGCGACGGTCATTAGCGGAGTAGAAGCTCGATTGAGCGGTCAGCTCCTGTGCCTGACGCCGACCTCCATAATGGGCGACCACACGTGAGCCGATGGCGCTGCGATTTGTTTTGACACCGACGAGAAGAACCTTCAGCCAGTGTCGGCCTCCTGAGACATCATTGCGAAGCAACGACGGCGGTTCGTTCATGTTCATTACCAGGACATCAATATCCCCGTCATTGTCGAAGTCGCCGAACGCACAGCCGCGGCTTGCGTGCGCTGCAGAGATCGCGCTTCCCGCTTCGTCCATTAATTCTTCGAAGTGCCCGTCACCAAGGTTACGGAACACCAAGCGGGGAGTTCGGAACGGATAGGCCGGTAGGCGCCGCTCCACCTCGGGATAGACGCTTCCAGTTACGACGAAGAGGTCAGGAAAGCCATCGTTGTCCAGGTCGACGATTCCCGCCCCCCAACCCACGTAGCGGGTTTCGACACCTAGGCCCGAGCGGATGGTAACATCATCGAAATTTCCCTTTCCGTCGTTGCGGTAAAGAACGCTTGTATCGTCGGCGAAATGCGTTTTGAAAATGTCCAGGTTCCCATCGAGATCGTAGTCTCCAAGGCCAATACCCATGCCCGCCTGTTCCAACCCGTCTTCGCTCAGCGCCACTCCGCGCTCCAAGCCTTCCTCCCGAAACGTGCCATCGTGCTGGTTTCGGAACAGCCAGCTTGGGGTTGAGTCGCAGGAAACGTAAATGTCAGGCCAGCCGTCGTTGTCGTAGTCCGCGGCGACGACGCCCATCGGGTATGCGCCGGAAGCAGCCGAAACGCCCGAAGGCCTGCTTACATCCGTGAAGGTTCCATCGCCATTATTGTGGAACAACTGGACGAACCCCGTGGGAAGGCCGCGGGGACCGCAATTGACGGGAACGCCCTTCCAGGCGCAGTCGGTGTTCTCGCCAGGCTTGGGCAGGTTTTCCAGGGTGGTGTTGAGGTAATTGGCTACGAAGAGGTCCAAACGGCCGTCTCGATCATAGTCGACCCAGGTGCAACCTGAACCGTAACGAACGTTGGCCTGACGGAGTCCGGCGTGCTCGGTCACGTCCGAGAATGTTCCATCGCCGTTGTTGTGATAAAGCGCGTTGTGACCGTAGTAGGTGATGAACAGGTCGTCAAATCCATCGTTGTCGTAATCACCCACCGTGACGGCGGATGCCCAACCTGTACGGGTGAGGCCCGACTTGGCGGTGACATCGGTAAATGTCCCGTTACGATTGCTTTTGTACAGGCGGTTGGTCGTTCCCGGCGGTGCACCTTCGAGGCGGGTGCCGCTAAGAACCAACAGATCCATCCAGCCATCATTGTCGTAATCAATGAACGCCACGCCACAGCCGACCACCTCAATGATGTAGCTCTTGCTTTCGGTGCCGCCGTAGATGATCGGTTGGATGATTCCCGCTTGTTTGGCGATATCGGTAAAACGCGCTAGAAACGGACGATCAGAAGGCTTCCCGCGAGGTTGCGGCTTTATCCCTCGTGATGAAATTCCCTGGCCGAACACGGCGCCGAGGGGGCCAATTATCGCCGCCCCAGCCGCGCCTCCGATTGTGGCGATCACTTTGCGCCGGCTGATCACTGGACAGGCTCAATCGCTTTCAACATGTGGCCAGCCTTGACGTTATCGAATTTCTGAACGGCTCCAGACGGCCAACGGATCTCGACCAGTTTGGCAGTCGAGTCGCCCCCCAGGCCGACTATCAGCCGTTTGTCGCTGGCCGAAAGATAACCTACGGCCGTGTTGACAGTAAAATATTGAGCTAGTCCGGATGTGGTCAGGAGTTTGACGCGACATCCAATGCCGTCACGATTTGATTTCCTGCCGATGGTCTGAACCCCCAGCCAGTTTCTGCGATTCCCACCATCGTTTCGCAGCAGATGCGCCCTTTGACCGACGTTGCTGACCACGACGTCGATATCACCATCGTTGTCTATGTCGCCAAAAGCAGCGCCGCGACCTGCCCATTCTTTTTGAAAAACCGCGCCGGCAAGCACCCTCACGAAATGGCCAGAGTCATTCCGCAACAGCAGCAGTGGTTCGAGGTATTTCAAATTAGGCGAGGTCTGCTCGATGGTGTCCATCACGTGCCCCTGCGCCACAAAGAGATCCTTCCAGCCATCGTTGTCATAGTCGAACAAGTGCGTGCTCCAACCGGAGAAGGAAAGAGTCGCGCTCCCGACGCCAGACTGGTTGGTCACATCTCGGAAGGTCCCGTCGCGGTTATTGCGAAACAGCATGTACCGTTCGTTAGAGAGATCGGTGACGACGATATCGGGATAGCTGTCATTATCGAAGTCGCTGAAATCAGTGCCCATCCCGGCAAAGGTTTTGCCGTCCTCGTTGAAGCCAACGCCGGCTAGCAGGCCGACTTCGGCGAATGTGCCGTCTCCGTTGTTGTGGTACAAAAAACATTGCACCGAATCGTTCGCGACGAAAATATCTGTGAAACCGTCTCCGTCGTAATCTGCGAAAGAAACGCCCAGTCCCTTCCCGTTGGGATTTGTTATTCCGGCCTTCGTGGAAACGTCGGTAAATGTAGTGTCACCATTGTTGTGATACAGGATATTAGTAACGCCTTCGAAATTATCGGGGTGACAGTAGGCGCGTAAGCCGGGTTTTTGTTCTCCGCAATAACGATTGTTCCGGAAGCTCCAATCCACGTAACGGGTGACGAAGAGGTCGAGCTTACCATCATTGTCGTAGTCGAAAAACCCGGCGCTCACGCTCCATCCGCCGGCAGCAACTCCGGCTTGCTTCGTTATATCCGTGAATGTGCCGTCTCCGTTGTTGTGGTAAAGCGTGTTGCCGCCGTAGCCTGTCACGTAAATGTCTTCGAACCCATCGTTGTCGTAGTCGCCTACGGCTACACCCATTCCGTAGGAGTTCTGCGGCACTCCGGTAAGGCCGGCTTTTTCCGTCACATCTGTGAATGAGCCGTCGGCGTTCTGATGATAAAGTCGGTTCCAAAACTTGCGATCGGACTTGTCCGGCAGTTTGCCATCGGGCATGGGATCGTCGACCTTCGCGCCGTTCGTGAAGAAAATGTCCAGGCGTCCGTCGTTGTCGTAATCCAGGAGCGCTACGCCTCCCCCCATGGTTTCCAGTAGGTACTTGTTGGAAGTTGCAGAGTTTTCCTGCTTGAAATCGATCTTGGCCGACTGAGTGATATCGGTGAACTGCACTTCGGGACCAGCTGTGGCGGCCATCACGCAGAAGACAAACCCGGACGACACCACCCAGTAGCGGACCTGTGGACATCTCTGCATGACCTATCGAAACCTCCGGCTGGTGAATATCCCCTTGTTTTCCTGCAGAACAAAAATTTGATTTGCAGGGAGATTCGCGAAGCGCTCCTTCAAGCCGGAAGGCCAAGCGAGTTCAATGGCGTCCGCCTTAGTGGCGCGGCCCAGACCGAAGTGAAGGCGGAAGTCATTTTGTGAATAGTAGCTCGATCCGCTCATCACCTCGTCGATCTGGCTATGCTCGCCGCTGGTGACTTTCACACGAGCCCCGATGGCTGAACGGTTCGAACGAGTGCCGACGCACTTGATCATGATCCAGTTATTCCGGTTGCCCCCATCGTTCCGCAGCAGAGAGGGAGGCCCGTCCAAGTTGTTCACCACCACATCCACATCTCCGTCATTGTCAAAATCGCCGAAGGCGCAACCGCGGCCAAGGTTCTCTGCGCGTATCGCGGGCCCGACTTTCGAGGAAACGTCTTCGAAGCGCCCATTCCCCAGGTTGCGATACAGAATTTTCGGTTCCCGGTACGCTGTGTGCAGCTTTCGGTCGACAATTTGGGAATAAACGTGGCCGTTCGCAAGGAAAAGATCTTTCCATCCATCGTTGTCGAAGTCGAGAAAGCCCACGCCGAAGCCGACGTACTTTCGATTGACCCCGAAGCCAGCCTTGATGCTGACGTCCTCGAAGGCACCATTCCCGTAGTTCCGGTACAACGTGGTCACCTGATCGGAGAAATTCGAGCGGACAATGTCCAGCCAACCATCTGCGTCGAAATCCCCCACCGCGACGCCCATTCCGGACAAAGCAACGCCATTCTCATCCAAGGCGCAACCCGCCGGAACGGCGACTTCGCGGAAGGTTCCGTCGTGATTATTGCGATAGAGCAAACTTGGCGCGCTGTCGCACGCAACGTAAATGTCCGGCCATCCGTCGTTGTCGAAGTCCGCGGCCGCCGCTCCCATGCCATAGGAACCGGTGGCCTGCCAATTTCGGCCTACAAAGACCATTGAGGAAGGGCCCCGCGGACGGGCGATACCGGACTCTTCGGAGACGTCGGCAAATGTGCCATCTCCGCGATTCCGATAAAGGATATTCGTGCCCCCGGCGAAGCCTTGCGGACCGCACGGCACCGGAATATCGCTGTATTTGCAGTAGACCGTTTGGCCCGGCCGGGGTGCCTTCGCGGGGTCGTAATTTACGTAATTCGCGACAAACAGGTCGATATGGCCGTCGCGGTTGTAGTCTAAAAAGCAACAACCTGCGCCCCAGCAATTTCCAGACCCTGCCACGCCGGCTTGTTCGGATACGTCCGTGAAGGTGCCGTCGCCATTGTTGTGGTAGAGGGCGTTATGTCCCCAGTAACTAACGAAGAGATCGTCGAAGCCGTCGTTGTCATAATCGCCGACGCAACAGCCTTGTCCCCAACCGGAACGCGTCAGACCGGCCTTAGCGGTGACATCAGTAAACGTGCCGTCACGATTGTTGTGGAATAGATAGCTCGATGGTCTGCGATTCTGCCGGGCCGAATCGAACGTAGCGCCGTTTACGAGGAAAATGTCGAGCCAACCATCATCGTCGTAGTCGAACAGTGCCACGCCACAGCCCATTTCTTCGAGCAGGAATTGTTTATTGGCAGTGCTGCCGGAAATATTCTTGGCTTGCAAGAGGCCGGCTTTGAAGGTGATGTCAGCGAAGACTACCGGAACAGCCGAGTCGGCTCCAAGAGGAGGATGAACTCCCAATCCCAGCGGCAATGCCAGGCCGGCCCGGCCCAGCGTCTGCAAGAACCCTCGACGTGATTGCGGGCGGCCGAAGCCGCTACTCACGCTCGCCTCCCGGCCGTGGCGGACTCCCTGCAGGTTTGCCGACACTTCGTCGCATTTTCTCGAGCTCGTTGGTCTCGTGGTCAAGCCGAGTAAACGTGTCTAAGGCCTTCCGGCTGTCTTCCATCTTGCCGAGTCGACGGTAAAGATTCGCCAACACGTAGTAATAGGAGGACGCCCTAGGATTAAAGGAGATGGCACGACTCAGAGAATCGACCGCGTCCTCCAGTTTCCCTTCGTGTTCGTCGGCCTTAGCCTTTTGAAACCAGGCGCGGTCCGATTTGGGGTCGAGCTCCAGCGCTTTCTGAGCATAATCGAAGGCCTTCTGTGAGTCGCCGGTTCGATTGTAATATGCGCTCATGTTTACGTGCGCGGAGGCGAAACTGCCCTTGCGCGACTCGTTCAGCGCAATAGCTTTCTGATAGTTCGCGACCGCGCCAGCGTCGTCGCCCAAAGCCTCCAGAGCAAGCCCGAGTGCGTCCAGGTCCTCCACGTAGGAAGAGTCAATTCTGAGAGCCACCTCGAACTCCTTGCGCGCAGCGCTCCAGTTGTCCTGCATGGAAAACAGCTTGCCCAAATTGTAGTGTATCTCCGCCGATTGCGGACGGTAGCGAATGCCTTGCTCAAATTCGATCTGTGCCGCATCAAATCTGCCAATGATCATCAGATCGCGTCCCAAAATCTTGTGCGCCTCCGCATTCCGGATGTCGAGTCGAAGAGATTTCGCTAGCGCCCGTATAGATTCAGCGATTTTCTGCTGAGCGAACTGACTGTATCCCAGAGCGTACCAACCCCATGAGGATTTTGGGTGTTGCTTCACGTAAGCGCCAAGAAGAGCTTCAACCTCTTGGAACCGGCGCTCCCGAATGTAATTCTCGAACTGCCCCACTTGACTGGCGTCGTCCTCGACAGCTTCCTCCTCACCGAGGGTCTTGATGCTTTCTCTGGCGGAGAGGTCTCCAGGGTTGAGCTCCAGTGCCTTTTGGTACGCCGCGGAAGCACCGCTTGGGTCACCCTGTTTTTCCAAAACCACTGCAAGGTAGTGTTGAGCTTCCGATGATTCGGGCCGGAGCTCAAGTGCATGCCGGAACTTGGCGGAAGCCTGATCCAGGTGACCTTTTTCAAGGGCCATGTGGCCCTCGGTGATGTCCATATTAGCGTTCTGATTGCGTTCGTCAGCGGAAGCCAGCTCACGTCCCTTCCGGAGTTCAGCCGCCGCCTCATCTTTGCGCTCCGCCCGCGCCAGTGCCAGCCCGAGCTGATAATGAGCTTCGCCGCTCTGGGGGTCGAGGCGCACCGCTTCCTGGAGTTCGGCGACTGCTTCCGGTACTTTCCCGTCGCGGAGAACCGCCTTGCCGAGTGCCAGGTGGGCCCTCGCGAACGTGGGCGCGATGGCGATGACTTTTCTCAGCTGCTCAATCTCCCTTGCCGGACCACCGTTTGGGCTGGCACCGTAAGCAACGGCAAGATTGAATTGGGCCTTGACAGAGGCGGGCTCCAGTGCGACAGCCTTCTCGAGTTCCCGAATGGCTTCCTCGCTATCCGTGGCGGTAAGGGCCGCTCCCAAATTGGCGTGGGCGTCGGCGTAATCGGGCCTGAAACGAAGAGCATCACGAAACGCAGCGATGGCCCCTGCGTCATCATCGGCCTGTGCCAATACCAGCCCAATATTGTTGTGCGCGTCCGCGAAGTCTGGACTTAGCCGTACGGCCTCACGGAATTCGACGAGAACTTCTTTGCTATCGGCCCCTTTGCGGCCGAGCAGCAGACCGAGAACGTTGTGTGCCTCCGCATTGGCTGGGTTCGCCGCAGGTGACTGGCGCAAAGCAGCGATGGCAGCATCCCAGTCCGGCATGGGAAGCGATGAGACCGCGTTTAACCCCGTTTCGAACTGGCCCAGCCCCTTATGCAGGTCCCCTGCACGAAGATAGACAATCCCGAGATCAATATAGGTTGCGGCCATTGGAGGCAGGAGCGCGATGGCGCGCTGGAGGTTTATTCGTGCCGCCAGTAAGTCGCCAGTTTCGCGAAGAGCGGTTCCGAGAAAGGCATAGCTAGCACCAGCAGCGGGGTCGAGCGCAACACTCTCCCTTAGCTCGGATATGGCTCTGTTTTTCGAGCCGCTGTACCAGAGTGCGACCCCGAAGTTGTAGTGAGCCTCGGCGAATGCCGGCCGGAGCGCGACAGAACGCTCTAAGTGAGCGAGCGCAGAAGCGAGGTCGCCCTGCTGTCCGAGAAGGAAGCCTAGCAGGTTGTGAGCTTCCGCGTGGCCCTCATCGCTGCGCAGGACCTCCGTGAGTTGCTCTTGGGCAAGTTTCAGCTCGCCTCGTTCTGCGGCTTCCTGAGCGTGCTTGTACAAGTCGTCGCCGGGACTCGCTGCAGCCGTGGGCGGCTTGCGTCCCGACGCGCTTTGCCGCTTCAGAGCTACGCCCAATCCGTAATAACCTTCCTGCAGCTCCGGGTTGATCTCGATAGCCTTCTCGAAGGCTTGAATTGCGCCGACAATGTCGCCGCTTTGCCGCAGCGTCTGGCCTAGTTGGTATTGAACATTGGGATTGTTTGGATCACGGCCCGCTACCCGCCGCAGGTGCACTAGAGCGCCTTCGGCATCGCCTTTCTCGCGAAGTGCTACGCCCAAGTTCATATGCGCGGCCAGATTGTCTGGTTCGAGCGTCAGCGCCTTCTGAAAGGCCTCGACCGCTTCGGCGATCTCGCCACTCTTGGCGAGGGCCGAACCTAGATTCGAGTAGGCCCGCGCGTACTTCGCGTCGAGTGAAACGGCCTTTCTGAACTCTGTGATAGCGTTAGGCAGGTCGGCCTTTTCCAAGATCGCGACGCCTAGCCAGTTGTGCGCTTCAGCAGAGCCCGGTCCTATCTTGACGGCACGCTGGAACGCCTCGAACGCCCGCGGGTAATCGTTGCGATCCCAGTACGCCAAGCCCAACGCGACATAAAGCTTGGGGTTGAGAGGATCTCGTTTGATGGCGGCTTCAGCCTGACTTACCGAGGTGCCAGAATTCGGGGCTTTCTGCGCCGAAGCGTGAGACGCGGAACCAAGGAAGAGAATAACAATGGCCCACCGGAGAGCGGTTTTGTGCTTCCTCTTCATTGGTCGGGATCTAATAAACGAAGCTGCAAATGCGAGTTGGCTTCATCTTCGGTGCGAAGCGACTTGGCGATCTCGAGCTGTTTGTCCGCCTCATCCTTCCTACCCATTCGGACCAGTAGCAAGCCGAGCTGATAGTTGGCTTTCACGGATTTCGGATTCAAGTGGACCGCTTTCTCCAAGCTCGCTTGAGCTTCGGGATACCGCCGCGCGTTCATTAGCAAGCCTCCCAGAACCTCGCAGGAGGGCGCATGATCTGGATAACGCCAAAGCAGTTCTTCCAACATCCGTATGGCTTCGGCCTCATTCCCTTGGTCCCGGGACACGAGGGCCAGGTAATAGTAGGGCGCAATCTGATCCCGCTGCAAGGCGACGCTCTTTCGCAGATGTTCGGCTGCCTCAGCCAAATGTCCCTCAAGATATAAGACCGTCCCCAGCGCATACTGGACCTGCGGATTGTTCTGCCTTTTTGTAAGGATGCCCTCGAGCAGAGCTTGGCCCGCTTGGAACTGCTTCTTCCCAACCTTGGCAGCAGCCAGTGTGTACTGGTAGGAAGGATCTCCCGGCCGTAGACTGGCGGCTTTTGTCAGAGCCGGTTCAGCGTCCTCCAATAGGTCCATCTTCAAACAGACTCGGCCAAAACCCAACAGCACCTCGGCGTGGTCCGGTTGGATCTTCTTGGCCTTGATCCAATACGAGAGTGCCCGCTCGAGTTCGCCCTGGCGCTCCGCCAGATCGGCAGCCTGCCGCAGTGCTGGAATTGCCTCGGGTTCAACGCTGAGAGCCAAATCGTAATTTTCGAGAGCGCGGACTATGTCGTTCTTGAGCAGATATACACCGGCCAGATTGAACGCCAGCTCGTAGGAAGGAGGGCCCGTTTCTTTGGCTTGCTCCAGTATGTCGATTGCTTCGGGTATGACTTCCCCTTTGGCCAGCAGTAGCGCGAACTCAATCGACCAAGCCGGGGACGTATTAGGGAGGCGCGCCCAATCCTTGGCCAATTCCGCTGCTGCGGCCCGGTCGCCGATCTTCACATAATCGGCCACAAGCACGAGCAGCCCGTCATGAAATCCTTTTAGAGTCTGGAGAACCGGCTGTGCTAGCTCAAGGGACGTCTGATAGTTTCCTTTCTCAGTTTCTGACCGTGCCAGGGCCAGTCTTGCGGTGGTATTGGAGGGATCCAATTTCAACACACGGCGGTAGAGCCTGAGAGCCGGTTCCTGCTTTCCTTGAAGGCTATAAACCGCGGCGAGGCTAAGATGCGCGCCTAAAAGGCGGGGTTCCAAACGGATTGCCTGCTCAAAGAAGCTGGCGCTTTCTGAAAGACGCCGCTGCTGGAAGCGAATCGTGCCCAAGACGGAACAGGCTGCCGGACGGGTCTCCGGGTCGGAGAGGGCAAACGTCGCCTGCTCGTCTGCCTCTTCTAGTCGTCCTTGCTGGACTAGGCTGGCTGCCTTTTGGAGAGCCGCGCGGGCATCAGCGCCCCACAATGAATTGCCGCTCAGAACAAAACAAAGCAGGCACGCCCTGGCACACCAGATCCCGCATGCTTGCGCTTGGCCCCTGTCACCATGAGGAAACACGAGTTGCCGTTGCTCCACCTAGACCGAAGGGAGCCTAGTCCTCTTCAGCTAATAACTCAACCTCAGGGCGAACTGAATCGACCGCGGCTGATTACATTGAGTACTGACCCGTCCGAAACTCCCCGCGCTGAAGTTCGTGTTGGGGTCGCAAAAGTCCACTCGGTTGAAGATATTGCCGAACTCGGATTCGAACCGCATTTTCAGTCTTTCCCGGATTGGGAACACCTTGAACAGGCTGAGGTCTTCGTTATAAGTGGGGAATGATCGCACCGATCCGTCGCGCCGAGGTGCGTTGCCGAATTGAAGGGGTCCGGGATCGCTCCAGGCCGCAGGATTGAAGTAGCCCGCGATGGCGTTCGGATCGAAGGGACCACTGGCCAATCCACTGCTGCCACTTACCCGGTTTGGCCGTTTTTGCCCGTTGAATAAGAACCCACCGAGGTCGTTGTTCATAAAGATGTTCAACGGGCGACCACTTTCGTAACGCATCACTCCTGAGACGTTCCAACCGCCGAACAGGAAGTTGGTCGCGCCGCTCTTCAATCTATTGGGCGTCGGAATTTCCCAGGAGTAAGCCACCAAAAACACATGCGGTGTGTCATCGGCACTCAGCCCATACTCGCATTTCTGCGTACAGACTGGATTCTGGACGCCTTGGTTGGCTCCGTTGCCGCCCTGCGCGCTTTCTGCGCCGTCATTTTCTAGCCTTGAGTACGTGTATCCCAAGCGGAACTGCAGGCCGTGCGAGAAGTGTTTCTCCAAAACGACCTCCAAAGCTTGATACAAGCTCTTGCCGGTCGGCACGTCTCGCCACAGAATATTTTGATATTGGGGGAAGGGTCGCAGCGCTTGCGCCACATTCCCGGTGAAGCCCGGATAAGGTAACTTAATCCCGGCCGCTTGGGCCGCAGGTGAATTGGCTGGGGAGCTCAAGAGTGCCGAACCGAGAGCGAGCACCTTCGGATCGTTCATGTTCGCCGCCACGCCCAACCGCTGCCAGTCGTCGGTCAAGCGCGTTCCGCGGTTGGCGATGTAGGAGACGTCCAGCATCATGCTGCTGGTCAACTGACGCTCAAACGTCAATGACCAATTTTGGTAACGCGGCAGCGTCAGCCCGTCCTTCGCTACCGCCAGAGGTGCGGTCCCATTGGCGAAAGTTGGGTCAATGAATGGAGGCTGGGTGATCAGACTCTGTGGAAACCCCGAGTCCAGGTAAAACGCCGGCGACTGGCCATTCGTCGTGTTCGCGGCAAACGGGCTGGCCTGGAAGCCCAGAGTCGGCTGCCCGATGAACTGGTCGAACGAAATCCCCGAATAGTAAATTCCATAGCCTCCGCGGACGGCGTTCTTGTCTCCCAGCCGGTAGGCAAAACCAAATCGCGGGCCCCAAGCGTCGTGGTTCGGTTTTTCAAAGGTGCGGGTCCCGACGCGACCAGCTCCCGTTGCTGCAAAGATCAGGGCTCCGGGGATATTCCCGGCCCCCGGGTTGGGCGTGTACGGATCGAAAGTAGAATATTTGTTGTTACTTTCGGTGCGCGCAAACTGGTAGTCGAAGCGCAAACCGAGCGTCAAAGTGAGCTTAGGTGTGATTTTATACTCGTCATTAATCCACGGAGCCATATAGGCTTCGTTGAACATTGGGTGGACTGGAATGGTCTGACTGGAGGAGTGCACCTGTCCAAGGAGGAAAGAAGCAAAAGCCTCGCCGGTCTTGCCGTTTAGATTATTGCCGAGCTGGTCGTAGCCCGCCGTCTCCCGGCTGTTGAAAGCAAATTCCCCGCCCTGATTCCCGACGGCCCAACCAGCAAACGGAAACTGATGCCGCCGGTATTCGAAGCCGACTTTAATAGTGTGTTTGCCCTTCACCCAAGACAAGTCATCGGAGAACTGCCAGCGATTGTTGGTCAAGAAGCCGAAGTTCCCCCAGCCGTAGTCGCCCATCGAATTGTACGGGATGTTATTGGCGGACCCATTCGCACCTGAAAAATCGAGCAACGGGGGACCCGCTGTATTGTCCAGAATACCGCAATGATTAGCACCGCAAAGGAGCTGCGGCCAACCCACACCCGCCGACAAAGGATTTCCTCCCATGAACCAGCGATCCCAGGCGATGGTGGTGTGGTTAACCAGGTTATTGCGAATAATCCAGTCGAACTGGGTGTGCGTGTGGTGGGTGGCAATGCGCTGGTAAAAGCCATTACCGTAGTAGGTGTTGTTCTTCTGAGGCTCGGTTTCGCCGTTGAATTGAGTATTGCAACCCGCCACTTCGCCGCAGTTTCGGATCGACGGCCTGTGACCCCAGTAGAAGCTTTCGCTCATTCGGAAATTTGGGTTAAAGACGTGATCCACGCGGAACTCAATGGTTCGGGCGTTCAAGACCCAGGTCTGATCTCCCGCCGGGTTGCCGGCGACGTTGAAGGCATTCCCGGGTCGGTCCGGATGGACCATAAGGGCTGCGATCTTCGCCGCCACGGCGCTCCGCAGTGGATCACCAGGTGGAATGATGTTGCCCGGGTACGGATCGCGAACCGGAACTCCGCCTACCAGGCGCGTCGTCGCAGGGCTAAAAATCTGTCCCGCAAACACGGGTCGTCCCAACGCATCCGTGGCGATCTGAGTAGTCGTCAGCAGCGAACTGAAGTCGCCTGCCTTGAAGGCGTCGATGGGTGTGGTATTGCCGAAGCCGGGTAGAACGCCCGAGCGGAAGCGCGTCCAGTCAAAGTTCATGAAGAAGAATGTCTTGTTCCGCCCGTTGTAGATCTTCGGAAGGACCACCGGGCCGCTCGCAGTAAATCCAAAGTTGTTGTTGCGCACTGGCGTTTTCTTGAGCGGGGCCTGCCCAAAGAAGCCGCGGGCATTGAGAACATCGTTGGCAAAGTACTCGTACGCGCTTCCGTGCAGGGTGTTGGTGCCGGTCTTGGACGTATACTCGATGAATCCGCCGCTGGTATGCCCGTATTGCGCTGAGTAAGAAGTAGTGATTATCTTCATTTCCTGAATACTGTCTTCCGGCGGAGCGCTTTCATGACTCTGCTGATGTCCGACGGCGTAACCGAACGCGGCACCATCAAAGAAATTTTCTGTGGCCATCGTCTGACCACCGTTGATTCGAGAGTTGAACTGGCTGCCACGGAACATCGGGTCGCCGTTCGGCTTCATAGGAAGATAACCGGGTTGCAGCTGAAGTAGTGACTCGGCAAGGCGGACATCGGCCCCCATCACCGTGGGAAGATCTTCATAGTATTTCTGGTCCACAGTATGGCTAACGTCCGGCTGAGTCACGTTCAGTTCCACAGCCTCGGCCTTGACTTCAACAGATTCAGTGACCGCGCCGATCGTCAGAGTCACATCTTGGCGAATTGTATCACCACCCTGAAGCAGGATTCCCGCACTCTTCGACTCCTTGAATCCGGCATGGTTGACAGTTATCGAATAACTGCCCAGCACGAGCGGCAGAGTGGTATACGCCCCGGCGTCATTCGTGGTAAGCACGGTCTCGACCCCGGTTCCTTCATTGCGGACCTTGACCGTCGCGCCCATGACGCTAGAGCCCCCGGGATCAGTGACCACGCCGGTAATGATTCCGCGGTCCGCCCGCTGCGCCAGAAGCGGACCGCCCAGGCAGAGCATGGCAAGCACTGCAATTAGTCCCACTGCGAGGTAGGTTCTCGTCATTTCAACCCCCCTAAGGTGTTCCGACACCGAAGGTGTGACAAGGTTCGGAGTAAAGACGCGCAAACGTTTACTTCATGCCCCCGAGAAACCCCCACCCCATGCGTAAGACGTTTGTTGAACTACCATTCAAATTTTTCATTGTTTCCATGCACCCCGTTCCTGCTACTGCGACGCAACCTAGTCCTTTTCTACTAGACTTGTCAAGCATTTTTTGATTTGGCATTTTTTGATCTGGCGAGTAGGAAACGACGTGTTGCGGCTTAGTTTCAGTTATCCATGGAGGCCTACAGATTCGCAAAGCAGCTCTTGGCTTGGCTCGATCAAATCTCGCCCGGCGCAGGGAAGTAAGCGATTACTCGGGTGCTTCGCGGTTCGCGCTTCCTGTGCGAATGGCCAGGAGAGACGCGCACGGAAGTTTGAAGCTGGGTGGTCAGTTCTTGAAGAATTGGAGAAATAGGCCCGCGCCAAAAAAACTCGCCATCACCACGTGATTCGCAAGAGAGACAAGCCTTGCCTTGGCAAGGTGAATTGCAAATGCACTCCGCCGCGCTCGATCGGAATCCACGAGGGCGAGGTGAGGAACTGCAATTGTCCGGCGCTCTGCAAGTGTTCGTATTGCTCGGGCGAAAGAGGTTGCGGGGACCCCATTTCCTTCCAAGCTGTGAATGCGTTGCTGTGATGTGCGTCAATACGGAAATGTTCGACAAGCGCAAGGCGCGTGGATTCGGGTAACCCCGCGATAACTAAGTCGATCGGGGCAGCGGGGCCATTCACGTCCTCGTCGTGATAGTTCCAAATCATGACTTCGATTTCCTGATTTTTTCGCGTGGCGATGACTTCGATGTCCGGCTGCTGGCGCACTCCTGAGCTCACGACCTGCTCGGTTGAAAGCGCACCTGTGCTCGAAACCTTCAAGCGTTCTCCGCCTAGCAGGCCGAACATTCGGAAGGCATTCAGTACCGGTTTGTCCAATCCATTTGTGGCCAGCTCGCGAAATCCTTCAAAGTAGGGCTGCTGTTCGAACTCGAAAGACCAACTCACGGCGCCTGCAAGACGAACTTCTTCGCGGGCCGCCAGTGCGTACGTGGCGTTCAGTGCCTCCGCCGTGTAGACGGCATACAAAGCACCGTTACGATATCCATTCTGGAGATTGGTGCGTGCTGAACAGGCCGCGCAGCCTTCCGGATCGGATTCGCCCAAAAGGATTTGGGTTTGGCGCCACTCCGGAAAAGACTTTACGATTTTGAAACCCTCTTCAATGGATGCGAGGTGGCGTGCAATCCCCATTACGACGTGACCGTCTTGCCACTTAGGTGAGCCCTTGGAATGAAAAGCGATGAAATCGAGGCGCGAGCCGGTTTTTCCGGACACGTAGTTTCGCTGGTGCGCGCAATGATCGAGAAAAATGCGCAAGAACTCAGCAGCCTTCGGATACGAAGGGCCGGTGGAATCCGGCCCGCCCACGCGAGCTTCGGGGAACGCGCGCAGAATGGCATCGACAGAGTAGTCATAGAGCTCAAAGAATTCCTCGTGAGTGCCTTGCCAGTAGCCGATATCAGGCTCATTCCAAACTTCCCAGAGCCAGTTTTTTACTTCCGCCTCGCCATATCGCTCGCGAAGATGTCGAACAAATTGAAAGACGACTTCCGCCCATTTCTGATAGTCCTTCGGCGGATAGGCCCACCCGGTAAAAACGGAGCCTTGCGGAAAGTTGTGGCGGTAAGGCTGTGGATGCGAGGAAAGCGCTTCGGGCATAAATCCAATTTCGACCAGAGGCTTGATTCCAGCAGTGTGGAAGGTATCGAAAATGTGATCCAGAATTACCCAGCTATATACCGGCTTCCCCGCTGCGTCTTCCGTGTAGATATTGGTGGATCCCCATTTCAACGAAGCCGAACCGTCGCCGGTGGTTAGAAGATTGTGAACACGAATGTAGACCGGTACGGGGCTCAGAGCGGCGAGCTCGCCGAGTAATTTCTTACCGTTGAGCGAGTAAGTGTAGTTGGGCTCATCGTAGCCGAAATAACTCCAGATGGGGATCATTGGTCCATCCGGCTGATCGACATGCACTTCGATCGCCACGTTCTGCGGGGATTCCTGGGATCGGCAGGAACGAGTCGCGAAGAACAACAGCAATAGCGCACCAAGGGTCCGGCATAGGGTCCACAGGTCGAATGAAGGTTTACAACACATTCTGGGTGGAAAGTATAGGGTTCGATCGACCCTCAAGCAAGAATGTCGCCAAACTTTTGCGGCTTGATGTGCTACATTTTTTAGTTGTCCGCGATCAAAGCCAATGAAAACTTTGAAGATTGGCGGAACAAAAGCTTTACATTTGTCGTTCAGCTTGACCCTCTGCGGTATCTGTTTCTTATTCTTAAATCAGCCTGTGCTTCGAGCCCAAGATCGGCGAGACTCACTTCCTGCTCGCATTGATATCGATGCGGATCGGATCGAGGGTCAGATAAGCGCGGTGCTTTATGGCCAATTCGATGAATTCATGTTCGAAGGCGTGAAGCGCGGATTGACCGCAGAACTGATCCGCGATCGAAGTTTCGACGAAGCACCCAACGCGATCGGACTGCCTCGCGATTGGGAACGCGAACCAGATGATCGCAATGATGATCCGGGGCTGCATTTCCGCTGGGACGATGCTGTCTATTACCCAATACGTCAGGAGTTCACGCCTGAGAGAGCCGAACATTCGCTGTGCATGGATCTTGCCGCAGACGACGGCCAGCGCCGCGGAATCCACCAAGTTGGCATCCCCCTTCGGCGGGGTCTTCCTTATCGTGGTTATCTTTGGATCAGGACCGACGGATTCAAGGCTCGCATCCATGTTGCGGTAGAAGAGGACAGGACCGGCGGGCAAACCTACTCGTCTGCAGAGATCAATGACGTTTCAGGAGACTGGAAGAAATACGACTTCACTCTGACTCCTTCAAAGAGCGATGCGCTAGCAAAGATTGTCATCCTGTTCAGCGGAAAGGGGCGCCTCTGGCTCGACCAGATTTCTCTGTTGCCGGGTGATGCCATGGATGGCGTGCGCTCCGACGTTTTCCAGAAGATCAAAGCGTTGCATCCATCCTTTATTCGCTGGCCAGGCGGCAACGTTGCCCAGGATTATCACTGGATGTGGGGCATTGGTCCCCGCGATCAGCGCTTCACATGGACGAACCTTTCCTGGGGAAATGAGCTGGAGCCGAGCGACTTCGGCACTGATGAATTCGTTCGTCTCTGCCGTAGTGTCGGCGCGGAACCCTCGGTTACGGTGAATGTGGAAGGCCGCGGCGCGACGGCCGCAGAGGCGGCGGCATGGGTTGAGTATGCAAATGGTCCGGTGACTTCGCGCTATGGTGCCATGCGTGCGGCGAACGGTAGTCCAAATCCGTTCAAGGTGAAGTATTGGGAAATTGGCAACGAGATCTGGGGAGACTGGGTTCGTGGGCACAGCGACGCCAATATTTATGCCCAGAACTGCGAACGCTATGCCGCGGATATGTCCGGCGTCGATCCCTCCATACAGCTAATCGCTGTCGGCGACAACAATATGGAGTGGAACCGCACTGTCCTGCGCATCGCGGGATCGCATATCGACTATCTTGCGATCCATCATTATTACGGTGCGGCCGAGATGGGATCTCTAGACCTGATGGCTCACGCGTTGTCCTATGAACGTTTCTACAAGCAAGTCGGTGATGTCATTCGAGAACTCGTCCCTGGCCGCACAATTAAACTTGCCATCAATGAGTGGAACACTGCGCTGCCATTGCCACGCCAGCATTCGATGGAGTCTGCCTTATACGCCGCGCGGCTTATGAATGTATTCGAGCGCAGCGACATTGTGGCCATGAGCGCGGTGTCCGACATGGTGAACGGGTGGTCGGGAGGAATGGTTCAGGCCAGTCGCGACAACGTATTCGTCACTCCCACGTATCTCGTCAATGAACTTTACAATCGACACCTTGGCGCACAACGAATCACCGCGCGCGTGAGCAGCCCCACATTCGACACAACTAGGGAGGGCAAGGGCGTCCCTTATTTGGATGTAGTGGTGAGCCGCACTGCTGACGGTAAGCACATCTTCATCAAAGCCGTCAATACAGATCCGCAGAGAGCGCTGCGCTCTTCAGTACACATTGTCGGGGCGCAGCTGTCTTCCAGCGCCATCATGGAGACAATCAACGCGGATTCAATGACCTCGGCCAACAGCTTTGCGACCCCGAACGCAGTTTCACTACAGCAGAAAACGATCAAAATCGGACCGAATTTTCTGGTCGATTTTCCCCAACATTCGGTTTCCGTCATAACCCTGAACGTACTGAGGCCAACTTCATTTCGACGTAGTACGGCAGTCGTTAATTCCGATTGAGGGAAACGACACATCGGGGGTTTTCGTCGGGAGAGGGGAGTAACTTGTATCTAACTTACGACTAACAGCTTGTTCAACGACTTGACGAACGGACAAGGAATCAGTTTATTCGGAACTCAGGGGATGACATGAATTCGCGCCCGAATGGCAGACCGTTCGGTTCTTACCCGAAGGGTTGCGGTGTCATTCATGTTTCATGCGAACGGCTGTTTGACTCCCCGTCACAGTACACTAGCATTTCCTTTGAGAATCCCGGGCACCACCTGTACGAGTGGGGCATTGCAGCGCCAGCCCGGTGCCCTGGCAATTTCCTAGTACGCCAGCAACTTCTTCGTGCAGCCAACTAAGAGACCAACTCGTTTCGCGTCATCCGAACGGGCCCCACCCCACTTATTAGCAGCCGTTTCAGTGCGCGGGGCAAGCACTCGTCGATCAAGAGCTTCATCTCGCCGGGGCAATAACCAGCTCTTTAGCATGCTCCAGAGCGGCGATGGCTGCCTCGCGCGACACAGAAGGAAACTCTTCCAGAAACTCGTCGAGCGTGTGGCCGCCTTCGAGATAATCGAGCAGATTCTTGAACGGCACGCAGGTGCCGCGGAAGACCGCGGTTCCGCCGAGGATGTCCGGGTCTGGCACGATGACTCCATCGGTGGGGAGCATCGCACCACTCCTTTTCGGTTAAGTGCTACGAGCGAATATAACAAGCAATAGGTGACGAAAGAAGAGGAGGACGCTTCGCCGCTTCGCCTGCGCCCCTCTCGCGCACGTCGAAAGAACTGTCGTTCCATGCCCCAGGAAGGAAAGCAAAGTGCAAGTCTTGCAGAAATGAAACAAGCATATCGAACGGCCACAACATGCGACGCTGCGCTGCTGACACAGCGCCAAGCCAGAGAGAATCTCCTTATCGATTGGCCACGAGGAACGTCGTCGTCACCCCGGTGCGCCGTTTTCCGAGCCCGCTGCTCAACATGCACGCCAATCCGGTCAAGGAACGGCCGGTGCTACATCCACAAGATTGACCGTAGAGCGTCATGGCGAGGGGGGATACAAAGCGAAGCGGAGTGATAACGGCGGCGGACGTGGCACCGGATCTGGGCGTCTCGAAGTGCGCTGGCCGCTGCCGCACAAGACCTCTTCCGAGAAAGCAAGTTTCTTTCAGTCGTGATGGTATCTCCCGCGCCCAAGTCCAGCCAGCGACCACTCAGTGGGCTTGGTGGGGAGTTGGGGACTGCGATGTTAGCCGACGTAGCGTCTCCGAGACCACAACTGCATCCGGACCGCCAGGCAGGAGCTTCAGCGCCAGCTGGAGCTGTTCTTTAGCAGTTTCGACATCGCCCTTGCGGGCATAGATGAGCCCGCTGTTCTTGCGGAGAATACCGAGTAAAGGGCACTGGCCGCAAAGTTCGATCCCTTCTTGGATCTGACTGTTGGCCTGCGGCCAATTGTTCTCATTGGCGGCTTGAAGCGCGAAGTTATTCAATTGTTTCACCCGGTCTGTCAGTTGGCGGCGTTCTTGCAATGCCTGAAGTTGAGTCATGTACTTATCAGCTTCCGGACTACCTAACTGTGCCAGCGTGCGGGCTAGACTGGAGAGGGCTGAAAGATTATCCGGATCTGCTTCAACCGCTTTTTTCCACTGGGTGATCGCTTCATCCTTCTTGCCTTGCTGCAGAAGATTTCGACCCAGATAGACGCGCGCCTGAGAGTTGCCCGGATCTACGTTTACGACCCTCTGGAAAAGTTCCGTGGCATAAGGAGAAGAGTGCTCGATCACACCGAGCAAGAACAGGGCGTCCGTGTAATTCGGCGACAAATGGACGGCTGTGTCGAGCTCTTGTCGCGCTTCGTCCTTCCGGCCAAGCGCGTACAGGACCCGTCCTTTGTTGTAATGAGCAAGAGGAGAATTCCGGGAACAATGGATCGCTTCAGAGAACTCCCCTAGCGCTCCATCTAAATCATAGTTGTCCCCCAATGCGATGCCGAGATTCACGTGAGCTTCAGCCGAGGCAGGGTAAAGGCCGGTCAGTTTTCGAAACGTTTGTACAGCCTCCGGATCGCGCCTCGCTTTTCCTTGGAGCATGCCGAGAGCGGTTAAGGCATTCGCATTCTTCGAATCGATGCGCAGCGCATCTTGAAATTGCTGCTCCGCTTCGGTGAAACTCCCTTCGGCAGCGAGCGTCAGGCCCAAATTGACAAGGGCCTGCACGTACTGTGGATCAAGCGCGATGGCCTTACGAAAAAGCGCCGCAGCTTCCTTGTTCCTTCCTTGACGTCCGAACAGCGTGCCGAGATTACTGAGCGCCTCGGCGTATTGCGGGTTGCTTTCGACGGCTGCCTGGAACTCCCGCTCTGCTTCGGCAAACCGCCCTTGAATCGTGAAATAAGAACCCAACTGGTTGTGCGCTTGCGCGAACTGAGCATCGAGCTTGATCGCATTCTCAAGCTCACGCTCTGCTCCAGCATGATCTTCTAGCTGCCACAGGGACAGAGCAAGATTAAAGTGCAGCCTGGCGTCTTTCGGCTCCAGAAGGAGCGCCCGCTGGTAGGCCTCGACCGCTTCCTTGGCGCGTCCCTGCCGGAGAAAATCGTTGGCCTGGTTATTGAGCGAGCTTGCGATCGTTTCCCGATCAGCGTTCTGGCGCAATAGCTTGAAAGCTTCGATCTGTTGTGTAGCCGCGTGCTCATCCTTCCTTTTAGCTAGGATTCTTGCAAGATGATACCGCGCCTCCGTACCTTCGGGGTTCAGCTTGATGGCAGTCTGCAACTCACGGATGGCTTCTTCGTCATGCCCAGATCGGTTGAGTACAGCGCCCAGGTCGGAGTGGGCCTTGTAGTTTGAGGGATCCATTCTTACCGCCCGCTCAAGAACATTGATTGCTTGGCTCAAATCCCCTGTGTCTTTAAGGGCCTCTCCCAAGATTTGTTGTCCTTCCGGATCACTCGGATTCCGGTGAGCGTAGTCTTCCATGTAGGCGAGCGCTTCCTCCCTTGCGCTCAAATTCAGAAGAGCTTTAGCAAGCGACAGCTCTGCTGAATTGTGTTTTGGATCGAGTCGCAAAACCTCCTTGTACTCTTTCACCGCAGATATGTAGTCGTCACAATGGGCGTAAGCGGTTGCGAGGTCAAAGTGCAATTCCGTGGAGTCAGGATACGAGGCAACAGCCTCTTGAAAAAGAGGGATCGACTCAGTGTATTTCCCAATCTGTGCATAAGCGACAGCCAGCGCCAGTTTCATTTCATACGCAAGTCCCGCAGGCGGGGAATTGGCTAGCCCTTCTTTGAGGTAATAAATCGCTGCCTGATAGTTTTTCTCCGAACTCAGCAATCGAGACAGGTCATAAGACGCAAGTGCAAATCTTCGATTAATTCTCAGCGCCGTTTTGAACTCCTTGCTGGCCTCTTCCAAATGTCCAAGATCCTGAAGTGCCAAGCCGAGTGCATTGTGAGCCGAGAAGGAATTTGGCTCCTCGCGGAGCACGGCCCGCAACTCGTCTGCTGCCCGCGTGGTCTCATGATTTTCCGTAAGTGCAAGACCGAGGTGATAGCGGGTTTGTGTTGATTTAGGGTTGAGGGCTACCGCCGCGTCAAGGGCTGCTATGGCGCATTTGAAATTCCCCGCACGTCCGTAGAGAATGCCGAGTGTTTCGTAGGCTTCCGCGCTTGGACCTGAGACGACCTTCTGGAGGAGTGTATCGATGGGGCCCGGCGACTTTTCAGTTGCTTTGCACTCCTCCGGGATCGGACGTGCAGTTGGAGGAATCTGGCCCCCAGCCTCAGAAACCCGATCCGCGTTGGACGACATAGGAACACTCAAGGCAAACAAAACATAAAACCACGAGATCCAAGAAGTTGCTATTTGTCGTCCGAGCATGTCACAACCCGCTCTGCCGCAGCCTCTCAAGCGGTCTCCCGTCATTATATACAACGCCTTTGGGTATCCAGTGGCCGCGAAGCGCAAAAA
>Ga0066709_100000286_pt1 | contig 24549 bp, 19 predicted proteins | sample GraSoiAngelo_158_FD_79665 | JGI IMG/M metagenome (GOLD analysis project Ga0066709, IMG submission 79665) | Grasslands soil microbial communities from the Angelo Coastal Reserve, California, USA - 14_1009_16_30cm | ecosystem: Environmental > Terrestrial > Soil > Grasslands | place: USA...
GCCCCGGATGTCCTCCCAAAACGAGCGGATGATGGCTGCGATCTCCATCTTGTTCGGATCGTGAGCCCTCGAGAATCCGATCCAGGCAAGGCCCTTCGGCCGATCGCCGCTTCGTATCCTGAGGATTCCGTAGAGAAGCGCAATCTGGGAGGGTGGAACGCCCATGCCCCGGAGGGTCTCGCTTGCCGTTCGGCACCAGGCACGGGCTTCGGCATCGCGCCCACCTCGCAGGCAAATCTCGGCGAGCGCGGCCTGACCGGAAGGCAAAATGGAGATCGCTCCGATATCCTTCGCGATCGCAAGCGATTCCTTCGCGGTGCGTTCCGCCGTCTCGAGCTCTCCGGTGGCGGCGTAGACACCCGCCATGTTTCCGAGCACCATGGACTCGTTGAGTCGATCTTCGCGCTCGCGATTGAGCCGGAGCGACTGCCCGAACGTAGTCATGGCCATCTCCATGTCGCCCTCGAGCTGGTAGGCAATGCCGAGGGAATTCAGTCCATGTGCCTCACTGTATTTGTCTCCCACCTGGCGCGCCAGCTGCACGCTCTCTTCGTGGTACTTTCTGGCCTCTCGTGGATTGGTCTGAACGGCCGCATTCCCCATCTGGCGAAGATTGAAGATCAAGGCACCCTTGTCTCCCAGCTTTCGAGACAAATCGAGCGCTTCGCCGACGTATTTCACCATCGTAACCTCGTCGCTCTGCCACATCGCGACTCTTCCCAGCTGGCCCAGGATGTTAGCCAGGAGGCGAGCATCTCCGGTCGTCCGGGCTTCCTCGAGCGCCGACTTCAAGATTTCCGCGGCTTTCGGGTAATGCCCCCGGATGCTCTCAAGGTTCGCGCGCAGGACCTCGATTCCGAGCCGCTGAACGGTGTGCTCGGAGCCTGTCAGAATCTCATGGGCCCGCTGAAGGAGCGTGGCTGCCTCTTCGTAGGTGGCCAGCTGCATGGCCCGCTCACCCGCCTTCGCCAGCTGGGCGGCCGCCAACGAAGCCTCTTCTGCGCGGCTGTAATGCTCGGCAACGAGGAGGGTGTGCTCTCCGGCGCGCTCCCCGCCGACCTCGATGAGCCAATCCCCGACCAGCTTGTGGAGGGCGCGCCGTTGGCGCGGAATCACGGTATCGTAGGTGACGTCTCGAAGAATGGCGTGGCGGAACACATACTCGACCGTCCCCGCGAACCCGGATTCCTCACGCTGAAGAATCATCTCACGATCACGCAGGTCCTCGAGCATCGCCTGGACCTCGGGCTGCTTCAGGCCTCCAGCCTCGCGGCTCAGGTGAATGGCCGCGGCGTCCCAGAAGATGCGACCCACCACCGACACCCGCTGCAGGAGCTGATATAGCTGGGGCGGCAGCGTATCGAGCCGAGCTTGAAGGACGCCCGTGAGCGTTGCCGGAACACGCACGGTGGAGAGCCGGGTGGTGTCGACCGACCAGGTCTGCTCCCCCTTGAGAATCACGCGATCGTCGATGAGGGCTTTGATCAGCTCCTCGATATAGAACGGATTCCCATCGGCACGATCGACGACGAGGTCCCGAAGCCCGGTGGGAACCTCCGGGACGTGCTTCAGGAGCTCCCGAACCAACCTGCGGCTGGAGAGCTGGGAGAGAGGCTCGAGCTGGATGCGCTCGTGGAACCGCTGACCCTCGCCCCACTGCGGGCGACGCTCGTACAGGCTCGGCCGAGCCATGCAGAGGACGAACAACGGAAGGTCGGTGTTGTCGCGAACAAGGTTATTGAGGAGATCCAGGGATCGGTCGTCCGCCCAGTGGATGTCCTCGATGTGGATCATGACCGGATTCACCTTCGAAGCCGTCGTGAAGAGCTCCCCCAGGTAGCCCTGCGCCACCCGGCGGAAGGCGTCCCCATCCTTCAACGCCGACTCCATCTCCGGCTTGCTGGAAAAATCAAAGCCGACGAGCTGGCCGATGAAGTGTGCCTTTCGTTCGGAGCCCTTTCCCAAAAACTGCTCCACGCCCTCGACGAATTTCTCGTGCACGACGGAGAGGGGATCGGAATCCAAGATGCGGAAGCGGAACGAAAAGAGATCCCGCGCGAGCGAGTAGGGCTCCAGCATGGAGGGCTGCGTGGCGCGCGCCTGGAAGAACCAGACCGTCTGCTCCTGAAGGTCGGTCCAGTTGCTGAACTCGAAGAGGAGCCGGGACTTTCCGACGCCCGCCTCGCCGACGACCGTGACGACCTGCGTCTCTCCATCCTCGAGCGTCAGGGTCAAGGCTTCTTGCAACAGGCGCAGCTCGATCTCGCGCCCGATCATCTTCGTCTCGACACCCTCGATGCCTTGCGCCCGGAGGCGGAACGCGCGCGGCTTCACCTGGGTGACGACGTAGACCTCGATCGGATCCTTGCGCCCGCGGACGCGGAGCGGCTCTCCCTGCGTGAAGGTGAAGACCCCGCGGACCAGGGTGTAGGTTTCATGCGCAACGAGGATCCCGCCCGGAGGCGCGGCGTCCTTGAGCCGGCCGGCGAGCGTGATCGGCGCGCCGCTCGCGGTGTAGGTCCCGCTGTCCGATTCTCGCTCGAGAAGTACGGGGCCGGTCGTGATCCCCGCCGAGAAAGGAAGCGGGCTCTCGTCGGTTGGCTCCCACTTAGGTCCAAGCACTTTGCGCGTCTCGGCAAGCACCCGATCGCGCATGGCCAATGCGGCCCGGATCGCGTTCTCGGAGTCGTCCTCGCGGGCCTTGTCTCTGCCCCACAGGATGAGGCCCGCCTCCCCGGTGTGACTATGCGTCGCGCCGGCGTGCCCCTTCGCGAGCTCGCTCAGCGCCGACCAAAGCGCGTCCATCGCGGAGCGAACGCGCTCGGCGTCAGACCCTCTCTCATAGAGCACCTCCGCCAGCTCCTTCAGGTCGATTGAAACGGCGGTCATTTGTCGCTGCTGATCGGACGGGGTGTCCGGGCCGGGAGTTTCGGGCCCGCCTTTCTGCTTGCGGAGCGCGGAGAGCTGGTCGACCGAGATGGTCTGGGTCATCGACTGGAGCGCCGTCGGCGCATCGCTAGGCTTGATCTTGAGCGCGCGGGTCAAAGACTCCACAAACTCGGTCGCAGTGGGAAATCGATCGCTGCGCTCCTTGGCCAGCGCCCGGGCGATGACCGTGTCGACCGCCTTCGGCAGGTCGGCGCCGCGCTCGCTCGCCTTCGGGATCGGACTGTTCATGTGAGCCAGAATCACCTCGAAACCGTTCTCGTGGTCATAGGGCGGCGAGCCCGTCAGGGCCTCGAATGCGATCACGCCGAGCGAGTAGATGTCGGCCGCCTTGTCGGCCACACCATCCGCGCGGGCCTGCTCCGGAGCCATGTAGCCGGGCGTTCCGATCACAAGCCCGGTGCCCGTCAGCTCCTTGTCCCCTCCCCCGGCGGCGCGCGCGATCCCGAAATCGGTGAGGAACGCGTTTCCCTCCCGATCGATCATCACGTTGGACGGCTTGAGATCCCGGTGCACCACTCCTTGCCGGTGCGCGTAGTCGAGCGCCCCCGCCAGCTGGCGAAGGATGTAGAGAAACTCGTTCCGCGGCACCTGGCCCTGCTGTTGCACCTGCTTCAGGGTGCCGCCCTCCAGGTACCGCATGACGATGTACGGCGGGTTGTGCTCGCCATCGAAGTCGTAGACCGGAAGAAGGTGGGGATGCTCGAGCCGCGCGATGAGGCGTGCCTCGCGCTGGAAGCGCTCCCGAAGCGCTTGATCGTGGAGAATGTTCGAGTGGATGACCTTGATGGCCACGTGGCGGTCCATGCTCGGCTGGTAGGCCCGGAAGACAGTCGCCATCCCACCCGAGCCGATTTCCTCGGTGATCTCGTAGGCCCGCAGCTTCTTCCCGATCATCGCGTGGAGATCCCTCGCCTCACTTTGGGAGTATCTGGATCAAGCCATTGTGCTCGAAGTCGATCTTACCTTTCCCCTGCAGCCTTAAATCAATGCCCATTCCTGGCGGAACAGTGCCCCCACGCCAGTTGAGCCCGCGCATAAAGGAGATGACGCTCGATTCTCCGTCTCCCGAGAGATAGAACTGACCTATGACTTCGATCCTGCGGGGATCAGCATAGTGGATTCTCAGGATGTCTTTGCCACTTTCCCGCACGAGAATCGTGTGGCGATCTGGCCTCATGGGCGAAACACCTGGCCCGCTGTACCAGACCACATTCTGCCTGATGCGAGCAGCGAGGCGAGGAGCCCGGATGGGAACCGAATGGGATCCGGCAACGTCACAGCTGACAAGCAATCCCGACGTGAGCGAGTCAAGGGTGAGAAATGGCTCATTGTCCACCGAAAGCACAAAGCGATCTGACGCCACGACCTGCACCCTGACGCCGCCAAGCAGCAAGGACATAGCGTTGGGAGCTTCGGAGTCTTTCCCATCGGGCTGATAGCGGATTGACGGCTCGATGGTGTGACGTTTCATGGTCTGGCGCAAACGCCAGCTTTCCGAGTACTTCCAGTGAACGTACTTCCCCCCAAGGAACGCAACGGCGATTAGGGCCAGGCTGGCTGCGGCTAGTTTCGCGGCGCTGCTCCACCGCCGAGAGGCCAAGCGATTTATTGCGACGCCGCCGAGGAGAACTCCAGCGATCAACAGTGCGAATTCGGGGAGAAACTCCGGGTTCATCGGCATCCCCACCCGATCAAATCATTCCATGCGGTCCGCCGGCATGTCCGGTGTCTCACCGAGGAATTCGACCCACGCCCTCTTCATGCAAGGGTAGTTCTTCGCAGCCTCTGCCAGATCGAGGAATGCATGTAGATTCTGCTCGAACCGCTGCTGCAGCCTGGCATCGGCGATGGCCTCCTCGGAGAGCGCCGTATGGGCCGCTGCCAGCGAGAACATGTCGGGGAAAACCCTGGCACCCAGGTGCTCCAGTGGAATCCGCAGCGCCCAAAGCCCACTCTTCCCACCTCCCATCGACGGCGAAGCCGACATCAGCAGCCCGTGGCGCTCATGAAACGGCTGTGGCCGGAACCGTGAGGCCCAGTCGATCGCGTTCTTGAGCAGCCCGGGCATCGATCCGTTGTACTCCGGCGACGCAATTACGAACGCGTCGTTTGCCGTGAGCCGGCGATTCAGCTCGAGCGCGCCCGGAGGGATGTCACCGCGAGCATCGACTTCCGGGTCGTAGGATGGGCCGTCGAACTCCTTCATCGAGGCGAGGTCGACCACGGCGCCGTGGCGCGACGCGTGCCGTGCCGCCAAGCGCGCCAACCCCGCGTTCACGGAATCCTTTCGGAGTGACGCGGCGAAAACTAGGACGCGGAGTCTCCGGTCTTCCACGGGAGGTCGTTCAGCCATCTTTGTGCAGCCCGGGAGCGACGTGAGTGCCGATCGCCTCGATGGCTTTCATTAGCTTGTCATGAGGCAAGGAGGACGCGTTCATTTGGAAGGTGATGCGGGAGATGCCTCCAAGCGCTTCGCTGTGTCGAAGGATCTTTTCCAACACTTCATCAGGGCTGCCGATCAGCAGCGCCCCATGGGGACCAAGCTGGGAGTCGAAGCCGGCCCGAGTAACCGGACCCCATCCGCGCTCCTTCGCGACACTGGCGATGGCGAGAGCGTAGCCGGGAAAGAAGTCGTCCGCCGCCTCTTTTGACGTCTTGGCCACATACCCCAGAGAATGAACTCCGACCTTCAACCGGTCAAGCGAGTGCCCCGCCTGCTGTCCGGTCTCCCGGTAAAGATCGATGAGAGGCCGAAAACGCCGCGGCTCACCGCCGATGATGGCGACCATCAGAGGCAGCCCGAGCGCGCCGGCGCGGGCGAACGATTTTGGTGTCCCGCCAACCCCTAGCCAAATCGGGAGCGGATTCTGGACCGGTCTGGGGTAGACGCCTTGGCCCGTCAGACGCGGTCGGTGCTTGCCCGACCACGTGACGTGCTCGTTCTCGCGAATCTTCAGAAGCAAATCAAGGTTCTCGGCGAAGAGCGAGTCGTAGTCGTCCAAGTCCAGGCCGAACAACGGAAACGCGTCGATGAAGGAACCCCGACCGACGACCATCTCCGCTCGGCCCTTGGAGAGGAGATCGAGCGTGGCGAAGCTCTGAAACGCCCGTACCGGATCGATGGCGCTCAGAACCGTCACGGCGCTCGTGAGGCGGATCCGCTGCGTTCGCGTGGCGGCTGCTGCGAGAATCATAGCCGGGGCGGAGTCGAGGTACTCGCGGCGGTGGTGCTCGCCGATCCCGAATACGTCCAACCCCACCTGCTCGGCATGCTCGATCTGCTCGACCAAATTTAGCAGACGTTCCGAGGCGCTGACCTTGAGGCCGCTCTCGGTGTAGGCCGCTGCGAAGCTATCGATCCCGATTTGCACCTAATCCCCCGCTTCGATATCGGAGTAGCGAGATTCTTCGTTCAGTCGCCTAGCCGGCAAGGCTACCCACCGCATTGCCAGGCATAACATCGATGAATCCGAATTGCCCGTCGCGGACCCGCTGCCCCGTCGTTACCGCGATTTCCGATCGAAACATGGCGCCCCCGAAACAGAAGGTGTGAAACTCGCCCCGTTCCCCGCACGGATCTACCCCCGGCGGGAGATCCTCCAGAAACGCGGTATCAAAGGTTCTCCCAAGGAACGTCTCTGCGAGTTTCTGCGTATCAACGCATGTGACCAGAGCCTTGAGACCATTCGCGAGCATCCTCTTCGCAAGATCAGGCGTTGACGAGGGTGTTCCCCACAGGGGAAACAGGGGCTCCACGCCGGTCCCCTTCAGCTGTCGAATACGATAGTCGCGGATATCCTCGAGGAAGAGATCGCCGAAGGCGATGTGGGTAACGCGCTGCTCGCAGGCCCGCGCGATCGCGCGTGCCATCTCGCGCTCGTAGATCTCATTCGAGCACGGCCCCGGAAGCAGCACGGGCCAGAGCGGCAGGTCTAGCTCCGACGCCTGTGCCTCAACCAGCTCCCGCCGCACCGCATGCATCGAAACCCGGTTGGCGCTGTCGTTGAAGGACGTCAGGAGAGCCACGATCTCCGTTCCCGGCTCGGTGCGAAGGCCGTGAAGCGTCCACGCGCTGTCCTTCCCGGAGCTCCACGAAAGCAGAACGCGGCGCTGATTCACGCTGCCTGCCGCTGCAAAGGTCTCATCCTAACCCACCTTCTCCGTCGCCGCAGGCCCCGCCGTAGGCGGCACTGCCTCGCGGTCCGCGAGCACGCGAAGGCGGCGCAGCATCCAGATCGCTCCGCCCAGGAGCACGAGCGCGCTCACGGACGTGGCGACGGGGGCGCCGAACCGCTGAGCGATCGATCCCGACACGAGCGCGCCGATTGGAGCCGTGCCCACGAACATGAGCGTATAGAGGCTCATGATGCGCCCGCGATACCGATCCTCGGTCGAGATCTGGAGAAGAATGTTCGTCGTCGCAACGTAGAGAATCAGCCCAGACCCCGCTAGGAACGCCATCGCGAGGCTGAGGGGAAGCGCGCGCGACCAGGCGAAGATTCCCATCCCGATCGCGGCGGTAAAGAGGCCGATGAAGACGTTCCTGCGCAACGCCCAGCGATCGTGATTCCTGGTCATCCAGGCGGCCGATACCAGAGAGCCAAGCCCGAACGCCGAGACGAGGAGCCCATACGCCTTCGCGTCCACCTTGAGAATTTCGCGCACGTATACGGGGAGAAGAATCATGTACTGGAACCCCAAGCCCGCGGTCAGTCCCAAAAGCGCGAGGAGATTCCGGAGCGGTCGCACGCTCTTCGCGTAGCGAATCCCCTCCGCCATTGCTTCGACCGCCCGTTTTGCATTAAACCGGATTGCGGGCCTGGGCTCGAGATCGATCCGCCAGATGCTCGCGATCACCGCGATGTACGACACCGCGTTGATCCAGAAACAGCCGGCCTCACCGACGGTGGCCAGGAGAATCCCGGCGATGGCGGGGCCCACGACCCTCGCCGTGTTGAAGGCCGCCGAATTGAGCGCGATCGCGTTGGAGAGATCGTCCTTCCCTGCCAGCTCCACGACGATGGACTGCCGGACCGGGAGGTCCAACGCGTTGATGGTGCCGAAAACGAACGCGAGCGCGAGAACCATCCAGGGCTTCACGACCCCGGTCGAGACCGCCGTCGCGAGCAACGCCGCCTGTAGGAGAAACGCCGATTGAGTGATGAGGAGAAGCTTTCGCTTGTCCACCGAGTCGACGATCACCCCTGCCCAAAGGGAGAGCAGGAGCACCGGGAGGAACTGCATGAAGCCGAGCACTCCCAGCATGAGGGCGGAGGAGGTGAGGCGATGCATGAGCCAGCCTTGGGCCACGCTCTGCATCCAGGTGCCGATGAGGGAGACGAGCTGCCCGGTCCAGTAGAGGCGGAAATTCCTGTGTCGTAGGGCGCGAAAGGTGGTTCCGAGGTGGCCCCGGATGGTGGTCAGAGGCATGGAGCCCCAACGTTACCATGTCTCCCCTGGCGCGCGGCCGGGCTCATCGGGACTCCGCCCGGATTCCAAGGCGGCGACTCAGCTCCAGAACTCTTGCCCGCGGCCACGCGTCGTTTGGATCGGCGAGTGACGCACGTCTGTAGAACGCGATGGCCTCCTCCGGACGACCTTCCGACTCGCGCAACGCTCCCAGACCGAGAAGCGCCCCGACGTACTCCGGCTTGATCGCCAAGGCTTCCTGGAACGCTCGCTCCGCGGAGTCGGGATGGCGCGAATCCGTCTCCAGGGCGCCAAGGTCTGCCCAGGGCTCCGGATCGTCCCTCCGCTCTTCGATCGAAAGTAGGTAATGGCGGCGAGCCTCCTCGAGACGACCCTCCAGGTGAAGAAATCCCGCAAGCGTAAGTTCCGCGTCCGCGTTCATCCGCGCCGGCATCGGACCGGCCCCGAGGTTCGACAGCGCGTAGAGTCCAAGAACGCCCGCCATGGCGACCGCTCGGGCCGACCGCCTCGTTTCCCCGAGAAACCAGCGAACACCTAACGCGGCAAAGATCGCCAGGTAAGGCACCATCGGCACCCGATACTGGGCGGTAATGAAGAACGCCACATTCGCGAGGGCATAGATCGCGACGATCCAGGCCAGGAGTGGCGCCCGCTTCCAGGCGACCGCCAGCCCCAGGAGCGACAGCGGAACAAGGACCCCGAACGGAAACGCTACTCCGGGTACTTTCCAGAGCAGCACCGAGAGGACGGGCGAGTAGGCGCGTGCTGGGTAGATTGCTTGATTCCGGAAGATCTCGTCTCCCCCAACGAGAAGCCGGACCTTTCGCAGCTGGAGCCGCAGGAACGCCACGGGATCCTGCCGGGCCCATTCAGTGACTTTGCCGGCGAAATAGTTCGAGGCGCCCGCCTTGGACGAGATCCCATGGCGCACCGGTTCGGCAGTGAGATCTTTCCATCTGGCGTCGGGGCGCACCGCGACGACCTCGTCGTAGCGTGGATTATTCCCGATATAGAGGTTGACGCCCCCATTCGACGAAATCGGGATCAGCTCGCCGCCCCTTACGAAATTTCGGATCGTGGCCGGTGCGATCGCGAGCATCGCCCCGATCAGACACCACGGAGCGAGACGCCGCGCGAAAACGGCAAGGACCGCGACAAATACCAGGGACGTCGCCGTGACAAGCGAAGCGAGCCCCGCTACCGCCCCCGCCGCAAGCCACAACAGGCGAGATCGCTCCGCGCCACTGGCGAGCAAGGCTAGGGCCACGGCGCCGAGCTGGAGCGCTACGGTGAGGGATACGCTCAGAAGCTCCCCGTCGAAGTAGATAAGCGTCCCATAAAGCGCGACCGTGGAGCCGGCCGCGAGGCCCACGCTGCGCCCGAGCTGCCTGGCTCCAATCCAGGCCGTGAGCACGGCAGCGAGCGCGCCCAGGACGGCCTGAGCCACGCGTGGTGCGAGGAAGTTCACACCCCCCACGGCCCAGTAGATGAGCCCCAGGAAGTACGGATATCCCGGAGGTTGCCAGAATATCCTGTCCGGATGCCCGCCGCCGGACGCGATCGACTTTGCGTCTTGGTGGAACGTGAACGCATCGACCAGGGGATGATCGAAATACGGGCTATGACGCATGGCCAGGACGTGAGCCAGGCGGAGCGCGAGCGCGAATGCGAAAAGGAGGAGCGTGTCGGAGACTTGGAGCTCGGGGCCCGATGAAGAGGTCCTGTTGGCTTGCCTCACCCTTCCCATCCTACGGCATTCGGGCGCAGCACGTTGACACCGCTCGCGGCCGCGACTCGGCGCAGGCCAGCCTGCGGCCGCTCTTCGCGAATTCAGCGGCACGGATGACCGGCGTGTATGTGGGCGCGGCTAGGGCATCCTGCAGTAACAGTAGATGAACTGCTGCTCGGTGCCCCAGGGGGTGACGTGCTGTTCGGTCCGGCTCGAGATCTTCCGGAAGCTTCCGCCGAATTCAGCGTGGAGTTGATCGGGACTGTATCGGACGACATCCAGACCGCTGCACTTTTCCGGTCCGGCAGGGCCAAATGTGGCTACGACGATGTGCCCCCCTGGCTTCAGGCTGCGTCGTACCGCGGAGACGTACCGCTCGCGCGATTCCGCATCGACCAAAAAGTGGAAGACGGCCCGGTCGTGCCAGTAGGCATAGTGGCTGGGTAGCAACTTGGCGCTAGTGATGTCGGTGTTCATCCATTTTACTTTCCCGCCCCTCCGACCAAGGCGAGCTCTCGCCCTCTCTATAGCAGCCGATGAAATGTCCAGGACGGTTAGGTCCGAATAGCCGCGATCGAGCAGGTCATCAACGAGAGTGGAATCGCCTCCGCCGACATCGATCACAGGGGCGCTCTTATCCAAGCCGGCCGATTCGATCAACTGGACCGAATAATCGAGATGGGGTCGGTACCAGCTGGGCTTTCGACCCTCACTGTAGACGCGTTCCCAGTGGTCCCTTTGATCCATTCGAACCCCCTGGATGGCGGAGCATGGCGCGCTGGCCGTCGGCATCGTGCGGCCGGCCGAGGGGCCGACACCTGCTCATGACTCCGCGACGTATTCCTTGAGACGGACGTCGATGCGGCAGATGTGATCGATCAGCCACTTGTCTACGCTGTCCACGAGATCGCGAGCGTCGGCGCGGACGAAGCCGCTCGCCGTGTAGCGTTGCTGAAATCCGGAGAGAACTTCCACGAATCTCGCGTGCGCCTTCTTATTCCCCTCTGCCACAGGGCAGCTGTATTTGTCCATGCACCTCTCCTCGAAACCGAAGTGGGTGCGAACGTAGAGCTCCAGTGACTCCAGCATCCCGCCGTACACCTTCTCTCCCGCCCCCTCGTCAAGGGCGGCCCGGAAGTCCTCGGCCATCTTGAAGATCATCTTGTGCTGATCGTCGATGTGATCAATGCCGGTGGCGTACTGGTCGGACCACTTCATCGTGGACTCCTCGCCAGAAGCGCGGCGCGGGGGTCTCCCACAACGGTCCGTGCCTCAGCGCTCAGGCCAGCCTCCCGCAGGCGAGCCGCGGCACGCTCCGCGATCTCCTTGTGGTACTTCTCTTGCTCCGCCATCAGCCGACCAATCGCATCCGCTGCCGCGGGTTCATCGGCTCCGACGAAGATGGGCGAAGCGGCCGAGAGGACGAGGAACTTCGTCGCCTTCGGCCACGCCGTTCCGGTTACGTGCCCGATGACCGCATCGGAATGTGGTGAGTCGTCGATGCCTATGAGGACTTTCATTACCTGACCCCTCCGTCAGCGGGAATCGTATCGCTACCCCGCACCCAGCAAAATGCTACCGTCGACTGCCTAGGCTAACACACTGTCTGAGCGAAGCTTAGCACGATTTCGGGCAACCCCATGCTCGATTCCATCCGGCCAACGACGAGATCGCGCAGGATCGCATTGAATTCGACCGATAGAGAGTCTCTGTACCGGAGCGGGCTCGGCCAAGACCGGGAACCGGGGAGGGACTCTCATCGGATCGGAGCCAAAGAGCGGCGGGGGCCGGGAAGCGTCGGCGCGAGGGTATACCCTCGTCGCGGCCCTAACCTTGGCCGTATTTGCGACGTCCGTGGCCGTGACGTTCCCGCCATCCCCTCGATTCCTTCCAACGGAACAGGCGGACCTCGGACGCGTGACGTGGGGGCCGCCGCGGCGCGGGGACACCCTGAGCCGGGGAGCGCCCTTCTCCCAGGTCCTCGATTCCCGGGGATTCGATTCCGATCAGGTACGGGAGATTACGCGCCTCCTCTGGGCCTACCGCAGCCCCCAGGCGCTCCGCCCGGGCACGACCCTCCTCTTCTCGGCCGGGGCGGATAGCCTTCCGGACCGAATCCGCATCCAGCTGAACCCTGATTCCCTGCTCCATTTCGTCCGCGCGGATTCCCTCTGGACGACACGCGTCGAGTTGGTTCCCTTCGTCATGGATACGGTGCGGATTTCCGGCGCCATCGAATCGAGTCTGTGGTCGGCCCGCCTCAGCGGGGACCTGGATCGGTTCGGGAGGAAGGACTTTGAGGATCTGGTCTACGACATCGCGGACGTATTTGCCTGGAAGATGGATTTCACGCGGGACCTGAGGCGCGGCGACGCGGTGCGCTTGGTCCTGGAGCGAAAGGTGCGGCCAGACGGTTCCATCCGAAGCCGCCACTTTCTGGCGATCGAGCTACGCAATGGCGACCGCGTCCTGCGGGCCATTCCGCAGCCGACGCCCGGCGGGCGCTACGCGTACTTCGACGAGGAAGGTCGCTCTCTCCGGGGAGCCTTCCTGCGCTATCCGGTGCCGTACCGCATCACCAGCCATTTCACGACTCGCCGTTTTCATCCCATACTCAAACTGTGGCGGGCGCACGAGGGCATCGACTACGGCGCGCCAGCCGGGGCGCCGGTGGAAGCCACCGCATCCGGGATCGTCACGCGGGCCGGATTCATGGGCGCGTATGGTCGCCTTGTCGAGCTACGCCACCCCGGGGAGATCCGCACGCGCTACGCGCACCTGAGCTCCATCGCGCCGGACGTCCGGCCCGGCGCGCGGGTGGAGCAGGGCCAGATCATCGGGCGGGTTGGGTCGTCCGGCCTCGCCACGGGACCGCACCTTCACTATGAGTTCCTGAAGAACGGAAGGCATCGGGATCCCCTCACGGTCGAAATGCCGGGCGCCCCGTCGATCGCCGCATCGCAACTGGAGGATTTTCGCCGGGATCGTGACGCGGCGCTTGCCCTGCTTTACGGCGTCCCGATTTCCGAAGCCGTCCAGATCTCCCTCGCGAGCGGGCCGGTCCGGAGCACGACGAGGTAGCTGCCGAGACCTCCCAAAGGGGATGTACCAAGGGGGCGCGACCCCCCACAAATCGCGCCCCCCGTCCTCTGCCTTCCAGCGAGGCTACCGAAGAATCGCCGTCCTCTGCACCGTCTCCTTCCCGCCGGGCAACGTCACCCGGTAGAAGTAGATTCCGCTGGGGACGCGGCGGCCGTCAGCCCGCCTGCCATCCCAGCTGATGCCGTAGCTTCCGGCCGGCTGATCCTCCTCGAACCGGTGCACCAATCGGCCGGCGACGTCGTAGACACGCACGACGACATGCCCGCCCTGCTCCATGGCATATCGCATGACCGCCACGCCGTCGACCGGGTCGGGTATCACAACCTTCCCCGAGCCGGCGGTGCCCGCGGGCACCGCGCCCGTGAGGTGCGCCGTTGTCGAATTCGTCGTGATCACCCGGAGCGTGTACGGCATTGGCGAGCTGCCCCAGTTCATGACCGCGAAGCCGTAGCTCCCCGGGGTGGTCGGTATCGCTTGGAGGGCGCCCGTCGGGAGTAGATTCGGAGCGTCCCCGAGCAGCGCCCCGGCCGGATCGAGGATCTTGAGCTCGCGACTGCCCAACGTTTCCTCCGGAACCTCGAGCACTCCCTCGATCAGCTGCTGCTTCTCCGTGGTGCTGACATGCTCCACCGCCATCCCAGGAGCCCCGGCGACTCCCGAAGGCGCGGTTCCGGTAAAGGTAATCGTGGTCTCGGTCGGATTCGCGCTGCCCTGGGTGCTCCCGGCGATGAGTAAGCCGTCCACGTAGATGATGTCCCGGGCCAGGCCGTTCGCTGGGCCGATGTCGTTCAGGACATTGAGCCGGAAGGTGTGCGTTCCCGAGCTTGTCGGGAAGGCTACGTACTCCCCGAACGTGAGGTCGTTCTTCCCGGTTCCGTCCGGATGTGCGGGATCGGATGGCGGGCGGTAGAAAGTCACCTTCCCCTTCGATGCCCCGTCGATCTTCACTTCGGCGTCCCCGCCGCGCGGGCCGCGCGCGATCAGGAGATCCACCTCGGTTCCGGTGTAGCGAAATTCCAGGTACGCCTTCGAGCTCTGTTTCGCGCCTACGTTCCGGCAGTAGTGGCCGTCCGTGGCGCGGGCATCGGTCATGTCGTGCCATCCACCCGACTGGCTCAGACTGGCGCTGTTGCAGTCGATCTCCGTCATCGGCCCCTGACCGCCGCCGCCGAGCGGACGATTCGCGCCCTTGGTGTAGAAACAGATGGCCGCGGTGGACGGCGGATCCACGCCGTCGATGGTGTCCGCCGCATAGATGATGTTCGGGAAGCCATCATTGTCGACGGTCAGGGAGGAATACTCCGCCAACTCGCGCGTGCCGCTCGGGCAGCCCAATCCGCGAAGGCAGACTTGCCCCCTGTGAACGACACCTCCGCCCTGCTTGCTCGCGATGTCGAGGTACACGCTCGGCGTGGTCGAGAGGGCGTTGTCGACCTGCGCGTAGACGAGCTTCCACGGCACCTGGGCAGTCTCGAAGTCCGGCGTATCGGGATCGCCCTGCACGTCCGTGGCGTACCAGATCACCCCGACCTTCCCCGGGGCGCCGCCATGAATCCACGGAAGCACGCACGTCCGCGTGAACTCGAATCCGGCAACTCGGGGCGCGTTGAGCGGGACGGGCTTCGTCCAGCTGGCGGGAAGGGTGGGGTTCGCTCCGGCCGGGCAGCTCACGAGGTAGATGTTGTGCCGGTCGGAGAACACGATGTGGATGTTGTCCCCGCGATCCACGGCCATGATCGGGAACCGGTTACTCGTCGTGAGATCTCCCGCGCCGTGGAAAATCAGACCCGTGTCGAACGTGTTTGGCGTGAAGACCGGCACGTCCATCGTGCCTACCGGGATGTTCGCCGGAGCGCTCGAAGGATACTTGGGCGTGCGCCAGACGTAGAGATCGTGCCTGTCCCTGCTGACGAAGGTGCCTAGCAGCGTTCCGTTGCTTTGGATCACGCTGTTGCCCCCGACATCGTCCCCAGCGCTGCTGAGCGGATCCCGCACGAATGAGCCCTTCGGCCACGTCGCCCCACCGTCGTCCGACTGGGCGACATAGACATCGAACTGGCCCGCCTGGAGCTGGGCAGCCTTACGAAGGCTCATGTAGACGGTCTTCTCGCCGCGCGCGACATTCCACTGCCGGTCGAGCTGCGCGGTCGTGAATGGGAACGGGGTCCAGTGATCGCCTCTGTCCTGCGAGACCGACATGGTGGCGGAGCCGAGCCAGAGGCTCGTCACATAGACACGTCCCGTGGACTGGATCCCAGGGGACACGCCGGGCACCGGCGGAACGACGAAGAACGGATCCCCCAGAGCGATGTCATCGTCACCGCCCCCCACGCCGCCTTCCGGCGGCGGATTCGGCGTCGGAGTCGGATTCTGGGTGCCGTCCGGCTGGCCCAGGAAACGGAAGGACGTGCCGCCGTCGTCCGAGCGCCAGAAGTCCACGCCCCCCGGGATGCCACGGATGGCCCCGATGTAGATCGTCCCGAAGCGGTCGATTTCGATCTCGGGCTCGACATCCTGGTCGATGAAGACTTGACTACGCTCTTGATCGGGGAGTTTCACCTCGGGTCTGAAGCCGAAATCGAAGCGCGTGTAGGTCGCCGTCCGGAACTGGTTCGGGGGCTCGGCCGGAACCGTGACGAGGTCGGCCTTCGCGGTGTAGGACTCGTTGACCGCACGGTAAACGAGCACGGACACACGATAGACAACGGCGGGGTCGGCGGCGAACGTGACCTGCTCGGCGTTACCGACGGCCTGACCGTCCACGGCGATCTCCGCGTTGGTCGCGTTATTGAAGACATGGAGATCGAGGTCGTTGAGGGGATTGGTCCAATCGATCCGCACCGTCACCTTGTGAATCGATGGGTCGGTGCCCGACAAAGTGAGCAGGTAGATGTCGCAGGTCGAGTTGGAGCAGTCGGCGGCGACCGGGTTGCTACTCGATCCCGTGAAGGGACCGCCGGTCCACGCCAATGACGGCGTGGCCGTCGACATGGTGCCGCTCGACGGCGTCGCGGCTTGGGACAACGGTGTAAGAACGAGAAGCAACAGAAGCGCAACAAGAAGGATAGGGACATGCTGCCGCGTCCGCATCGGGACCTCCGTTGCAGAGGGTTTTCCTGTCGAATTCAATTGGCCGCCGACCGGCGACTTCTGGGAGTGGAGCGTAAATTTTAATGAGGAGACCGCCTACGGGGCTATCGGCGTACTTCTGAAAATTGTGTCGGGATCTGGCCTACGCGGTGTGGGGGGATACCCGGTCAGTGCATGTAGTGCGCGTCCATCTGGCCCGCGCGGATCGCCACCTTGAGCCGGTTCGTCGCGGGTGGGATGGGGCAGTTGTAGTGCTCCGAATAGGCGCACGCTGGGTCGTAGCAGAGGTTGAAGTCGAGTACGTAGAGGCCGTCGGGCCGCAGCTGGGCATCGAGATAACGCCCCACGCTGTAGGTCTCCTTGCCGGTCGTCGCGTCCGTGAAGAACAGACTGAAATCCTTCTCCCCCACCCCTGGCTCGAGGAGCCGCGTCGCCTCGAGGCGGCACGGCGTGCCCCCCACCTTGAAGTCGAACCACCCCACCCGGACGGCGCGTCTCTGGTTGCCTCGGGTCGAGAGGATGATGGTCGTATCGGGCTTCGGATTCGGCGTGAGCGCCGCGACGATGTGGTAGGAAAGATCGGGCGGGAAGAACTTCATGCCCTTGTAAAGCTTGTACCGTGGGCTCTGCGGATCGAACACGATGATTGCCGGGAAGCGTTGGTGCGAGAGCCGGAGTGTGAAACGCCCCACGCTGATGGTGCTCGCCGGGAGTGTCGCGGAGGACATCTCGGCGTCCTTGACCTTGAAGCTCGCCCCGCGGGCGAGAGTCTCGACGCGGAACGAATCCCCCACGACGGTCGCTCGTAGATGGCGCGGCTTGACGCCCGGATCTTCGATCCGCACGTCGTTACCGGACGCGCTGCCCACCGTGAGCGACGTGCTGCTCCCAAAATCGCGCCGCTGGACGGTGGCCAGGTAGGAGGTCGGCGCGCTCTTCAACCAGTCCTCGGTATCGGCGCGGTCCTTGGCATAGGATTGGAGCAGCGTGTCGGCCTCGGCAGCGCTCATGGCCTTTGAGCCGGCGCGCGTCGCGTCGCTTCCGCCCCCCGAGCAGCCTGCAAGCAGGCCGGCGAGCAGAAGTGCCGCAGGCGGAGCGGCGCGAGACATGCGGCGCAGGTAATCATGTATGGTCATCCAATCACTCCTCCGAGAGGCTGTCGCGGCCGTCGAAGGAGAACTCGAGGTCGGAGCGGAATCGCTAGGAGCAAAGCGCGAGCGGAGCAAGGACCACTACCGAATCTCGAGCGACGCGATCTTGTCGCCGCCGAGCTCGAAGATGTGCTCGAGGGTCAGGGGGCTGTTCGGAAAGTTGCCGGAAACTCTAGCCTTCACCACGATCTTACCCTCCCTCAAAACGGAATCGAGCGGCTCGACCGTATGGTGATACTTCTTCCTCGCCTCGGCGTTCCACTCCTTGATTGCCGGAAGACCTCTTACCGTCTGGCCCTCATCCCGGACGACCCCGTCGGCGACAAAGCAAAGAGCCACCGCGTCCGCATCTTTGTTCTTCTCGGCCGCGAAATACGCGGCGACTGGTCTCGGTAGTGTCATGATCCCCATGTCTGGAGGTTTCCCGAAGGAGGCTCCGTCACTCGACCGTGGCCTCGATGGCCGCCTCGATCGCGGCGACCAGATCTTGGTGATACCACGGCCCGTCGTGACGCTCGCCGTTGATAAAGAACGTCGGGGTCCCATTGACCCCGCTCTTCACCCCGCTCATGAAATCCTCCTTCACGCGCGCGGCGTGCTTGTGCGACTTGAGCTCGCCGGCGATCCGGTCGGCATCGAGCCCGAGGCCGGCGGCATAGGCAACGAGATCCCGAGTCAGGAGGGCGCTCTGATGCTCGAAGAGCGTATCGTGCATCTCCCAGAACTTCCCCTGCGCCCCGGCCGCCTCGGCCGCTTCCGCTGCGTTCGACGCGTTCGGATGCATTTCGCTTAGGGGGAAATTCCGGAACACGAACCGGACGCGTGGGCCGAGCGTCTTTTGAACGGCCTTCACGATCGGGTAGGCTTGGCCGCAGTACGGGCATTCGTAGTCCCCATACTCGACGAGCGTGACGGGCGCACTGGCCGAGCCCTGCGCGTGATCGCGATCGCCGACCGGCAGAACGAGAGTGGGGCCATGATGTCCGCTCTTCATGTCTTGCTCACCTCCTGCTGAAGCGCCTCGAGCGCCGCAAGAATGCCCTCGGCGCCCGGATTGACCCCCACCGGGGAAACGTGACTCCATCGAATCACCCCATCCGCATCGATTACGAACAGGGCACGTTCGGTGAAGCCATCCGAGGGTCGATAGACGCCATATGCTCGCGCGACCGCACCCTTCGGCTCGAAGTCGGCCAGGAGCGGAAAATGCAGCTTCCGATCCGTGGCGAATGCCGAATGACACCACGCCCCATCCACGGAGATCCCGAGTAGCTCTGCCTGGTAGCGCCGGAACTCCGGCAGGATCTCGTTGTAGAGCGCCATCTGATCGCCACAGACCGGGCTCCAGTCGGCGGGATAGAAGGCGAGGATCACCGGCTGCCCGCGAAAATCCGAAAGGGATACCGACTGATCGGGCGTCGTCTTGAGTGAGAACTCGGGCGCAGGACTGCCCGGCTGAAGCGCGAGCCCATGGTGCTGGTTCGCGCCGTGGATCGTCTCGGGGTCGTTCATGGATCCTCCTGGCTGTGAAGCAATCGAGTCTGATTCCCGGATTGACGCAGGTCAAGGACCGGTGATGAGACCGCCATTTTATCACGAACGGTCCGGGCCGCCATACGCAGCCGGTTCACCAACAAGCTTCTGATGCACTGGCGTGCCGCCGGATGCACAACGGGCGGAGCCGCATCTCCTCCACGAAGGCAGACTAGCATCGGTTCCCGCCGCCAGCTACCCTGCAGCCAGGTCGAAATGGTGGCGATCCGGATCCGGTCCGGATCCGCCAGCCGTCCTCCTACCTCAAAGGGGCCAAACCATGCACGACGTTGCCGCCGCACACCTCTCGGCGTGGGAGAGCTTTTACATCATCGTGGGTTCCTCCGCCGGGGCGCTGACCGGATTGCAGTTCGTGGTAATGGCGCTGATTCGGGAGGCCCGCCCCCATGGCAGCAGGCATGAGGTATCGGCGTTCGGCACCCCGACCGTGGTGCACTTTTGCGCCGTCCTGCTCCTCGGCGCGGTGTTGAGCGCGCCGTGGGGTGCGGTCTCGAAAGCCGCGTTCCCCTTGGGGGTGCTGGGATTGGCGGGCATAGCCTACACGGCGGTCGTAATCAAGCGCGCCGTGAGGCAGCAGGGTTATAAGCCGGATTTCGGAGATTGGACATGGCACACCGCGCTTCCCCTCTTGTCCTATGCGGCGCTCCTGGTCGCGGCAATAGCCATGCCGCGAAGCCCGGCGCGAGCGCTCTTCGTGATCGGCGCATCTTCCCTCACCCTTCTATTCGTCGGGATCCACAATGCTTGGGACACGGTTACCTACATCATCGTGAGCGAATGGGAGTCAACGAAGGCAAAGCGAAAAGCGGAGGAGTCCTAGGACCGGTCCCGCCAGCGCGCCAGCGTGGGCGGCTCCTTGAATAATTCGGGGACGGTGACGAATCGATATCCCTTCGCGCGGAGTCGCTCGATGACCGACGTCAAACCGCGGACGACGACACTCCGATCGGCGCCGGGCGCGAGGTTGAGCCCGTCGTGAAGCAGGATGATCGCGCCGGGATGCGCGTTTGCCACCACGCGGTCCGAGAGCTGTTGAGCCGTCACTCGATTCCAGTCGATGGCCGAATCGTCCCACGTCACGGTATCGAGCGAGTCTCCCTGGGCGACCCGCATCAGCCATGGGGAGCGCAGCCCCTGAGGCGGGCGGAAGAGGTGCGGGTAGATCCCCGTCGCATCATGGATCGTGATCTCCGCCCGATTGATCTCCCCTTGGATGCGGTCCGGGGACTCGAACGCCAGGCCGAAGGGATGGGTGTCGCTGTGATTCCCCACAACGTGCCCTTCCCCGACGATCCGCGCCGCGATGCTGGGGTCCCGCCTCACTCGCTCGCCGATCAGGAAGAACGTCGCGCGGACGTGCTCCCGCCTCAGGACCGATAGGACTTCGGACGTGTACGGCTCGTTCGGCCCGTCGTCGAACGTCAACGCCACGACCCGATCCCGATTCGAGCCCGTCCAGTGCGTGGTGCCGAACGCGCTCGACCAGGGCGAGACCGCGTCGTAGACGCCGATCCCGACAACCGCGGAGACAAGCGCGGCCGCCGCCCACCGTATCGACCACTTACGGCCGCCGGCCGGGGTCTTGCCGGGGCCCTCATCCCGCACGTCGGGAAATGCCCTCCAGAGCGGCCGGCCCCGCAGCTCGAGCGAGAAGAAATTGGTGGCGTAGAGAAACAGGCTGCGGCCAAGCATTCGGTTCCAGCGCCGGCACGAGGTGTAGACCGGAAGATCCTCGAGGAGCACGACCTGACCGAACTCGCGCAAACGCTCCGACAATTCGGTATCGACTTGGAGATTGAAATCGAGGTTCCACCCGCCGGCCGCATCGAAGGCCGAGCGACGAACCGAGAAGTTGGCACCCCAGAGGTGCGGCCCTTCGGGGCAATTTCGATCGAGGCGATTCAGGACCGGAAGCAGGCCCCGGGTGAACAGTTTGGCGCGGCGGTTCGGGTTGCAGAAGACGATCTCGCCGCCGACCGCCACGACCTCCGGCCGCGTTTGGTACTCGCGTACCAGCCGGGAGACCCAGAATCGAGGAACGACGGTGTCGGCATCGGTGCTCGCGAGGATGTCCCCGCGAGCGACCGCGAAGCCGCGGGCGAGCGCCCGGCTATAGCCGTGCTCCGGCTCCTCCACGACCCGCACGCCGCGGGAGCGCGCCACGGCTGCCGTGGCGTCGGTGCTTGCGTTGTCAACGACAATGACCTCGATGTCGCCCTCATAGTCCTGCTGGAGAAGCGAGTCGATGCAGGCGGCGAGGAGGACCTCTTCGTTGAAGGCGGGGATGACGACGCTGACTTTCATTTGCCGCGCCCGTCACTGTTCTGGCGACCGCTGAGACGGGTCGCCAATAGAATTCGGACGTCCCGCTGCCAGTTGCGGGCTGCCGTCGCGTAGGCGCGTTCCGCGAAACCTTTCGCCGGGTTGTGCTCGATATCGCGCCGGGTGGCCAGGCCAGCCAGGAAGGTGACCTCCACGCTGTCCCGCGGCAGGGATCGGACGGCGACGAAACAACGGCCGAACGCCTTTCCCGAGAAGAGGCGGAAGAAGAAGTTGTGGATCGGCTTCCACTGAGTCGTCAGGTGGGAGTCCTCCTGTCGCGGAGGCTCGAGCTGCCAGTGATCGTCCTCGAGCGCCAGGCGGGACGCGAGGAGCGCTGTCCTGAGAGAGGTGGCGAGCGTGTCCCGGTGCGCACGTCCGAGGTGCAGATGCCATCCCCCCCCATTCGCCCAACCGCGTGGGTCGCGTCCGACCGAAGGCGGGGGCGGATCCGGCTTCTTGGCCCACGCGGCCGCGGGGCATGCGACCGCGGCGAAGAGGGAGAACGCGGCGAGCGAGCGCGCGATCAAGCGACACCCGCGGCGGTGACGGCGGGATGCAGCTCCAACACCCCGTCCAACGGGGAATGCAGCTCTTCCCTGGGGCGATCGACGTAGGTGCGGGCCCACAGCTCGAGGCAGGTCAGCGCGAATATCTGATGCGCTTGCCGGCCCGGTTGCCACGAGTCCCGGTCGAGCATCGCGGCCACCCCCTTGGGATTCAGCCAACCGCGTCGCGCACAACGTCCGTCCAGCAGCGTCTGGCGGGCAAGGGTTCGGAGTCCGTGATCCATCCATCGGTGGAGAGGGATTCCGAAGCCACGCTTCCCTCGACGGAGGATCGCATCCGGCAGGAGCTGCTTCGTGCTCTCGCGGAGTATCCATTTCGTTACTCCCTGGCGCACTTTCATGGAGAACGGAAGCCGAGCGGAGAACTCGACGATGCGCTGGTCCAGCAAGGGAGTGCGTACTTCCAGCGTGTTGAGCATCGACATCCGATCGACCTTGGTCAGGACGTCGTCCGGAAGGTAGGTCTTCGCGTCATAGTCGAGCAGCGCGGCGAATGCCTCGCCGTTCCGCCCGGCTTGCGGGCTGGGCGTCTCAGCGAGCAATCCAAGTGGGCCGGAAGTCGCCGTCGCGGCCATGTCGGGCGTCAACAAGCTCCCGATATCTTCGGGACGGAACAGCGACATGTTCGCCAGATGGCGTTCGAGGATACCTCGATCCAGCTGGCGCAGCCGCCCCAGAGCGCCTTGCCCGAGAGGAAGCGCCCTCGCCGCGGAGGCGACTTGTCTCCGCAACGCCAAGGGCACCCAATCGCCCGATGCGTGCCGCAGCGCCTTCCGGTACGTGTCGTATCCGCCGAACATCTCATCGCCGCCGTCCCCCGAGAGAACGACCGTCACCTGCTCGCGCGCCAGGCGCGCCACGTGGTAGCTCGGCAGGATGGACGGATCGAAAAACGGCTCGTCGAGCCCCCACACGAGACGAGGCAGCAAGGACAAGGAGCTGGGCCCGATAAAGTACTCGCGATGCTCGGTGTGAAGATGGTCCGCCATGAGCCTCGCGTGCGCGATGTCCCCCTCCGTCTCTCCTTCCACGCCGATGCTGAACGTCGGAATGGATGGGCCGCACTGCGCGGCCACCACGGCGGCAACGCAGCTCGAATCGATTCCACCGGAGAGGAAGACGCCGATCGGCACATCCGCGACGAGGCGCGTCCGTACGGCGTCGTCGATCAGGCCCCGGAGCTCGTCCGCGGCATCGTCGTCCGATCGGGGCTCCATCCTCTCGGTTGGGGCCGCCCAGTATTGCTCGGTGCGCGGACCCGACGAGTCACAGAGGAGGCGTTGTCCCGGAAGGAGCTTCTGCACGCCCTTCCAAATCGTCCGAGGAGACGCGATGTAGCCGAATGTGAGTGCCTCGACGACCGCGCTCTCCTCGACGTCGCGAGGGACGGCCGGGTCGAGGAGTAGCGCTTTCAGCTCCGACGCGAAGACAATCCGATGCCCGTCGTCGTACCAGTAGAGCGGCTTCTTCCCCATCCGATCCCGCGCGAGGAGCAACACCCGGGTCCTGGTGTCGAAGGCGGCCAACGCGAACATTCCCGTCAATTCTTGGAGCGCGGCCATGCCCACCTCTTCCCAGAGATGAACCAGCACTTCGCTGTCGCTGGCGCCGCGAAAGGTGTGGCCGCGATGCCGCAGGCGATCGCGGATCGCCCCGCTGCCGTAGAACTCTCCGTTCACGACGACGACGACCGTCCCATCCTCGTTCTGGATGGGCTGTCTTCCGCCTTCGGTTGTATCGATGATTGGAAGTCGCTGATGCCCCAGCCTGGCGCGCTCCCCTCTCCAGACGCCGGGTGTTTCGGGACCGCGATGACGGAGCGCGTGAAGCTGACTTTCGAGGACGTCGAGCGCGGCGGGACCATCGGCATACGCGAACGACCCTGCGAAACCGCACATCGAATCGCCCCTCCGGGCTGATCAGAAGTTACCGTCCGCGCTGCACAGCTACTCTATGGGTATAAGTCGTTCGATACGAGCGTATACCCCTCCCGCATTGCACGGTTGCACGGACGCGAGGAGAAAGTGAACCGGACCCAAACGTTGGCGGCGCGGCGAGGTCCTTCGACGGGCGCCCGTAATGTGGAGTAGCCTTGGTCAAGTGAAGTTAATTCAGCTACTTAACGTCTTGCCTTCATGTTTCATGGCAGCCCATCCGACATCCGATAGCCCACGCCTGTTTCGGTCATGAGCAGCCGCGGCCGCCCCGGATCCGGTTCGAGCTTGTGCCGGAGCTGAGCCATGTAGACCCGTAGATAATGAGACTGGGTGGTATACGCCGGTCCCCATACTTCTCGGAGCAAGAACTCATGGGTCAGCACGCGACCGGCATGTCTCGCCAGTGTGACCAGCAAGCGGTACTCGATCCGCGTGAGCGAAACCGGCGTACGTCCGATCGACACGCGCCGTCGCCCGAGGTCGATCCGCAGAGCTCCAATGCCGAGGACGCTGGTTCCCGAGTCGGACTCGCCGCGAGCCCGATGCCGCAGCGCGACTCGCATTCGGGCCAGAAGCTCCGGCATTGAGAATGGCTTCGTCACGTAGTCGTCCGCGCCGGCGTCAAGCGCACCGATCTTGTCGGACTCCTGCCCACGAGCCGTCAGTACGATGATCGGGATTCCTGACCACTCCCGAATCCGCCGCACGACGGCCAATCC
>Ga0066709_100000287_pt1 | contig 24528 bp, 25 predicted proteins | sample GraSoiAngelo_158_FD_79665 | JGI IMG/M metagenome (GOLD analysis project Ga0066709, IMG submission 79665) | Grasslands soil microbial communities from the Angelo Coastal Reserve, California, USA - 14_1009_16_30cm | ecosystem: Environmental > Terrestrial > Soil > Grasslands | place: USA...
CTCCGCCCGCTGCGGCATCTCGATGAAGGGCTGCGACATCGTCGTCGGGGGCGACGTCGGGCACGCGAGCGCCTTCATGGCGCAGGCCGGCATGCTGGTCGTCTGCGGCGGCGCCGGCCTCGGCCTCGGCGACTCGCTCTACGAAGCGACGATCTACGTCCGGGGCCCGATCGAAGGGCTCGGTGCCGACGCCCGCGAGGAGCCGCTGACCGCCGCCGACGTGGCGCGCGTCGAGAGCCTGCTACGCCGCGCGGGCTTCGCGCACTCGGGCGTCGAGTTCAAGCGCATCGCCTCGGCCCGCACGCTCTACCACTGGCACTCCGAGCTCGGGCATGGAGCGTACTGAGGATGGCTGAGCGCGAGGAGAGCTTCTCGTTCAACCGCCACGTCCTCGCCTACATCCAGCAGGCGGCGGCGGGCGGGCTCTACGAGATCCGCGGACTCGGCGCGAAGCGCGCGCTGCCGACCTTCGACGACCTCGTGTTTCTGACCGCGTCGCTGTCGCGCTATCCCCTCGAGGGCTACCGTGAGCGCTGTACGACGACGACGGTGCTCGGCACGCGCCATGCGAAGAAGCCGATCACCCTCGCGACGCCGATCACGATCGCCGGCATGAGCTTCGGAGCGCTCTCGGCGCGCGCGAAGGAGGCGATCGGCCGCGCGGCCACGGCGGTCGGGACTTCCACGACGACGGGCGACGGCGGCATGACGCCCGAGGAGCGCCGCGCGTCGAAGACGCTCGTCTACCAGTGTCTGCCGTCGCGCTACGGCTTCGACCCGGACGACCTCCGCCGCGCCGATGCGATCGAGGTCGTCGTCGGGCAAGGTGCGAAGCCGGGCGGGGGTGGCATGCTGCTCGGTCAGAAGCTCAGCCGGCGAGTGGCCGCCATGCGTACGCTCCCCGCCGGCATCGATCAGCGGTCGGCGTGCCGCCATCCTGATTGGACGGGCCCGGACGACCTGACGATCAAGATCGCCGAGCTGCGCGAGATCAGCGACTGGCAGGTGCCGATCTACGTGAAGCTCGGCGCCTCCCGCGTCTTCAACGACGTCAAGCTGGCGGTGAAGGCGGGCGCCGACGTCGTGGTGCTCGACGGAATGCAGGGCGGCACCGCAGCGAGCCCGCAGGTCTTCATCGAGCACACCGGCATCCCGACGCTCCCCGCCCTGCGCCAGGCCGTCGAGGCGCTCGACGAGATGCGGATGCGCGGGACCGTCCAGCTGATCGTTTCCGGCGGCATCCGGACGGGGGCGGACGTGGCCAAGGCACTCGCGCTCGGTGCCGACGCCGTCGCGATCGGCCAGGCCGCGCTCGTGGCGCTCGGCTGCAACGCCCCGCATCCGGCCGACGGCGGCCCCCATGCGGACGTCACCGCCGACTACGAGCGGCTCGGGACCGCACCGGGCTTCTGCCACCACTGCCACACCGGCCAGTGTCCCGTCGGCGTGACGACGCAAGACCCCGACCTCGAGCGCCGACTCGATCCCGCGGAAGGCGCGCAGCGCCTCCGCAACTATCTGAACGTGATGACGATGGAGCTGACGACGCTGGCCCGCGCCTGCGGCAAGTCGAACGTCCACCACCTCGAGCGCGAAGACCTGGTCGCGCTCACGGTCGAGGCGGCGGCGATGGCGAAGGTGCCGCTCGCGGGCACCACCTGGATTCCGGGGGGGCATCCGTGATGGCGAACTACTTCCCACGCGAGGAGTACCACGAGCGCTGGCGCCGCGTGCACGAGGCGATGCGGCAGCGCGGTCACGACACGGTGGTGGTCTGGAGCCGATCGGGCGGCAGCTACGACCGGTGCGCCGACGTGCTTTACCTCGTGAACTTCTACTCACAGGCCTCCGGTCAGGGGCTCGACACCGCCGTCTTCAACGCGCGCGGCCTGAACGCGGTGATCCTGCAGGAGGGCCAGACGCCCGAGCTGCAGGCTGACGAGGCATGGCCGCGGAAGGACCTCGTCGCCACCGAGCGCATCGAATGGCACCACGACCCGGTGCGCGGCGTCGCGGAGTCGCTCCGGCGTCGGAAGGTCCGCCGCGTGACGCTGGTCGGCTCCGGAATCCTGCCGCTCAAGTACTGGCTCCAGCTCCGGGAGGCGACACCCGGCATCGAGTGGTCGTTCGACGACGATCTCGTCCTCGCCGTGCGGCGCCGGAAGAGCAAGCGCGAGCTCCAATGCATGCGCGAGGCGGGCGAGATCATGAGCAGGGCTCTCACGCGGCTGATCGAAGGGCTCGTCTCCGGGGAGCGCGAGACGACGACCGCGGCCGCGGCGGTCTCCCGCATCGTCGAGGCGGGCGGCGCCATCCACATGGCCCCGTGCAACCACGGCGACATGATCCAGTACTGGGTCCGGAACCAGCTGATGGGCTACAGCCACGACGCGCCGAAGCGGGGCGAGATCGTGCGCGGTTGGATGTACGGTCCGATCCACGAAGGCTACTGGCTCGACCCGGGGCGCACCGCGGTATGCGGGGGAAAGCCGACGCGCGAGCAGCGCGAGCTCATCGAGACGAACGCGCGCGTCATCGACACGATCATCGCAGCCATTCGACCCGGAGTGTCCGTGATGGAGGTGGCGAAACTCGGCGCGCGGCTGATGCAGGAGACGGGCGCGGAGAAGGACCAGGCGGCGGAGAAGTGGCCGCACTTCGGCCACTCTATCGGCATCTTCATCGAGACGCCCTACATCGGCGAGACGATGTGCAGCGAGTCGGATCGGTTCACGGCCGACAGCGTGCTCGGCGTCGAGGCGTTTCTCGCCCGCTCCGGGGTCGGGAGCTCCGGATTCGAGCAGAACTTCATAGTGCATGAGGATCGGAACGAGATCCTCGGCACGACCCCGATGATCTGGTGGTGACGCGATGACGAGCACGACTACCGACGGCACGAGCAACGGGCGCGAGTTCCTCCGTCGCGTCCAGGCATCCTCGCTTTCGCCGAAACGCCGGCGGATCGCGGAGTATCTCGCGACGAACTACCGCACCGCCGTCGCCCAGACCGCGGCCGAGCTCGCCACGACGATGGGCACCAGCGAGGCGACCGTCATCCGCCTGGCGCGTGAGCTGGGCTATGACGGCTTTCCGGGGCTGCGGCGCCACCTGCACGAGATGGTCCGGGCGGACTTCACCTCGCTGGACCTTCTGGAGCGCGAGCGGACCAGCCGCGGCACGAACGACGACACGCTCGCCGAAGTCGCACACGCGGAGATCGAGCATCTCCGCGCCATGATGGCCAACGTGCCGCGCGAGGAGTTCCGCCGGCTGGTGGACGTGCTACTCCGCGCGAAGCGGGTCTACGTCGCGGGCCACCGCGCATCGGCCGCGCTGGCACAGTTCTTAGGCTACGAGCTCGCAAAGGTTCATCCCGACGTCGTCACGCTCTTCGGCGACGGGAGCGCCGCCTACGACGCCTTCCGCGTCGTGCCGCCCGGCACGTGGCTCGTCGGGATCGCGTACCCGCGCTATCCGCGCGAAACGCTCGAGCTGCTCGACTTCGCCCGCGAGGAGGGCATCTCGATCGCCGCCATCACCGACTCCGTGGTGTCGCCGGCCGCCAGGCGCGCCGATCTCACCCTCGCCGTCGCGGCGGCGCCCGTCTCGTTCGTCGACTCGCACGGAGCGCCGCAGGCGCTCATCTCCGCGGTGCTCGTCGAGTACGGGCTCCGCGCGCGCCGCCGGACGGAGGCTATGCTGCGGCGCTTCGAGCGGATCTCCGAGCGGCGGCGGATCTTCCATACGGAGCGGCGGAGCGAATGAACCCGGCGAACGGATTTGACCGCAACGGGCGGTACTCCGCCGTCAGCCTCCTGCGCCACGGGCTGACGCACGAGGACTGGCCGCGCGCCTGGCGCACGCACGAGGTCGCATCGACGTACGATGTGGTCGTCATCGGTGCCGGGGTCCACGGCCTCGCCACTGCCTACTACCTGGCGAAGAACCAGGGCATCACCAACGTCGCCGTTCTCGACAAGGGCTACGTCGGCGGCGGGGCCTCGGGGCGCAACACGGCGATCCTGCGCTCCAACTATCTCACGCCGGAGGGCGTCCGCTTCTACGACCGCTCGCTCGCCCTGTACGCGGGCCTCGCCGCAGACCTCAACTTCAACGTCATGTTCGCGCAGCGCGGCCACCTGACACTCGCTCACAACGACGGCTCACTGCGGACCATGCGCTGGCGCGCCGAGGTGAACAAGCTCGAGGGGGTACAGTCCGAAGTGATCGGGCCGTCGGAGGTGAAGCGGCTCGTGCCGTTTCTCGACGTCTCGCCGCGCACACGCTACCCGATCCTCGGGGCGCTGTACCATCCGCCGGGCGGCATCATCCGCCACGACGCCGTCAACTGGGGCTACGCCCGGGGCGCCGATGCGCGCGGCGTCCACATCCATCAGAACACCGAGGTGACGGGCATCGACGTAGAACGCGGCCGCGTCACCGGCGTGCGCACCTCGCGCGGTCGGATCGCGACAGGCGCGGTCGTCAACTGCACCGCCGGGTGGGCGACCCTCGTGTGCGACATGGCCGGCGTCGCACTCCCCATCGTCACCCACCCGCTCCAGGCGGCGGTGACGGAGCCGGTGAAGTCTTTCCTCGGCGCCGTGGTGGTATCCGGCTCACTGCACGTCTACATGAGCCAGACGGACCGCGGCGAGTTGGTATTCGGGGCGAGTGTCGACCCCTTCGCCTCGTACTCGACGCGCGGCTCGCTCGAGTTCACGGAGGAGCTGGCCGGGCACGTCCTACAGCTCATGCCGTCGATCGGCAAGCTGCGGCTCCTGCGGCAATGGGCCGGACTCTGCGACTTGACGCCGGACTACTCGCCCATCATGGGCGTCACCCCGGTCGAAGGATTCTACGTGGACGTCGGGTGGGGCACGTACGGCTTCAAGGCCGGTCCGGCGTCGGGGGAGTCGATTGCCGAGCTCGTCGCCACGCAGCGGACGCCGGATCTCATCCGAGCGTTCGACCTGGCCCGGTTCGTCGATGGCCGACTCGTCGGCGAGAAGGGCGCCGCGGCGGTGGGACACTAAATGGAGGCGCGCGCCACGTGATACTGGTTCCATGTCCGTATTGCGGCCCCCGCAACGCGTCCGAGTTCCGCTGGGGCGGCGAAGCACGGCCCCGGCCGCCGGTCGGGACCGTCACGCCCGAGGCGTGGCGTGCCTACCTCTACCTCCGCCGCAACGTCGCGGGGTGGACGGTCGAGAGCTGGTACCACCGCGCCGGCTGCCGCCGGTTCTTCTGTGCCGAGCGGCACACGGTCACGAACGAGTTCCGGGCCGCCTATCTTCCCGGTGCAGCCGACCGGCCACGGGAGCAGAACGCCGGCGAGTCGCTGGCCGCCGGGCGCGAGGAGGTCGTATGACCCCCGAGGCAGCCCAGGCGCCGTCGCGTGCCGCGCGGCAGGCCCTGCGCCTGGCCCGTCAGGCGGGCGAGGTCATCGACCGCACGCAGAGCTTCACCTTCACCTGGAACGGCGACCCGGTCGCCGCTTACCCCGGCGATACGATCGTCTCGGCGCTCGCCGCGGCGGGTGTCCGCGTGTTCTCGCGCAGCTTCAAGTACCATCGCCCGCGCGGCGTCTTGTCGGCCACGGGGCTCGATCCCGGCTGTCTCGTCCAGGTGGACGACGAGCCGAACGTCCGCGGCGCGCAGCGGCGGGTCGAGCCGGGCATGGCGGTGGTCGCGCAAAACGCCTGGCCGTCGCTGCGCTTCGACGTCAAGGCGGCGAATCGGTGGATGAGCCGCTTCCTGCCGCCCGGGTTCTACTACAAGACCTTCATGAAGCCCCAGCGGCTCTGGCCGACGTACCAGCGCGTGCTGCGCGGCTTCGCGCCCGGCGGACGCCTGAAGGCCGACGTCGCCCCCGCCTACTACGACAAGCGATACGCGCATGCCGACGTACTAGTAGCCGGCGGCGGGCCGGCGGGGATGGCAGCGGCGCTCGCGGCCGCCGAGGCGGGCGCTCGCGTGCTGCTGGTCGAGGAGGAGCCCGAGCTCGGCGGGCATCTGCGCTGGGGCGACGCTGCCGACCTCGCGGCGCTCGCCCACCTGCGGCGCGCGATCGCGTCGGCGTCGGGCGTCGAGGTCGTCGTCGACGCGGTCGTCACCGGGCGCTACGACGACAACTGGATCGCGGTCGTGCAGCGTGGGGTGCCGGGCGTCTTCGAGCGTCTCTGGAAGGTGCGCGCAAGGTCGCTCGTCGTGAGCCCCGGGCTGATCGAGCGACCCTACGTCTTCGCCGGCAACGATTTGCCCGGCGTCATGCTGGCGACCGGCGTCCGGCGGCTGATCAATCTGTGGGCGGTGAAACCCGGCGAGCGCGCCGTCGTCTTCACCGCGAACGCCGCGGGGGATGCCGCGGCCGCGGACCTCGAGCGCGTCGGCGTCGAGGTCGCGCGTGTCGTCGATGCCCGCCGCGGCGAGGACGTCCATCGGGCCCGCGGCCGGCGCGGGGTGCGCGTCGTCGAGCTCGCGGATGGGTCGCGGGTCGCGTGCGACCTGCTCGTGACGGCGGTCGGCTGGACGGCGCCGACATCGCTTCTCAACATGGCGGGGGACCGTCCCGTTTACGACCCGCGCGCGGCGCGTTTCCGGCCGGGCGGACAACATCCGCGCGAGGTGCTGGTCGCGGGCGGCCTCGCCGGCGACGGGGCGCTCCACGAGCTCGTCGTGCACGCCACGCTCGTCGGACGGGCCGCTGCCGCCGTCGGAGCCGGTCGCGCACCGGTCACGGTGCCGGCGCTGCCCGTGGACGACCATCCGGCGCTCTTCCAGGGCCGCACGCATGGGTTCGTCGACTGCTCGGAGGACGTCTCCTCGAAAGACATCGTCTCGGCGGCGCGCGAGGGCTACGACTCGGTCGAGCTCGCCAAGCGCTACACCACCGTCACCATGGGCGCGGCTCAAGGCAAGCTCGAGACGATGAACACGGTCGCGATCCTCGCCGCGGCGCGCGGCGACACGATCGGCGAGGTCGGGACCACCGTGTGGCGGCCGCCCTTCGCACCCATCACCCTCGGCGCGCTTGCGGGGCGCATGTTCGAGCCGATCCGGCGCTCGCCTCTCCAGGGTTGGCACGAGGCGCACGGTGCGAGGCCGTTGGTCGCCGGGCAGTGGATCCGTCCCGACCACTATGGCGATCCGGAGGCCGAGGTGCGGAACGTCCGCCGCAACGTCGGCCTCATCGACGTGACGCCGCTCGGTAAGCTCGACCTCCGGGGGCCGGACGTGCCGCGGCTCCTGAACTTCGTCTACGTCAACAAGTGGTCCAAGCTCGACGTCGGCGCCGTGCGCTACGGCGTCATGTGCGGCGAGGACGGCGTCGTGCTCGACGACGGCGTCACGGGCCGTCTCTCACCCGACCGCTGGCTCATGTCGACCACCTCGTCGAGGGCCGACGCGGTCTACGAGTGGATCGAGAGCTGGCTCCAGACCGAGCATCCCGAGTGGCGAGTGTTCGTGACCCCGGTCACGACCGACTACGCCAGCATGAACGTCGCCGGCCCGCGCTCGCGCGACCTCCTCGCCCGCGTGACGGAGGAGGTCGATCTGACTCCGGCCGCGTTCCCGTACATGCAGGTGCGGACGGCCCGGGTGGCCGGGGTCGCGGGCTGCGTCACGTGGCGCATCGGCTTCACCGGCGAACTGAGCTACGAGCTGCACGTCCCCGCGGCGTACGGGCTCCACGTGTGGGAGACGCTGCTCGCGGCCGGCGCGGATCTCGGCGCGGCGCCCTTCGGCGTCGAGGCGCAACGGATCATGCGCCTCGAGAAGGGGCACGCGATCGTGGGGCAGGACACGGACGGCCTGACGCAGGCCCAGAGCGCGGCGCTCGGCGGGCTCGTGAAGCTCGACAAGGAGGACTTCGCCGGCAAGCCCGAGCTTGTCTGGAAGGCGGCGCACGTGCCGGACCCGCTGCTGGTCGGACTGCAGCCTCTCGATGCCACCATCGTGCCGGCCGAGGCGAGCCTGATCGTCGAGGGGGAGAAGCGGATCGTCGGCCGCATCACCTCGAGCCGCATGTCGCCGACGCTCGGCCGGGCGCTGTGCCTCGGCTTCGTGGCGGCTCATCTCGCCGCGCCCGGCACGGTGGTGACCGTGAAGTTGCCCGACGGCTCCCGGATAAGGGCGACGGTGATGCCGCAGCTCGCCCATTTCGACGCGGAAGGGAGTCGCCTTCGTGGCTGACCCGGCACCCCTTGCGCGGAGCGCGGTCGCCGCGGTGCCGCCCGTGCACATCGCCGAGGGCTGGGAGGTCTCCGCCCGTCGCAGCGAGGCCGCCCTGCGACTCGCCGACGCGAGCCCCCTCGCGAAAGTCGTCCTACGGGCCGACCCGGTCGGCGCACTCGCGCACGCGCTCGGCGTCGCGCCGTGGCGAGCCGCGCGGGACGCGGCGGCCCGGCTCCTCGTCGCCGCGGCGCCGGGCGAATGGTGGCTCTTCGCTCGTCCCGGGGCGGCAGAGGCCGTGGTCACCGCTCTCGAGCGGTTGGCCGACGGAGAGCCGTGCGCGATCGTCGACGTGACGCACGGGCGCACGCTGCTGCGCCTGACCGGGCCCCGGGGCGCCGATCTCCTGGCGAAGGTGTGTGCCGTCGACTTCCACGAGCGTGTCACCCCCAACGGCGCCGCATTCCGCAGCTCCGTCGCGAAGGTGGTGACCGACGTCGTCCGCGACGACCTTCCGACGCGCGGGAACGGCGCCGAGCCCCCGCACGAACGGTCCTACCTGCTGCACTGCGAGCGATCGGTGGGCCAGTACCTCTTCGACGCCCTGCTCGACGCCGGCGCGGAGTTCGGCGTCGAGGTCGACGGGTTCACGGGGGCGGTCGCGTGACGGGAGTCCCTGCCAGCCGTGCCAGCCGCCCGCGCTCGAGCCCCTCCAGCGCCGTGAGACGGTCCCAAAAGCGTCGCCAGTCCTTCGTCCGGCGGACACCGACCGGGCGCAGCGCGAAGTCGGTGATGCGCGTGATGGTGAACCGGAGCGCCGCGATTCGATAGCGGAGACTGCGCCACGTCACGAGACCTCATCACATCGGACGACGTCAGCCGGGCCCACGCCGGGCTCCGCGGGGTCGTTCACCGCACCCCCATCGTGAGGTGCGAGAGCATCGCCAAGCGCTGCGGGCTCCATGCGAACGCGCTCGGCCTCAAGATGGAAACGCTGCAGCGGACCGGGTCGTTCAAGATCCGCGGCGCGTACCATCGCCTCGTCGAGCTCGCTCCGTCCGAGCGCGCCCGGGGCGTGGTCGCGGCGTCGGCCGGCAACCATGCCCAAGGCGTTGCGCTCGCCGCGCGCCTGCACCGCGTTCGGGCGACCATCTTCATGCCCAGGTCGGCGAGCATCGCGAAGATCCACGCCACGCGCCGCTACGGCGCCGAGGTCATACTCCGCGGACGGAGCTTCGAGGACGCCGTCGCGGCCGCCCAGGCCGAGGCCGCGGCCAGCGGCGCTGTCCTCGTTCCGGCGTTCGACGACGACGCGATCATCACGGGCCAGGGGACGGTGGGCGTCGAGATCCTCGACGACGTGCCGGGCCTCGACCTGGTGCTGATTCCGGTCGGCGGCGGCGGGCTGTTCGGCGGCGTCGCGACCGTCGTGCGTGCGGCACGGCCGCACGCGCGCATCGTCGGCGTGCAAGCGAGTGGCGCGGCGAATGCCGTCGCCTCGTGCCGAGCCGGCCAGCTCGTCAGGGCGCAGCCGGTCTGCACGATCGCGGACGGCGTCGCGATCAAGTCACCGAGCGAGCGGACCTTCGCCTACCTCCGCCAATACGCCGACGACATGGTGACGGTGGACGATCAGGAAATCGCGACCGCGATGCTGCTCCTGCTCGAGCGCGCCAAGATGATCGTCGAGCCGGCGGGCGCACTCACGGTGGCGGCGCTCCTCGCGGGCCGCGTGCGACCCGGCGCGGGGACCGTCGCCATCGTGTCGGGCGGCAACGTCGACATCAAATTCCTGTCGGACGTGATCGAGCGGGGCATGATCCGGAGCGGGCGCTACATGCACTTCTTCAGCACCGTCCCGGACCGCCCGGGTGGCCTGGCCGCCTTGCTCCAGCTCGTCGCTGCGCAGCAGGGCAACGTGATCAACGTCGTACACAACCGCCTGAGCGTCCGCGTGCCGTTCGGCAAGACGGGCGTCGAGGTGCTCGTCGAGGTTCGCGACGGGCGGCACATCGAAGAACTGCGCGGCGGGCTGGCCGCCGAAGGCTACCCCATCGAGATGCTCGATTGAGGAGGATACGCGCATGAGCAAGGCGAAGGGGCTACGGACCTGGCCGCATCTGGCCGCCCGTCGCCGACGACCGAGCGAGTACGAGATCGTCTCCACCAACCTGCACTTCCGCACCATGTTCGAGGAGTACTCGGAGCTGAGCCCGAGCATCCCGATGAACCGATGGTACCGGAAGTACGTCCGCGAGAGCCCGCTCCAGCACGACGACTGGGACGCGTTCCGCGACCCCGACGAGGTGACGTACCGCACGTACACGGTGATGCAGGACGGACAGGAGACGTACGTCGACGGGCTGCTCGACGAGCACGACGAGCTCGGCCATGATCGGAGTCTCCCGGACGATTGGGCGGCGACGCTCGCGCGGCTCTACACCCCTGCCCGGTTCATGCTCCACGCCGTGCAGATGGCTTCCGCGTACGTCGTCATCACCGCACCCTCGAGCACCGTCACGTGCTGCGCCGCTTATCAGATGAGCGACGCACTGCGGTGGGTGGCGCGCGTCGCGTATCGGACGTCCGAGCTCGCCGATCACCACCCCGGCCTCGGATTCGGGAAGAACGAGCGCAGCATCTGGGAGCAGGACCCCGCCTGGCAGGGCTTCCGGGAGCTCAGCGAGCGGGCGCTCGTGGCCTACGACTGGGGGGAAGCGGTCGTGGCGCTCAACGTGGTCGTGAAGCCCGCGATCGACGAGGCCTTCCTCCGTCAGCTTCCCGCGGCCGGACGGCGCCACGGCGACCTGCTCCTCGGTCTGCTCACGGACGCCCAGCTCCGGGACAGCGAGCGGTCGCGTCGATGGACGAAGGCGTTCGTGGAGTTCGCGCGGCAGCGCGCGGGCAACGAGGAGGTCCTGGCCCGCTGGGTCGAGAAGTGGGCGCCGCTCGGCGATCGCGCCATCGAGGCGTTCACCGCGGCGCTGCCCGAGAGTCCCGAGGCCGGCGCGACGGCGGTGCGCGATGCGCGCGCCTTCCGCAGCGGTCTCGGCTTCGTGAGCTGACGAAAGGGAAGGGGAAACAACATGGCATTGCTCGAACGGTCTCGGTGGTACGACATGGCGCGCTCGACGAACTGGACGCCGACGTACGTCCAGGAGGAAGACATCTTTCCGCCCGACATGTCGGACGTGTTCGGCCTGGGCATGGACGTGTGGGACCAGTACGACGAGCCGTACAAGGTTTCGTTCCGGGACTACGTCCGAGTCCAGCGCGAGAAGGACACCGCGGCATACGCGGTGAAGGAGGCCCTCAGCCGCTCGGATTACTACGACAAGGCCGAGCCGGGCTGGATGACGATCCTGAAGTCGCACTATGGCGGTGTCGTGACCGTCGAGTTCGCCTCGGCGTCCACGCAGGCCCGCATGGGACGCTTCGGGAAGGGGGGCGGCATGCGGAACATGGGTGCCTTCGGCTCGCTCGACGAGATCCGTCACACTCAGACCCAGCTCGTCTTCGCTCACGAGCATCTCCAGCGTGGGCGCGATCCGGAGCAGTTCGCCTGGGCGCAATACGGGAACCGGACCAACAACTGGGTGAACCTCTCCGTCCGGCACACCTTCGAGGACATCGAGCACACGCGCTGCGCGGCAGCGACCGCGATCATGACCTCCGTCTTCGAGGTGACGTTCACGAACCTCCAGTTCATCGCCCTCGCCGCCGACGCGACCAAGGCGGGGGATCACGTCTTCGCGCAGCTCATCCAGAGCATCCAGTCCGACGAAGCGCGCCACGCTCAGATCGGCATGGAGGTGATGCGCCTCATGATCCGCGCGGGGCGGAAGGCCGAGGTCCAGAAGCTCGTCGACATCTCCTTCTGGCGCAACTGGCGAGCGTTCGCCGCCCTCACCGGCCTGGCGATGGACTACTACACGCCCCTCGAGCGCCGCGAGCACTCCTTCAAGGAGTTCATGGAGGAGTGGGTGATCGCGCAGTTCGACCGCTCACTGGGCGATCTCGGCCTGGAGCGCCCCTGGTACTGGGACATCTTCCTCGACGAGCTCAAGTGGTTCCACCACGGTCAGCACCTCGGTGTGTGGCTCCTCCCAAACACGGTGTGGTGGAACCCACCGGCGGGCGTGACGCCCGCCGAGCGCGACTGGCTCGAGCAGCAGTATCCCGGCTGGAACGAGACGTTCGGCCGCTGCTGGGACGTCATCACGAAGAACGTCCTCGACGGGAACAGGGAGAAGATCCAGCTCGAGATCTTCCCGATCATCTGCCACATGAGCAACCTGGCGATCACGGGCATCCCGGGCGACCGGTTCCGTGTCCGGGACTACTACCTGGACTACGAGGGGCGGCGGTACCACTTCGGCTCCGAGGTCGATCGTTGGATCTTCCTGCAGGAGCCAGCGCGCTACAAAGACTACCGGAACATCCTCGACCGCTACCTTGACGGCACCATCCAGCCGCCGACGAACGAGGGCTTCCTTCAGTACATGGCGCTCGACGAGAAGAGCTGGGGGCGCGATGCGCACGACTACCAGTGGGCGGACAAGTTCCCGCGGGAGCACCGCACGAGCTAGGAGGGCCCCCCGCATGGCCGCAGACTTCCCGGTGGCGGTCGCCGTCCAGGGCGACTACGAGACCCGGCTGATGATGGTCGAGCCCGAGACGACGATGGACGAGCTCTGCGCTGCGGTGGCGCCCTTCGTCGTCGGGCGGTTCGTCCCAGAGCACCCGGACAAGACGATGCGTATCCGGCATCAGAACCGCCCGGAGCTGATCCCCCGGGACGCGCGCGTGAGGGACGTGCTCGTACCGTGGGACCCGGTCGAGCTGCTCTTCGTGTGACGATGGGGTTCCAGCGCGTCTGCACGCTCGACGACCTTTGGGAGGGCGACATGGCGGCCTTCGAGGTCGGGGGTCGCGACGTGCTGCTGGTACACCTGGCGGGCGGTGTGGTGCGCGCGATCCAGGCGGCTTGCCCCCATCAGGGACAGCCGCTCGTCGAAGGCGAGCTGTGCGCGAACGTGCTCACCTGCCGAGCACACCGGTGGGAGTTCGACGTCGCCACCGGCACGAGCGTCAACCCCGAGGGTGAGGAGCTGCGCGTGTTCCCCGTCAAGGTCGAGAACGACGAGGTCTTGGTGGACGTCGCGGGCGTGCCCCCAGACGTCACGTTCCGCGGATAGGAGGACAGAATGACGAGCGCAACGAGCGACGGTGCCCGCCTGGTAGGTCCGGTCTTGCGTCTAGGCGAGGTCGCTGACGCGGTCCTCGACGCGATCCGCGAGGACAACCCGGACCGCGAGGTGATCGTCGAGCGACACGCGTCGTACGTCCGCATTCTCTGCCCGGAGGAGTGTATCGTGCGGTACGAAACCGTGGCGCGCATGCTCGGACGTGCGTTCGCGGTGTCCGACATCGAGCTCAACATGAGCGCGTTCGCCGGCCAGATCCAGACCGCCGACGATCAGATCCGGTTCTTCCTTCACTCATGAGCCGCGGCGCGCGGCTTGGCGCTGCCGACCGCGATCGCTCCGCGCGCCTTCTCCTCGACCTCGTCCGTATCGACAGCCATTCGCGGCGCGAGGGCGCGATCGCCGTGCGCCTGGCGCGCGAGTGCGAGGCCCTCGGCGCCAGCGTCGAGATCGACGAAGCGGGGCGCGCCGTCGGTGGCGAGACTGGGAACCTCGTCGTGCGCGTCCGCGGCTCGCGCCCCGACGCGACGCCGTTGCTCTTGAGCGCGCACATGGACACGGTCATCCCCGGCGAGGGCATCACGCCGGTAGTGGACGGCCCCCTGGTCCGTTCCGACGGCCGCACGATTCTCGGTGGCGACGACAAGGCCGGGTGCGTCATCATTCTCGAGACGCTACGCCTGCTGCGCGAGCGCGGCCTGCCGCACGGCGACCTCGAGGTCGTGCTGACCGTCTGCGAGGAGATCGGCCTCCTCGGCGCGAAGGCCCTCGACGCCGCGCGGCTCGCGGCCCGCACCGGGCTGGTGTTCGACTCGGAGGGCGCAGGGCTCGTCTACAACCGGCAGCCGGCGTGCGACCATCTCGAGTTCACTGTCGAAGGGCTCGCGGCGCACGCCGGCGTGTCGCCGGAGCGCGGCATCTCCGCAATCCGGATCGCCGCCGAAGGCGTCGCCGCGATGCGGCTCGGGCGGGTCGACGCGGGGACCACCGCGAACATCGGTTCCATCGAGGCCGGCGGGCCACTGAACGTGGTCCCGAACCGCGCCCACCTCCGTGTGGAAGTGCGAGCGCTCGACGAAGCGGCGCTCGAGGGGCAGTGCCGGCACATCCGCGAGTGCCTGGACACCGCGGCGGCGCGGCACATCATGGTCCTCGACGGCCGCCGGGTGGAGCCGCGCGTCACGGCGATGATCGCACGGCAGTACCCGGCGATGCACGTCGCGCAGGAGGCGCCGGTCTTTCGGCTCGTGCAGGCCGCGGCCGCCCGCCTCGGGCAGCGGCTCGAAGCCGCCTCGTCCTGCGGCAGCTCGGATGCGAACATCCTGAACGCCCGGGGTATCGCCTGCGTCGATCTCGGCACCGGCATGCACGACATCCACACCGCCGCGGAGTGGATGGACCTTCGAGAGATGTGGGCCGCGATCGAGCTGACGCTCGAGATCGTCGCGCTTCAGGCGGACGTCCCGCGCCCCTGACCGCCTGCACTGCCGCGCGCGGCCCGCTCCCGCGCGCGGGCGATGGCGCGGCCTGCATAGACGCCGAGCAGGTGTGCGCGGTACTCCGCCGACGCGAAGGCGTCGCCCAGCGGATCCGCCTCCTTGATCGCTCCGCTGGCGCGCGCGATCTCCGCCGTCTCGAGCCCCGTGCCCGTGAGTGCCGTCTCGAGGCTCCGGGCGCGGAACGCCGTCGCGTTGACGCCGGTCACGCCGATGGCGAGCGACGCGCAGCGACTCCGGTCGTCGAGGACGACGCACGCGGCGACGCCGACGACCGCAAAGCCGGACGCAGGATGCCGCATCTTCACGTACGCGGTTCCGCTGCGGGCGCCGGGGAGCGCGAGCCGCACGCCGGTCAGGATCTCGCCCTCGCCGATCGCGCTCTGAAGAATGCCAGTGAAGAACTGGCTCCCCGCCACGCGGCGCTCGCCTCGGGGACCGCGCAGCGAGGCCTCACCGTCGAGCGCGAGAAACACCGCGGGCCAGTCGGCCGCCGGGTCCGCGTGGACGAGGCTGCCGCCGATCGTGCCTCGGTTTCGCACCTGGAGGTCGCCGATCGCCTGCGCGGCCTCGGCGAACAGATGAACGCCACGGAGCTCGGCGCTCGCGGCGATCGCGTCGTGCGTCACGCAGGCTCCGAGACGTACGGAGCCGTTCTCGCTCCGCATCCCGCCGAGTTCCGGCAGACGGCCGATGTCGACCAGGGCCGCCGGAGTCATGAGCCGCAGCTTCATGGCCGGGATGAGGCTCATGCCGCCCGCGAGGACCTTGGCGTCCGGCGTCGCAGCGAGAAGCCGGATGGCGTCGTCGAGTGACGGGGGCACGTGGTAGGCGAACTCGGCCGGGATCATGAGCGGTGCTCCTCCGCTTCGCGGATCGCGCGCCACACGCGCTCGGGCTTGAGGGGCATGTCGATGTTCCGGACGCCGAGCGGGCCGAGCGCGTCGAGCACCGCGCTCACCAGACACGGCGTCGCGCCGATCGTTCCGAGCTCGCCGACGCCCTTCGCCCCGAGTGGGTTCACCGTCGTCGTGGTGCACGTGCGGTCGAGAGTGATGCGCGGGAACATCGGCGCGCGCGGCACGGCGTAGTCCGCGAGCGTGCTGGACAGAAGCTGTCCGGCGTCGTCGTAGCGTACCTCTTCGCACCAGGCTTGGCCGAGCCCCTGGATGATGCCCCCCAGGCGCTGACCGTCGACCAGCATCGGGTTCACGACGTTCCCGACGTCGTCGACCGCGACGTAGCGCCGCAGGGTCAGCTCCCCGGTCGGGCGGTCGACCTCGACCTCGCAGAGGTGGGCGCCGAAGGGGAACGTGTTGGCGGGTGGTTCGAAGCGCGCCACCGCTTCGAGTCCCGGCTCCTCGCCGGGGACGGGCTTATTCCACAGGTGCGCCTTCATGGCGACTTCGCGGAACCCGATACGCGGGCCGCCGCCGACCGCGGCGAAGCTGCCGTCGACGAACTCGATGTCGCGCTCGTGGACCTCGAGGTGATGGGCCGCGATCCGCTTCGCCTTGGCGACGATCTTGTCGAGCGCCATACGCAGCGCGGTCCCTCCGACGATCAGGCTCCGGCTGCCGAAGGTGCCGACGCCGTGCGTGACGAGGTCCGTGTCGCCGTGGAGCACCGCGATGTCGTCGATGTCGATGCCGAAGGCGTCGGCGGTCATCTGCGCGAAAGCGGTCTCCTCGCCTTGCCCGTGCGGCGAAGTGCCGGTCATCACGACGGCGTTGCCAGTCGGCTCGACCCGGACCTCGGCACTCTCCCAATACCCGCGGCGTTCGATCGGGTCGGCGTGCGTGCTTGGCCCGAAGCCGCAGATTTCGGTGAAGGTGGCGAGACCGATGCCGACCAGACGCCCGGCGCGCCGTGCCTCGGCCTGGTCGCGGCGGGCCTTCTCGTAGTCGAAGAGACGGAGGGCATGGTCGAGCGTCGCCTCGTAGTCGCCGCTGTCGTACTGGTTGCCGGTGGCGCTCGTGTACGGAAAGGCCTCGCGCGGGACGAAGTTCCGGCGGCGGACCTCGGCCGCATCGAGGCCGGTTGCCACGGCGACGGCGTCCATCACCCGTTCGATGATGTACGCCGCCTCGGGTCGCCCGGCGCCGCGGTAGGCGTCCGTCGCCATCGTGTTGGTGTAGACGTTCACGATCTCCCAGGACACAGCAGCGAGCCGATAGCACCCCGTGACCATGAGAGGGGTGAAGCTCGGGATGGCGGGTCCGACCATCGAGGGGTAGGCACCGACCTCGGCGACCGTCTTCAGCCGCAGCGCGGGCACCTCGCCTGACTTGCGATAGCACGCTTCGACGTACTCGACGTGCCCTCGGCCGTGCGTCGTGTTGAGCAGGTTCTCGGTGCGGGTCTCCGCCCACTTGACCGGGCGCCGGAGCCGCCGCGCGATCCACGGCAGCACGCACTCCTCGGGGTAGGTCGGGATCTTGCAGCCGAACCCCCCGCCCACCTCGGGCGCGATCACCCGGATGCGGAACTCCGGGATGTCGAGGCACATGGCGAGCTGGTGCTTGGCGCCGTGCGGCATCTGGGTCGAGGTCCACACGGTCAGCTTCTGCAGACCTTCCTCCCATTGCGCGAGCACGGCGCGGGGTTCCATCGACACGGGTGCGACGCGCTGGTTCACGAGCCGGAGCTTGACCGTGCCGTCTGCTTCGGCGAACAGCGCGTCGGTCTTCGGATCCTGGTTGGTGCTCGTGTTGCACACGTTGTCGGGGAGATGGGCGTAGACGCGCGGCGCGCCGGGCGCGAGCGCGGCCTCGGCGTCCGCCACCGCCGGCGTGGGCTCGATGTCCACCTCGACTTCGAGCGCGGCGTCACGCGCCATGTAGCGGTCCTCGGCGACGACGACGGCGATCGGCTGCCCGACGTAGCGGACCGTGCCGTCGGCCAGCACCGGGTGCGTCACCTGCCGTCCCTCCGGCAGGGAAACGATGCACGGCGTGGGGCCGATGCTGCCGCGGAGGTCGTCGAAGGTGTAGACCGCGATCACCCCCGGACGAGTGCGGGCGCGCGTCGTGTCGATGGCCCGGATGCGGCCGGCGGCGTATTGGCTGCGGACGAACGCGGCGGCCACCATGCGCGGCAGCTTGAGATCGTCCGTGTACGAAGCGAGGCCGCGGATCAAGCGCGGATCCTCGCGCCGCTTGATGGGGGCTCCGACGAGTGAGGGTCTGGTCGTCATGCACGCTTCTCCCGCGCGAGCCGTGCGGCATGCTTCACCGCATCGACGATCTGCTGGTAGCCGGTGCAGCGACAGATGTTGCCTTCGATCGCGGACCGGATGGCGTCTTCGCTGGGATCCGCATCGTCCGTGAGGAGCTGGGCCGCGGTCATGATCATGCCGGGCGTGCAATAGCCGCACTGCAGCCCGTGCTCCTCCCAGAAGCCGACCTGCAGGGGGTGGAGCTTGTCGCCGCCAGCTAGCCCCTCGATCGTGGTCACCTGCCGGCCGTCCGCCTGCACCGCGAACATGGTGCAGCTCTTCACCGCACGACCGTCGAGGTGGACGGTGCATGCGCCACACACCGTGGTCTCGCACCCGATGTGCGTGCCGGTGAGCCCAAGCTCCTCGCGTAGCCAATGCACGAGCAGCATGCGAGGTGCCACTTCGCGCTCGTGGCGTTCGCCGTTCACCGTCACCGAGATTTTCATCCCGACTCCTTCTTCACGCGGGCGACCCCCGCGCGGCCCGGCTCAATGCATCCGCGGGCCGATCGCGCGTTCGTTTCACCCCGTTTCGAGTCTCAGCGCCCGGGCGCACGCATGTCTGCAGGGACCACCTCGCCGTCGCGCAAGATGAGCTCGTCGTCGAGCATGAGCGTGCACCCTCTCATCGGCAGATCGAGGTGGCACGGCGTCGCGTTGGTGCCGCCGAGCTCGACGTTCGGCCCGGTCGAGAAGAGCACGTTGCCGTAGAACGCCCGCCCGTCCATGCCGATCCCCGGCACGCCGAGTACGTGCGCGGCCCACTGCGCGTCCTGGTTGAGACCCCACCCGATGTGCGAGATGCCGTACGCGTCCGCGTCGTCGAAGCCGGCCATGAACTCGCGCACGACCATCGCGTCGAAGCCCCCGCGGATGTCGGCGATGCGGCCCTCACGGATCACGAACTCGATCGGGTCGCGGACGTAGGTCTTGAACGGATAGACGATGTCGCCGGGGGCCATGACGACCCGGCCATTCACGCCCGCATCGTTGCCGCCAGTGAAGGCGAAGCCACTCGGCCAGTGGTCCCAACGTCCGGGACGGTCCGTGAAGCCGTACTCGCACATCGCCGGGTACTGCCCGAGGTCGTACGTGACGTCCGTCCCGGCGGCGTTCGTGAAGCGCAGCTGGCGCCCCTTCGCGAGCCGCGCCTCGGCACGCTCAACGCGCTCCCGGAGCTCCTGCGTCGGGAAGAGCCGGGAGAGGACCTCGAACGGCTCGACGACCAGGAGCACACGCGTCCCGGCTCTCTGTATCTCGATCTGTTCCGGCGAGAAGAGCAGGAAGACGAGGTCCACGACGAGGTCCGCGCTCTTGAGGGCTTCGATCGCAGCACGATTTCCGGCGAGCGGGGTCTGCCCGACGTTGCCGAACTTCTCGTCGGTGCTCGCGCCCATGCCGGGGAGGTTGACGTTGAAGGTGTGCGCGCCGAGCTGCCGGGCCGCGGACATGAAGCCGGCGGCGTAGTCAGCGCGGTTGCCGACCTCTGAGAGGACGGCAACCGTGGTTCCCTCGTGGACGTCGCACAGCGCGAGCTCCTTCTTGAACAGGCTCACTATGTCGTCCATCAGCAGTGACATCAGTGATATCCCCCAGCTGACGTTCGAGCCTCAGCGTATCCGAGAAGAAGAGCACGAGACAGATCCCTCGCCGGCGAAGCGGACCAGCCGGGGTTTGCTCGGCAGTACTTGGCATGACTTAGCGACCGGCCATGCCGTGGACGTGCTCCTCGTGCCATGGGGCTTCGGAAACGGTAGTCCCCGCACAGCGCTTCCCTCGAACCGTCGCAGTGGCACCGATCTGGCATGATCTCGTAGTAATGCTGCTCGGTGAAGGCGAAGACGATGACGCCGAAGGCGCACGTTTTGCCGCAAAGTCCGCAATCGATACAGGTGGCCAGATCGATTCGGAGGATATCACGGGTCATCGCGGCTCACTGCCGCATTTGGCATGCCAGTACTTGAACGCTGATCACCGTGGTTCCAAAGCCTCTTGGGTCTCGCCAGTCACGAAATTTCGTAGGCTTCACGGTATTTCGGAGCACCCAAGGTCGATCGTGGCGTACGGACGCCGCCCGGAGCGATGGCGATGATCCGGCGTGACGGCGTCGGCATCTGGGTCGAGACCTGGGGCGACGGCGCTCCCCTGCTCCTCATCCACGGCCTCGGCATGAGCGGCCAGCTCTGGCGATATCAGGAGGCCGCGCTGGCGCCGCACTACCGAGGTATCGCGGTCGACCTCCGCGGTTTCGGGCGGTCCGACCGGCCGAACGGCCCCGGGGCGTACGCGATCGAAGAGATGGGCCGGGACATGGCTGCCGTCGTGCGCGCGGTTGCAGGCGGGCGGGCGCACATCCTCGGCACGTCGATGGGCGGCTTCATTGCACTCGCCCTGGCGCTGACCGAGCCCGCCCTCTGTAGGAGTCTCGTCCTCTGTCACACGGGGGCGCGCATGAGCATGCCCGACGACGTGCTCGCGTCGCGAGTCGAGGCCTTGGGACGCATGTCGATGGGGGAATACGGCCGGCTCGTCGCCTCCCAGGCCCTCGAGGTCCAGTCGCCCGAGCTGTTCGACTGGGTGGCCGCCACGATCGCCGCCAACGACCGCGCCTCATACACGCAGGTCCTGACGGAAGGCCTCTGGGGCTTCGACGTGACCGATCGGGTCCCCGAGATCCGCATCCCAGCCCTCGTGGTCGTCGGCGAGCGGGACCGCGTGATCCCGCCCTCTGAGGGTCGCGCACTCGCGGCACAGCTGCCCCGGGCGGAGCTCGTCACGATCCCAGGCGTAGGCCACCTCGGATACGCGGAGCGTCCGGCGGACTTCAACGCCGCCGTGCTCCCCTTCCTCGGGAGCCAGCCTTGACCACGGCGGAGGCCGAGCTGCACGACGCCTGAATCGTCAGGCGGACGGAATCAGCGATTCGAAGTCGGCGCTGAACCAACGCTTCGGCGTGAGACGGACGACCACCTCATGAGCGCGGTCGGCGGCCGTCATCTTCACGTACTTCTCGCCGCGTGCGCGACCGAGGTAGCGGATGGCCGCCTCACGCACGATGGGCTCCGTGTCCACCTTGTCGATCCGCACCGAGCCCTCGACGCTGACGTAGCGGAAGGGCGGACGCTCGTCCTGGACACAGAAGCCCCCGCGTCCCGATTTCTGAAGCAACGGGATCTTGCGGCTCGTCTGCGGCGTCACCATGACGATGTCACCGCGGGGCTCGTACCGGTACCAGATCGGGACGGACAAGGGTCCACGACCTTCCTCGGTGACGCTGAACACACCGACATGAGTCTCGGCGAGGAACCTCTCGCACTCGAGCCGACTGAGGGCAAACGACATCGTGTTAACGTCCTCCCGGGGGCCACATACGCAGGCGCCGGGCGTCGCGCAACCCTCGCCCGGCGTTGACGCGGGCGACACCATGCACGAAGATCGAGGCGATGGGGTATCGCATGCGTGTCGGGGCGGTGGTCGCGCTCACCGGGCTCGTCGCCTGCGGCCCCTTCGCGCACCGGCACGTGCGAGAGAAGGCTGTCCTCGTGATCCAGAGCCGGCAGCGTGGCGTCGTCGTCTCCAAGATCGACGAGCTGCCGGTCGAACGGGCAGCCGGCACGTGGCTCACCGAGCGATTGAACCTCGATCCCGGCAAGCGCCTGATCGAGCTGGCCTATGCGCACCCGAGCTCCGGTCCGCTCCTCGGAAGTGGTAGCGTCTGGGGTGGCGGGACAACGTACGCTCGGCCGCGCGTCCGGGTCGAGCTCGAGGCCAAGCCGGGACATACCTATCGCGTCGAGCAGGAAGAGCTGCGGGGTGGACGCTGGCGAGCCTGGATCCTGGACGAGCGGACGGGACAGACGGTCGCTGGTCCGGTGCAGGTCTGGCCCTCGTGAACTCCGGCAATCCCACAGCGAGACGGTCGGTCGCTCCGGTATTTCGTGGCAGGTCTCATCCCGGGCGGCTTCAAGGGTGCGAGCGGGGGGGCGGGAAGGAGTCACCGCTCTCCGGACTGCATGCTGCGGAGTCGGGGAGGCACCATGGCCAGTGAGAACGCGATCTTCGAGCAGCAGGGTTTCGGCAGGCGGATGGGGATGGGCGAGCGCCCTGCCCTGCTCGTTGTCGACTTCGTCAAGGCGTTCAACGACCCGAACCAGTTCGGCGGCGGAAACATCGGGCTAGCCGTCGCGCGGACCGTGCCGATGCTCCAGGCCTGCCGGCAGCAGTGCCTGCCGATCGCCTTCACGCGGATCGTGTTCGCGGAGGACGGCAGCGACCGCAACCTCTGGTGCCTCAAGGTCCCCACCCTCGCCAGCTTGACCGAACGGAACCCAGGCTCACATGTCGTCGCGGAGCTCCAGCCGTGCGCCGGGGAGCTGGTCCTCGTCAAGCGCAACGCGTCGGCGTTTCTCGGTACCGAGCTCGCGGGGTGGCTCGCGCAGCGCCGCGTCGACACGGTCATCGTCACCGGCTGCACGACCAGTGGCTGCGTGCGCGCGAGCGTCGTCGACGCCATCGGGCTCGGCCTCCGCCCGCTCCTCGTCCGCGATTGCGTCGGAGACCGTGCGCTCGGACCACACGAAGCCGCCCTCTTCGACCTCGAGCAGAAGTACGCCGACGTTGTGACCTCCAAGGAGCTGATCGCGACGCTGCAAGCGACCGGTCGGCAGGCGTCCTAGACACTAGCGGCGGCCAGCACGGTGGCGCTCGTCGCCCGTCCCGAGCCCCCGTCGTTGACCACCGTGCCGAGGGCGAGGTCGGACACCCCTCGAAGTACTCGTTCCACTGGCTCTCGCCGAAGAGTCGGTTCATCCGTTCCACAGTCTGCTCCCAGCGATTCGACCATTGCGTCGACCCCGTCGAGCCCACCGACGAGAATCCTGGCCGAGTCCGCCGCGGCGCTCGGCGGTCCCGCGGACCGGCGCGTGGCAGCTCGGGCGTGAGGCGAGGCGCGTCCCCTGGCGGTGGGCCTCAGCTGGCCACGCCGCGGTGGCGGACCTGGACGATCTGGGCCAGGATCGACACCGCAATCTCCGCCGGGGCGCGGCCACCGAGGTTCAGTCCGACCGGGGCGTGAACACGCGGCAACGCCTCGCCCAGCCCCTTCTCGGTGAGGCGGGCGACACGCTTGGCGTGGGTGCGCGGGCTGCCGAGCGCGCCGACGTAGAACGCGTCGCTCCGGAGCGCCGCGACGAGAGTGGGATCGTCGATCTTCGGGTCATGCGTCAGGGTGACGACCGCCGTATGCGCGTCGATGCCGATGCGCCGGAGCGCGTCGTCCGGCCACTCGTCGGTCATGGTGACGCCGGGGAAGCGCTCCTCGCTGCCGAAGGCACGCCGCGGGTCAATGACGATGACCTCGAAGCCGGCGAGAACCGCCATTGGCGCGAGTGCCTGGGTCACGTGCACGGCGCCCACGATGAGGAGGCGTGGCGGCGGAACGTAGGTGCGCACGAAGAGCTGGTGGGCGCCCTCCCCCACCATACCGGTGTGCCCGCCGGTAAGCTGGCGCCGAACTTGCTCGAGCTGCGCAGCCTCGAGAGCGAGGTCGCCTTCGATTCCGTCCGGACGCACGAGCGCCTGGGCACCGTCCGCCAGGCGCGTGACCACTGCGATGCTCTGTTTGCCGGCGCGGGCGCGCAGTACGGCGTCGAGCGCCTGCCGCCTCATTCGACCCGCTCGACGTAGACCTGGATGGCGCCCCCGCACGCGAGCCCGACCTCCCACGCGCGATCGTCGCTTACGCCGAACTCGAGGACGCGCGGGAAGCCACGCTGCATCACGTCGCGCGCGTGCTCGATGACCTCGCCCTCCACACAGCCGCCCGAAACCGAGCCGGCGAACAGGCCGTCCTCGTTCACCGCGAGATGGCTCCCCACGGGCCGGGGCGCCGACGCCCACGTGCGCACGACCGTGGCGAGCGCCACGGCTTTTCCGGCCGCCCGCCAGCGGTCCGCGGCCTGCAGGACCTCGTCGTCGTCCGTCATGGCTCGCTTCTCGCACGGTCCATCGCCATGGGCAACGGCTTCGCGCGCGTCACGGAGGCCGGCGAGGTCCCGCGCCAAGTTGACGAGCCGCTCCCGCGGATACTCGGCGTACAACCGTTCGCGAAGGAGCGGCGATCACGCAGAGCGCGATCCCCTGCTGATGGGAGATGCCAAGGAAGCGTTCAGGGCGCCCGTCGCCCCGCAATGGATCGAGCACAACGCGCAGCGCGCCGTAAAGCCCGAGATAGACCCGGAAGGCCGTGGCGCGTGCAGCCTCTCCCAGAGGCGCTCGAGCTCGACCCCAACTACGCGGTGGCCCACGCAGCCCTGGCCGTGTGCCGTGAGAGCCGCTTCCGCGGCGCGGGCTTCGACGAGGCCGACCGGACCGAGGGCGTGCGCCATGCACGATTGGCGCTTGCCCTCGGCACCGACGATGCCACGGCGCTC
>Ga0066709_100000288_pt1 | contig 24526 bp, 17 predicted proteins | sample GraSoiAngelo_158_FD_79665 | JGI IMG/M metagenome (GOLD analysis project Ga0066709, IMG submission 79665) | Grasslands soil microbial communities from the Angelo Coastal Reserve, California, USA - 14_1009_16_30cm | ecosystem: Environmental > Terrestrial > Soil > Grasslands | place: USA...
CGGCGAGCGTGTCGAGGTTCTCGTCGGTCGTCCCGACGCGCGAGGGGAGCATCTCGTAGTGCGCGGGCGGAACCGTGAGGAACGCCACGCCGCTGTCGCGAAGCCGCGCCACGGTGTCGATGATGTCCGCCGTCGCGAGCGCGATGTGCTGCACGCCCGGGCCGCGGTAGAAATCGAGGTACTCCTCGATCTGGGATTTCCGTTTTCCCTCGGCCGGCTCGTTGATCGGGAACTTGATCCGGCCCGATCCGTCCGCCATCACCTTCGACATGAGCGCGGAGTATTCGGTGGAGATGTCCTTGTCGTCGAAATGCTGGAATTGGCTGAACCCCATGACGTCGCGGTAGTAGGCGACGTAGCGGTTCATGTCCCCCAGCGCCACGTTCCCGACCATGTGGTCGATGTAGAGGAGCGGGCCGGGCTCGACCCTGGCGCCGGTCGAGCGATAGCCGGGAAGGAACGCGCCCTTGTAGTTCGACCGGTCGATGAAGGAGTGGATCGTGTCGCCGTAGGTGGCGATCGCCGCCCGGCGAATCACGCCGTGCTCGTCCTGGACGTCGTGGGGCTCCTGGATCGAGCGTGCGCCGCGCTTCGTGGTGCCCTCCCACGCCCGGTCGACGTCCTCGACGTCAAGCGCGATGTCCCGGACGCCGTCCCCGTGCCGCTGGACGTGGTCCGCGATCGGACCGTCCGGGCCGAGCGCCGCGGTCAGGACCAGCCGGACCTTCCCCTGCTGGAGCACGTACGAGGCGCGGTCTCGGAGCCCCGTCTCGAGGCCGCCGTACGCCGCGGCGGAGAGCCCGAAGGCGTGCGCGTAGTAGTACGCCGCCTGCTTCGCGTTCCCGACGTAGAACTCGACGTGGTCGGTCCCGCGGATCTTCAGGAAGTCGTCCGGGGCACTCTGGCTTGGCTTGGCCTTGGGCGCCGCGGCGCTGCTCGGCTTCGGCGCGGCTGTGCTGCCCGTCTTCGGTTTCATCCGTACAGCCCTCGGAGCCGCGTCGCCTCCGCCACCCGCCCGACGCCCAGCATGTAGGCCGCGGTGCGCATGTGGACATGGTGCTTCTGCGCGAGCGCGGACACATCCGCGAACGACCGGCGCATGACGGTCTCGAGCTTCTGGTTCACCTCTTCCTCGCTCCAGAAATAGTTCGCGAGGTCCTGTACCCACTCGAAGTAGGAGACCGTGACGCCGCCCGCGTTCGCCAGGATGTCCGGGATCAGGAAGACACCGTTCTCGTGCAGGATCGGATCGGCCTCGGGCGTCGTCGGCCCGTTGGCGGCCTCGGCCAGGATCTTGGGACGGATCCGGGGCGCGTTCTCCTCGGTGATCTGATTCTCCAGGGCGGCCGGGACCAGGACGTCGACCTTGAGCTCGAGCAGATCGTGGTTCGTGATCTTCTCGGTTCCAGGCATGCCGACGACGCTCCCCGCATTCTTCTTGTGCGCCTGCACCGCCGCCGGGTCGAGCCCCTTCGAGCTCTGGATCCCGCCGCGGGAGTCGCTCACCGCGACCACCTTCGCGCCGCGCGCGTGGAGCAGATCGTGCGCGATCGAGCCGGCGTTCCCGTATCCCTGGATCGCCACGGTGAGACCCGCGAGCTTGAGACCCAGGTGCTTGCACGCCTCTTCGATCGTGACGGTGCAGCCCCTCGCCGTCGCCTCGCGCCGGCCGAGCGATCCGCCGAGGGAAATCGGCTTCCCGGTCACAACGCCCGGGGACGCGAAGCCCTGGCGCATGGTGAACGTATCCATGATCCACGCCATCACCTGAGCGTCGGTGTAGACGTCCGGGGCGGGGATGTCCTTCTCCGGGCCGATGATGATCGCGATCTCGTTCGTGTAGCGGCGGGTCATCCGCTCCAGCTCGTGCATCGAGAGCACCTTGGGATCGACCTCGATGCCGCCCTTCGCGCCTCCGTACGGGAGGTTCACGACAGCGCACTTCCAGGTCATCCACGCGGCGAGCGCCTTCACCTCGTCCAGCGTGACCTGCGGGTGGAACCGGATGCCGCCCTTCGCGGGACCGCGGGAGACGTCGTGCTGCACGCGGTGGCCGGTCACGACGCGCCACGTTCCGTCGTCCATCTCGAAGGGGACGGAGACGGTCAGGCAGCGCCGCGGGACGCGCAGCTTGAGCCGGATTCCATCCTCGAGGTTGAGCATGTTGGCGGCGATATCGAACTGCATCTGGGCGATCTGGAAGGGATTTCGAATTTCTTCGGCAACTAAGGCCATTGCGCGGACCCCCTGTTTGGCTGGCGAAACGGCGCCCTGCCTGGTGGTTAGCGGCAGGGCGCCAGATTGCGGTTTAACCCGATCATTGTACGCCCCGGCCCTGGGGGCGCAACCGTGAAAGAGGACGGCCGGGAAGCGCTTGTTCCGCGCCCAGAAGCGAAAGTGCGTCCATGATTTGCCGGTGCCCGATCGTGAGCAGGAACGCGGGATTCCGCCCGTAGCTCTTCGCGCCCAGGATGAAGAACCCGGGCTCGGGAGTCCTCAACGACTCGGGCCCGTGGGCGACCTGGGAGAGGCAGTCGCCGGCCTGGCCGGGAGCTTTCAGACCCGCACTAAGGACGGCCGCGGCCAGGCTCATCGGACCCTCCGACGCGTAGCAGAGATGGACTTGAAGCTCCCGGTAGATCGCCGTGTCGGGCCGGTAACCGACGAGCGCGAGAACGCGGTCCACCTCGATCCGGCGCTCCTCGCCGGCCGGATATCGAAGCCGGACGCGCAGGCGGCCGCCCCACGTGTCGTCGTAGGAGTCGACGATCGCTCCCGGATGGCGCGTGATCCAGGCCGCGGAGCGGACCACCGAGTTCGCGCTCGCCGCCAGATCGCGGCGCGCGGGAAGCGGGTCGTCCTCGATCGCGGGGAAGAATTCTTCCCCGTTGCGCTCGGGGAGCACCCAGTGGACCTGGATTCCACCGGTCCGCCCCTCTCGCGCGAGCGCGCCCATCTCCGCGAGGAAGGTCGCCGCGGAGTGGCCATCGCCGATCAGGAGGATCGTCTTGTCTCGGTACCGATCCTTCGCCTCGCCGCGCATCGCGGGAATCCACCGATCGATCCGATCGCCCAGCCGGTCCTCGCCGAGGGCCGGGAGCCCACCCGGCCCCGTGGCGTTCGGATTCGCGTAGACCCCGCTCGCATCGATCACGAAGTCGGCGCGATCGAGCCGGGCCAGCCGATCCGGTGTCTCGACGCGGATCAGGAACGGCGCCCCTTCCCGGCCCCGATCACCCGTTGAGGCGATTCCCCGCGGCTTCGAGAAGCCCTCGCGGCCCAGGTGCGTCACGCGCTCGCCCTCGCGAATCGAGCCCCGAAGCTCCGGCAGGCCCGCGAGCGGCGAGAGGTAGCGCCCCACCAGCTCCGACGCCGTCAGGAGATCATCGTCCCCGGGAATCAAAACGCCCGCCGCCCGCAACGCTTCCCTTCCCGCTTCGGTGGAATTCATCCGGAACGGGGTGAAGAGCCCGACGTGGCCGAACCGAAGCAAATGGCCCCCGACGCGATCGGCCTCGTAGACCGTCACGTCGAATCCGCGCCGCCTCGCCTCGAGCGCCGCCTCGATCCCGATCGGGCCGCCGCCCACGATCGCGACCGATCGCCCGCTCATCTCATCCGCGCTCCGGATCATCCCAGCCCCAGGTGCTCCAGCTCCTCTTCGTCGAATCCCAGGTAATGGCCATATTCGTGGAGGAGCGTGATCTTGATCTCCTTCGACACCTCCGAGCGCGACCGCCCGGCCCGTTCGAGGTTCCGCTGATAGAGGAGCACGACGTTCGGATATCCGGACGGAGCGACGACCATCTCTCCGACGGTCGTGCCCACGAAGAGCCCAAGCACTTCCGGCGTGATGTGAGGGGCTCGCTCCGCGATCGCGGCCGTCGGCTTGGCTTCCACGAGGACGGGAACCTGCGCGACCGCCGAGCGGATCACCTCGGGGAGCGACTCCAGGACCTTGTCGAGGATCGCGCGGAAGTCCGCCGCGGTCGTCCGCACGGGAAGGGGGTATTCGCGCGGGGCAAGCTCGTGCGCGCGGGCGAAGAGCTTGTCAGCGTCCGCGAACTCGCCGCGCGCCTCGAGAATCCGGGCCTCGAGATCGACGCGCTCCGGATCGTCCTCCTCGGTCGTGGCAGGGGTCAGGGCGCGCACGTAGCGCAGCGCCTCGGCGGTCCGCCAGAGCATCTCGAGGGCTTCGACCCTGCCCAGCGCGGCGCCCCAGTGCTCGGGATCCGCCTGGAGCGCCTGCTCGAACAATTGGAGGGCGCGCTCGTACTCGCCTGCCTCGAGCGCCTTGTCCCCCTCGTCGATCAGAGCGTCGACGGTGGGCTCGGGGGCCATCGAAACCTGCCTAGGAGCCTTCCGGGGCCGGGTTGTCGGCGGCGGTGGCGCGGATGGTGTGGTCGAGGAGCGTGTCGACGTCGTCCAGAACGGGATTCAGCTTCTCCACCTCCGACCGGATCGCGTCCATGTCAGTGGAGTTGACCCACTGGTTGATCGACGTGAGCATCCTCCGCCCCGACGCGAGCTCGATCGCCAGGTGCTCCCGGTCGACGAGGTTCATCGCCGAGGATTTCGCCCAGATCTCGTCGAAGCGGGTGCTGATCCCCTGGAGGCTCCGCGACACGCCGTCGATCTCGCCCGCGGCGACGGCGCGGTTGAGCCCGGCCCTGTTGTCCGCCAGGGCCTGCTTCAGCTCTTCGAACTCCTTGGGCGAGCCGCCCTTTCCCGCCAGCGTCTGGCAGGAGCAGAGCGAGAGCGCGAGGACGCCCGCGAGGGCTAGAGCAGGTAGACGATCGTGAACACGCATATCCACACCGCGTCGACGAAGTGCCAGTACCAGGAAGCGGCCAGGAACGGGAAGTGCTGCTCCGGCGTCATGAGGTTCCGGATCCCGGCCCCGTAGACCACGTTCAGGAAGATGATCCCGACCAGCACGTGGAGGCCATGGAATCCGGTGAGCATGAAAAAGGTCGTGCCGAAGATGGTGCTCTTCACGTTGAATCCCAGGCCGTTCAGAAATCCGTACTCGTAGGCCTGGCCGCACAGGAAGAGCGCGCCGAGAAAGATCGTCATGAGGAGCGCGGCGATCATCCCGTCCTTGCGGCCCTTCTCCAGCGCGACGTGTCCCAGGTGGAGCGTCACGCTGCTGGAGAGGAGGATGACGGTGTTCACCGCGGGGACGAGGATCTCGAAGTGCGGCATCCCTTCCGGCGGCCAGATCTTGGCGTGGTGCCGCGCGTAAAATAGGGCCGCGAAGAAGGCGCCGAAGATCATCGCCTCGGAAGCGATGAAGAACGCGAACATACGCTTCAGGCGGGAATCCGCCTCCACCGCGTCCCGTCCGAAGAATTTGTCCCGCAGAAGCTCGCCCCACCAGCGGCCGGCGCCGCTCAGGGCGACGAATAGGCCCGCGGCGATCACCGCGAGGCCGCCCTTCCAGCCGTGCGCGCTCGCGACGATGCCGACCGGGATGAGTCCCACTCCGATCGCGGTGATGATCGGCCAGTGGCTCGGGACGGGATCGTGGGAGTGATGCTCTACGGTCGCGACCATCGATTCTCCTCGCGAGGGAACGATCGGTATCGGCCCGCTATCTTGCCCCGGAGGAGACGGTCCCGCAAGGGTTTTCGGCCGACCGGGCGTCAGTCGATCTTGCGAGTGCCGCCGAGCGAGCCGGCCGGCTCGCCCATTGGGATCGGGCCCGCCGGGTGTCCGCTGGGTGCGGCGCGCTGGCGCGCGGGCTCCCCGCTCACGCCGGCTGCGATCTCCGGCGCCTGGACGTGCGTGAACCGCGCGAGAATCCGGTAAACGACCGGAACGAGAAGGAGCGTCAGGAAGGTCGAGAAGAGGAGCCCGCCGACCACCGCGACGCCGAGCGGGCGACGCGATTCGGCTCCGGCCCCAAGGCCCATCGCCAGGGGCAGCACTCCGAAGATCGTCGCGAAGGAGGTCATGAGAATCGGGCGGAGCCGGATCTTGGAAGCTTCGACGACCGCCTCCGTCACCTCCAGCCCACGGGCGCGAAGCTGGTTCGCGTACTCCACGATCAGAATCGAGTTCTTCGTGACGAGCCCGATGAGCATGATGAGCCCGATCTGCGAGAAGATGTTCATGCTCTGCCCGAAGACGAAGAGCGAGATAATCGCCCCGACGACCGCGAGCGGAACCGAGAGGAGAATCGTGAGCGGATGGATGAAACTCTCGAACTGCGCCGCGAGCACCAAGTAGATGAACACGACGGCCAGGAGGAAGAGGAAGTAGAGGCTGCCGCTCGACTCGCGGAATTCCTTCGACTGTCCGCCCAGCTCCCGCTTCACTCCGGCCGGGAGCTTCGTGCTCATGATCAGGTCGAGATCGTTGAGCGCTTTCCCGAGGCTGACCCCTGGGACGAGATTCGCCGTGATCGTCGCCGACCGCTGCCGGTTGTAGTGATTGAGCTCCTTCGGCGCCACCGTCTCCTGGACCTTGACCACGTTGGCCAGCTGCACCAGCCCGCCGTTCCCGCGTAGATAGATCTCGGGGATCGCGGCCGGGGTCGACCGATCGGTCGGCTTGAGCTGGGCGATCACGTCGTATTGCTTGGTTCCCCGCTTGAACTCGGAGATTGCCTTGCCGCCCAGGAAGGTCTCGAGCGTGCCGCCGATGTCGGTCACCGAGACCCCGACCTGCGCGGCGCGGTCGCGGTCGATCGCGATGTCGAGCTGGGGCTTGTTCAGCCTGAGGTCCGTGTCGAGGTTGACGAGGTAGCCGAGCTTCTGGGCCTCGCCCATCATGGTCCCGACGGCCTGGCCGAGCGTTTCGTAGTCCTGCGCCTGGAGGACGTATTCGACCGGCGAGGAGGAGAAGCTGCCGCCCAGGCTGGGCGGATTGATCACGAAGGCGAGCACGCCCGGGATGCCGAGGAGCCTGGGAAAGAGCTGCTGGACGATCTCCTGCTGCGACCTGGCGCGGTAGATCGGCACCTGGATCATGGAGAGGATCGGGAGCGGCGTCGGGATCCACTGCTTCGGCCGCTCGGCTATCGGCTTCAAGCTCAGGAAGAGGAACCCGTTCGTCACGCGGCCCGGCCCTCCGAACCCAAGGCCGGTCGCGGTGAAGAGCCCCCTCCGCTCCGGGAGCGGCATGAGGATCGACTCCACTTCACGCATGTAGCGGTCCGTGTACTCGAGGGTCGAGCCCTCCGGCGCGATCACGATGCCGAAGCCCACGCCCCGATCCTCGACCGGGACCAACTCCTGCCGCATGTGCAAGAACGCCACGACGCTCACGGCGACGAAGATCCCCGCCACCACCAACACGCGCCACGCGCTCCGCATCGCTCCGCGGAGGAGGCGGTCGTAGAACGTGTTCAGCCAGTGGAAGAAGCCGTCGAACGCGCGCGAGGCCCACGAGTCCCCGCCGCCGTGCAGCGGCCGGAGCATGCGCGAGCAGAGCATCGGCGTGAGCGAAAGCGCGACGAATCCCGAGATCAGAACGGCGACCGCCACCGTGAGCCCGAACTCGTTGAAGAGCCGGCCGACCGTTCCTTGCAGGAAGGCGACGGGGATGAAGACCGCGACGAGCGAGATCGTGGTGGCCATGATCGCGAAGCCGATCTCGTTGGCGCCGTCGAGCGCGGCGCGGAGGCGCGGCTTTCCCAGCTCCATGTGCCGATAGACGTTTTCGAGCATGACGATGGCGTCGTCGACCACGAGCCCGATCGCGAGCACCAATGCGAGCAGCGTCAGGATGTTGATCGTGAATCCGAGGAAGTAGGCCACCGCGAGCGCGCCGACGATCGAGACCGGGATCGCGACGGCGGGGATGAACGTCGCGCGGAAGCTCTTGAGGAAGATCAGAATGACGAGCACCACGAGGCACATCGCCACCACGATCGTGTGCGAGACCTCGGTGATCGAATCTTGAATGAACGACGAGGAATCGTAGGCGACGTCGAGCTTCATTCCCGCCGGGACGAGCTTCTGGAGCTCCGGAAGCGACCTTCGAACCTCGCCCGCCACCTCCAGCGTGCTCGCGTTCTTCTGCTTCACGATGCCGAGCCCGACCGCCTGCTGCCCGTTCCAGCGGGCCGCGGTGCGCTCGTCCTCCGGCCCGACCTCGACGCTGGCCACGTCGCCCAGGCGGACGATGTCGGTACCGTGCTGCGCGATGACGATCGAGGCGAACTCCTCGGGCTTGGTCAGCTCGCCTCGCGTGCGGACCGCGAACTCGCGGTTCGTGCCCTCCACGCGTCCGCCCGGAATCTCCGCGTTCTCGGAGCTGACGGCGCGCTCGACGTCCTGGGTCGTGACGCGATGGCTCGCCATGAGCTGCGAGTCGAGCCAGACGCGCATCGCGTAACGCCGCTCGCCGCCGATGAACACCGATCCGACGCCGGGGAGCCGCTGGAGCCTCTCTTTGAGCACGACGTCGGCCATCTCGCTCAGCTCGAGGCCGCTGTGACGGTCGCTCGACAGGGCGATCCAGAAGATCGGCTGCGCGTTCACGTCCACCTTCGCCACGATCGGGTCATCCGCCTCGCGCGGCAGCCGGCCTCGGACGCGCGCCACTCGATCGCGGACATCGTTGGCCGCCTGCTCCACGTCGCGCGACAGCTCGAACTCGATCGTGATGACCGAGCCCTGCTCCCGGCTCGACGAATTGATCGTCTTCACCGCCTCCAGGGTGGCGAACTGCTCCTCCAGGACGTCGGTGATCTCGGTCTCGATGACATTCGGGCTGGCGCCGCGGTAGAAGGTAGTCACCGAGACGATCGGCGGGTCGATGTCGGGGTACTCGCGCACGGGGAGGCGTGAGAACGCGATGACCCCGAACAGGATGATCGCGAGGCTCATGACCGTCGCGGCGACGGGACGCTGGATCGAGACTTCGCTCAGCTTCATTTGCCGCTCTTCTCCCCCGGCTTCGCGGCGGGGCTCTTCCCGGGCGCCGCGCCCTTGCCCGCATTGGCGCCGCCGGCCGCGGCGCCGCCGGGCGCGCCACCGCCCGCACCGCCCGCGCCTCCACCGCCCTGCGACTGGATCGGGATTACCTTGGCCGTCTCGAAGAGCTTCTGGTGCCCGGCCACCACCACGCGCTGGCCAGGCTCCAGGCCCTGGACCACCTCCACCTCGTCGGAAAGGCGGGTGCCGAGCGTCACGGCACGGCGCGAGACGGTGCTATCGGCCTGCACGACGTACACGAGCGTCTGATTCCCCTCGGCGAACACCGCTTCGTTCGGGATGGTGAGCGCGTTCATCCGCTCGCTCAGCACGACCGAAGCGTTGGCCGACATGCCCGGCCGGAACTTGCCGCCCGGATTCCTCACGCGCGCGGTCACGCGGGCGCTCCGGGTCTCCGGGTCGAGGACGGGATCGATCACGTCGATCCGGCCCGAGAGGGCGTAGCCGGGATAGGCGGTCGTCGAGACCGACACGGGCGCGCCAGCCTTGAGCTTCCCCAAGTACCGCTCGGGAGCCGAGAAGATGACCTTCAGCTCGGAGATCCGGGCCAGGTCGGTGATCGCGTCCCCCACCTTCAAGTACGCGCCCGGGCTCACGCGCTTCGAGCCGACGACGCCGTCGAAGGGAGCCTTGATCTGAGCTTTCGAGAGCCGGGTGTCGGCGAGGGCGAGGTTCGCCTCGGCGACCTTCAATGCGGCCCCGGCGTCGTCGAGATCTTGCGCCGATCCGGCGCCCTGCTCGACCACGCTCTTTACGCGCTCGTAGGTCGAGCGGGCCTGGTCGCGAATCGCGGAGGTCCGGTCGACTTCCGCCTTCGGCTGCGCGTCGTCGAGCTGCGCCAGGAGCGCTCCCTTCTCCACGGGCCTCCCCTCTCGATACGGAAGGCTGACGACGTTCGCGGCGATTTCCGTCGCGACCGTGATCGCGTCCCCGGCCTCGATGCTGCCGACTGCCTCGAATCGATCGAAGACGGTTTCTTTGGAAGCGACGGCGGTTTCGACCGGCATCGGGGGCATGGAGAAACCGCCCCCCGGCCCGCCGCGGGCGCAGCCGACCGCGGCGAGCGCGATGACCGCGAACGCGACGCGAAGTCGGACGCGCGAGAAACTTGGGACCAGGATCATGGCTTCGAATTCCCTCCGCTGGTTGCTCTGGCCGGATACGTGCCTGAGGTCAGGAATCGCAGTGACGCCGCGGCCTTTGCCGTGCGCACAAGTGCGGACGAGTACCGCTGCTGGGCCGACGCCAGGTCCGCCCCGAGACGGACCAGCTCGAACGCGGTGGTACGTCCATTATTGTACTGAAGCACGCCGATGCGCACCTGTTCTCGCGCGGCCTGCGCCCCGCTCTGCGCGGCTTCGAACCGGCGCCCCGCCCGGACGAGCGCCCGGTGCGCGCTTCGAACATCGTCCTCCAGGACGCGGCGCGCCGACTCGTAGTCCTCGGCCGCCCGATCCGACTCGGCGCGCAGACGATCGTGCTCCCCTCTCCCTTCGCGCAGGAACAGCGGGAACGAGAACTCGAGTCCCGCGCTCCACGTCGGAAAGTCCCGCTGATTCACCTGCGACCAGGCGTCGCCGAAGTTTCCGTTCATGTTGGTCACGAGCGTGTCGGTCCCGAAGATCACCGTTCGTCCCTTGCCGGCGAGGCCTCGCCCACCGAGAGTCCCCACGAAGTTGAGCGTGGGAAACCGGTTCCATGCGGCGCCCTGCGTCCGGGCTTTCGCGGCGGCCCAATCGCGCTCTTTCGCCCGGAGCTCGCGGTTCTCGCGCAGCGCGCGCGCGACGACGGAATCCTCGGGCTCGATCGCGAAGCTCGAGGGCGGGTCGTCGACAGGATGATATCGGGGCAGCCCGCCGGATGGGCGGCGGCCGATCAAGGCCGCGAGCCGGTCGGAGATCTGATCGAGATCCTCCTCGCGGTCGAGCACCGCCTGTTCGCGCTCGGCGAGGAAGACGCGGGCGTTCGCCGGATCGTTGGGCCCGACGAGACCGGTGCGCGCCCTCACCTCGGACTGCGTGGCGAGCGCCTGCGCCTGGTCGCGGATGAGACGTCCGACCGCGAGGTCGCGCTCCGCGGCGTAGAGATCCCAATAGACCTGCTCGACCAGAGCCTCCACGCCGAGGATCACGTCGTCGTAGCGCGCCATCGCGGCCTCGGTCTCGCGCTTCGTGGCCTTGGCTTCGCTCCCGGTGCCGGGACCGAAACCCTTGAGGAGGGGCTGGCGCACCAGGATTCGTCCGTTCGCGTCGTACTGGGGATTCACCGCCGCGAACGCGGAGTTGGACTCGCTCCTCGAGGCGTCCAGGATGGCTTCGATGTCGGTGCCGAAGGGGAGCGTGATCCTCGCCCCGCCGGTGCCGGCGGTCCGCTTCGTCTCGAGCACGTCCGCGCCCGAGAAGGGGGATGTCGTCGGCTGATGGTCTTTCGTCCGCGCGCCGGTAAGAAACAGCTCGGGGTCGAACGCTCCGCGCTCCCGCCGCTGCGTGCCCCGCGCCGCAGCGAGCGCGGCCGCGGCGGCCCGGGCCGCGGTCGAGCCGCCCTGGAGTGCCGCGTTGATGGCCTCCTGGAGCGTAAGGGGCGCCCCTTCGATCCGGGCCATGGCGCCCGCGAGAGCGCTGTCGGGGTTCACCGTGGAGGCCGTGCTGGTCTGCGCCGCGCGCGCCGGGGCGGGGATGGCCGTGTGGAATAGAAGCAAGCAACTGAGCGCGACGCCGCAGGCGACGCCCCGGATGTCACACGACACGCGTTCCTCCCTAAGGTCTCTAAGGCGCGAACGCGTCTCTTAGAGGATCGTCAAGAAGATTTGGATTCCCGGGGCACGACGTCCAAGTCGAGCCGCTCGACTCCTCGAATGATCTTGACCGTGGAGCTGACCCCGACCTCACGGTCGGTGAGCTTCGCCTGAAGGTCGTCGATCCCACGAATGGGCGCTTCGCTGAACGCCACAATCACATCGCCGGGTCGGAACCCGGCCTGCTCCGCAGGACTTCCCGGCTCGACGGCCTCCACGCGCACACCGCTTTCGAACGGCAGGTGGAAGAAGCGCGTCACCTTCCGGGCGATCGGCACGCTCTGGCCGGCGATTCCAATCGCGCTCCGGCGAACGCGCCCATCACGGATCAACTGCCCCGCCACCAGCTTGGCCGTGTTGACCGCGATGGCGAAGCAGATGCCCTGCGCGGGCATAATGACGGCTGAGTTTACACCGATTACGGTTCCTTGTGTCGTGACAAGAGGGCCGCCCGAATTTCCAGGGTTGAGCGCGGCGTCGGTCTGGATCACGTTGTCGATCAGCCTTCCGGACACGGACCGAAGCGACCGGCCGAGCGCGCTCACCACTCCCGCCGTGACCGTCGCCTGAAATCCGTAGGGGCTGCCGATCGCGACGACCAGCTGACCCACGCGGACGTCCCGCGAATCGCCGAGGCGGGCGGGCGTGAGCTGGGCCGCGGTGATGCGCACCACCGCGAGGTCCGTTTCGGGGTCATCGCCGACAAGATCCGCTTCATGGCGCTGCCCGTCGGGCAACGCGACCACGATGCGGGCGGCGTCATGTACGACGTGACTGTTGGTCAGGATGAACCCGTCCGGCGTGAACACGAAGCCGGAGCCGGCGCCCCCGTTTCCTCCCCGTCGCGACCCTCCCCGCGCGCGGCGCTCCATCTCGATCGAAACGACGGAGGGGGCGACCGAATCCACGGCGCTGGTGACGGCCCGCGAGTAGGCGTCGAGGAGCTCCGCCGAATCATCCCTTGGGGGCACAACCAACGGGGCGACGTCGGGCGCGGCGCTCGGAGCGGTGTCCGGGACGGCCCTTTCTGGCTCATGCGGTATCATGCAGCTTAGGATGCTGGAACCATCCAGGCGATGCAACGTTCGGGACTCCACGGGGTTGGAATGACAAGCGAGACGATCTCGGAATTTCGGATCGAGTTGCCGCGCGGCGAGATCGCCGGCTGGGAAATGGGCGATCCGGGCGCGCCGAAGGGCATCGGGATCCTGCACGGGCTCGGAGACCATGCCGGGCGTTACATCCCGATCGGCGCCGCGCTCGGGGCCCGCGGCTTCGCGGCCCAAGCGATCGACCTCCCGGGCCACGGAAAGTCGTACGGCAAGCGCGGCCACGTCGACTCGTGGGACGAGTATCGGTCGGCGGTCACGGCTTGGATGGACCGGGCGAAGGCGGCCGTCCCGACCCGGCGGTGGTCACTCCTCGGTCACAGCATGGGAGCGTTCGTCGCGCTCGACTGGGCGCTCAGGAACCCGGGACTCGTCGAGCGGCTTGTCCTCTCCGCGCCCCCGTTCCAGCTCGCGTTTACGCCTTCCATGCTCAAGGTGAAGGCGGCTCAGCTCCTCGTGCGCGTCTGGCCCGGATTCTCGCAGGGGAACATGATCCTCCCCTCGATGCTGTCACACGATCCCGAGGTCGTCCGAGAGCATTCGCTGGATCCGCTCGTCCACTACAAGATCAGCGCGCGTCTCTTCCTCGAATTCCAGGCGATGCGATCGACGCTTCGGAAGCGCGCGCACGATCTCCCGATCGCAACGCTGCTCCTGCACGGAGCCGCCGACCCGATCGCGGACCCGGAGGGAAGCCGGCGGTGGGCCGAGTCCGCGCCGCCCGGCATGGTGTCCCTTCGCCTCTACCCGACCCTCTATCACGAGGTGCTGATGGAGATCGGACGCGAGAAGATCATCGCTTCGATGATCGACTGGCTCGAGAGCGTGCCGGGGCGCTAGGGCGCCGCGGGGCGCCGGAGCGTCGCGGGGCGTTGAGGAGGAGCGAGATCGCGTCCCGCCAGCCCGCGACCTGACGGTCGCGCTCCGCGCGTGACATCGCGGGCTGGAACATCTTCGCCGATCCGCCCGCTTCCGGGATCGCGCCCGCGTGCGGCCAGAGCCCGATCCCAATTCCCGCCAGATGCGCGGCGCCGAGCGCCGTTGCTTCCGCCATCGAAGGCCGCTCGATCGGCACTCCCAGGACGTCGGCCTGGAATTGCATGAGGAAGTCGTTCTGCGTCGCGCCCCCGTCGACGAGGAGGCGGCGGATCCTGACCCCCGCCTCCCGATTCATCGCCTCGACCACGTCCCTCGACTGGAACGCGATCGACTCCAGCGCCGCGCGCGCCAGGTGGGCGCGCGTCGTGCCCCTCGTGAGCCCGCACCAGATGCCCCTCGCATCGGGGCGCCAGTACGGCGCGCCGAGCCCCACGAACGCGGGGACGAGGTAGGTACCGCCCGTGTCAGGGACCGACCGAGCGAGCGGCTCCGAGTCGGCGGCGGACGCCAAGATTCCAAGGCCGTCGCGAAGCCACTGGATCGCCGCGCCGGCCACGAACACGCTCCCCTCGAGCGCGTAGGCTCCCTCCCCCCTCGGACCGCACGCGACCGTTGTGAGAAGGCCGCTGCGGGAGGCCACCGGCTTCTTGCCGGTGTGGAGCATGAGGAAGCAGCCTGTCCCGTACGTGTTCTTAAGCCCCCCCGCCGCGACGCACCCCTGCCCGAAGAGGGCGGCCTGCTGGTCCCCCGCCATGCCGCGGATCGGGACGCCGTCGGGAATCCCGAGAAGGCCGCGCGTGACGCCGAAATCACCGGCCGATGGGCGCACCTCGGGGAGCAACGACCGCGGAACCCGGAACAACGATAGGAGTCCGTCGTCCCAGCCGTGGCGGCGGATGTCGTAGAGCAGGGTCCGGCTCGCGTTGGTGGGATCGGTCGCGTGGACGCGCCCGCCCGTGAGCTTCCAGAGAAGCCACGAGTCGACCGTCCCGAACGCGAGCTCGCCCTTCCTCGCGCGGGCGCGGGCGCCCGGCGCGTGGTCGACGAGCCACTCGAGCTTGGTCGCCGAGAAATAGGGATCGAGCCTGAGACCCGTCCGCCGCGAGATCGCGCGCTCGTGCCCAGCGCGGCGGAGCGCCTCGCACCTGGGAGCGGTGCGGCGGTCTTGCCACACGATCGCCCGCGCGATGGGCCGCGAGGTTTGCCGATCCCACACGAGCGTCGTCTCGCGCTGATTCGTGATTCCGATCGCCGTGAGAGCGGCGCCCGCCCTCGGGTCGCGGGCGAGGGCGTCCCGGACCGCGCGGAGCGTCGCCTCCCAGATCTCCTCGCCGTCGTGCTCGACCCAGCCCGGCTGCGGGAAGTGCTGCGGCAGCTCTGCGTAGCTGCGCGCGACGACCGCGCCCTCCCCGTCCAAAAGCATCGCCGTGCTCCCGGTCGTTCCCTGGTCGATCGCGAGCACCCGGACGTCTCCCGCTCCGCTCATCGCGTTCCCTCCTCGATCCTCCGCTCTTCATCGTCCAGCGAGCGCGTGAGCCGCCCGATCTCTTCTTCAGACCGCGCCGCGCCCCATCCCAAGCGCTGCGCCATCCACGCGGCCACCGGGGCAGCGGCGCGTCGGAGCGCCCGCGCGTCGAGCCATAGCCGGGTGCGACGGAGGAGCACGTCCTCGAGCCGTCGCGCCTTCTCCGCGATCACGGCGTCGACGACCTCGGCCTCGTCGAGCACGAGACCCTCGCCGAGCTTCAACGTCCCGGGATGCCGCTCGCGGAGCGCGTTGATGCGGCCCGCGCGATCCGTTCCGATGGGCGTCTTCGCGGTGCGACATTCGCCCGCGGGCCTCCCCGACATCTCCACGACGCGATCGACGACGCGCTCCGCGAGACTCCGATGCGTCGTGTACTTCCCGCCGACGACCGAGATCATCCCTTCCTCGAGAATCAACCGGTATCCGCGTGGATTGGACCACGGGTTCCCGGCCCGGCTCCTCGCGAGCGGACGGAGCCCGGCGAACGCGCGGACGGGGCGGCCGGCGGCGGCCGCGGGAAACGCCAGGCCCGCCTCCTCGATCAAGTACCGAATGTCCTCCCTGGGCGGCGCGACCTTCTCGGGCGGGCTCTCATCGTCCGCGTCGGTCGTCCCGATCAGGGAATACCGCCCCCACGGGAGCACGAAGAATACCCGGCCGTCCCGGCGGGCGGTCAGGAGCAGCGCCCGTTCCCCGGCGATCCCCGGGAGCACGATGTGCGTCCCCCGCGTGCGCCGGACGGTGGACTGCCGGGCGCCGACCGCCATCGCTCGGATCTCGTCCGCCCACGGCCCCGCCGCGTTCACGACGACCCCGGCGGCGGACTCACCCTCCGTGGCGTCGATCGTGTCCTTGTGACGTGCCTTCCAGATCCCGCCCTCGCGCCGGAGCGAGGTGAGCGCGGTATGCGTCTTCACCTCCGCGCCGGCCCGCCCCGCATCCACCGCGATCGCGACGCAGAGGAGCGCGTCGTCCATCTGCGCGTCCCAGAAAAGGGAGCTCCCGACGAGGCCGTCCCGCCGGAGCCCCGGCTCCATCGAGAGCGTCTCCGACGCGCCGAGGCGGCGGTGCTCCGTCAGGGAGTGCCCGCCGGCCAGCGGCTGCCGCCCGGCCAGCGCGGCGTAGAGCGCGAGCCCGAGCGCGACCCACGCGGCGGGACGACCCTCGCCACGGTAGTGCGGGATCATGAAGGGGAGCGGCCGGACGAACGCCGGCGCGGTCTCGAGGAGGACGGCCCGCTCGCGGAGCGCCTCGCGCACCAATCCGAACTGGGCGGTCTCGAGATAGCGGATTCCGCCGTGGATCAGCTTCGACGTGCGGCTGCTCGTGGCGGATGCGAGATCGCCGGCTTCGAGCACGAGCACGGAGAGGCCGCGGAGCGAGGCGTCGCGAGCCACGGCCGCGCCATGAATCCCACCACCCACCACGAGAACGTCGAAGATCGCGACCACCCTCCCTGGAGCGGGACGCCGCACGGCGCGCCGCGGGAGTCTAGGGCACCTTCCGGCGCCCCGCCAGCCGCTTCGATGGTATCCTCGCCGCTCGCGCGCACTTCGAAGGACGCCGGGAGGAATTCTCATGTCTGAGCTCCAGGGCCGCTGGGCGCTGGTGACGGGAGCGACGAGCGGATTCGGCGAGGCCATTGCCCGCCGCTTGGCCGCCGCCGGGTGCCACGTGGCGATCACCGGACGCCGCACGGACCGGCTCGAGCACGTCGCGAAGGAGATCCGATCGAGCCATCGGGTGGAGGTCGCGACGCTCGCCTTCGATGTGCGCGACCGGAAGGCGGTGTCGCACGCGCTGGCGGAAGCGAAGACGCTCCTCTCGAAGCTCGACATCCTGGTCAACAACGCCGGCCTCGCCCTCGCGCTCGATCCCATTCAGTCGGGAAACCCGGACGACTGGGACCAGATGATCGACACCAACGTGAAGGGCCTCCTCTACGTCACGCGCGCGGCTCTCCCCGGGATGCTCGAGCGGGGACGAGGGCACGTCGTGAACATCGGCTCCGTCGCGGGACACCAGGTCTACGCCGGCGGCGCGGTCTACTCCGCCACGAAATTCGCCGTCCGGGCCATCTCGGACGCCCTCCGATACGACGTGCTGGGCACCGGAATCCGGATCACCAACGTGGAGCCGGGGCTGGCGGAAACCGAATTCAGCATCGTGCGGTTCAAGGGAGATCAGGCGCGCGCCTCGACGGTCTACGAAGGAGTCCAACCGCTTCGAGGCGAGGACGTGGCCGACGCGGTGCACTGGGCGGTGACGCGGCCGCAGCACGTCAACGTGCAATCGATCTTGCTGATGCCCACCGATCAGGCAGCGGTCCCCGCGCTCCACCGGAGGAAGGCAGGAACGTGACCATGAATCGATCCCCGCTCCGACCTTGGAGAGCCTTGGGCGCGGCGCTGCTGGCCCTCCTCCTCGGGCCCTTCTTGCCCTCCACCGCGCTCCCCGGTCCGCCGCCGCTCGCCGTCGCCGAGCGCGGGAGCGGAAAGCCGACGCTCGTCCTCATCCACAGCCTCGGCCAGGACCGGACCGTATGGAACCGCCTCGCCTCGAGACTCGAAGGGCGCTACAAGCTCCTGCTCGTCGACCTGCCGGGACATGGCCAGAGCGCCTCGATCCCAAACGTGTCGGTGGCCTCGGTGACGGAGGCGCTCGACCGGACGCTCCGGGAGCGAAAGGTGAAGCAGGCGCTCTTGGTGGGTCACTCCTATGGCGGGCTCGTGGCGCTGGAGGAGGCGGCCAAGCATCCCGACCGGGCGGTCGGGGTCGTCACGATCGAGACGGAGACCTACGCCGAGGTCGACTCGGAGCGCGTCGCGAATCTCGAGCAGATCATGACGCAGCGCTATCCGCTCTTTCTCCGCGGCGTCTTCGAGCCCATGACACGCGACTCGAGCCAGATCGACTCGGTCATCGCGAAGGCCGGCATGGTGCCTCGCGATGTCCTCGTGGAATATTTCCGCGATGCCTGGCGGGCCGACCTAAGACCCAGCATCCGGACCCTCAAGGCTCCCATCATGGTCGTGTCGATCGACACCACGTGGCCGCCACAGGAATCTTGGACCAGCGCGAGGAAGCGGTTTGGCTACGAGACCGCCGGCCCCGCCGTCGGGCACCGGATCTGGGGCTCGGCCCACCTCGTTCAGCTTGACCAGCCCGACTCGCTGGCCGCCGCGATCTCCGACTTCGCCGAGACCCTCAAGAAGTAGAGGCGTGCGCCGGAGCGGCCCCGCGCCGTAAAAACGAGATCGGGGCGGCGCCTCGCGGCGTCGCCCCGTCTCACTACCGAGGTTCGGTGATTCTTCGGCTACTTACGCCTTGCGGACGTTCGCAGCCTGGAGGCCCTTCGGGCCCCGGACGATGTCGAACTCCAACCGCTCGCCTTCGGCCAGCGTCTTGAAGCCCTCGCCCTGGATTGCCGAGTAATGGACGAATACGTCCTCGCCACCCTCCTGCTGGATGAATCCGAAACCCTTCGCCTCGTTGAACCACTTCACCGTTCCGTTCGCCACTGTTTCTGCTCCTTCTACTACGGGGTGCAACACCCCACCACGCCGCCTCGTGGGCGGCACTGCCCGGCCACCTTGGTCGGGCTATCCGGGCGACGAATCGCCCAGATACAAGAAAAGCCGCAGGAAAGTTAACCCCGCGGCGTACCAGTCATGCACAGTCCGTGCTACTAACTACCGTCAGGCAACTAGGAGAATTATCGGTCCTGGAGCCCCTTTTGTAAAGCACTTTTTTTCACGAGCCGGCCCGATGGTAGACTCGCGGCGCATGACCGTCGCGGCCCCGCTCAAGATCGGCATCCTCTACGACGCCTGGCACGAGGCCCAGGAAGAGGAGCGCGTCGCGCCCCCCGAGGGCGCCGGAAAAGGGCCCCGCCGGAAGCGCTTGAAGTCCGATCGCGAGGAGATTTTCGACGCGCTCGCGAAACGGGGACACCAACCCGAGTACTACTGCCTCGACGGACGGGTCCGCTCGCTCAAGGGCCTGGCCGGCGTCGATTTCGATCTCATCTTCAACCTCACCGAATCGTATGCCGGCGACGATACCAAGGACATCAACATCGCGGCCTACCTCGATCTGCTGGGCCTTCCCTACACGGGCTCCGGACCGTCGGGCCTTCACCTGGCGCAGGACAAATCGGTCGCGAAGCGGCTCTTCCAATTCCACGGAATCCGCACGCCCCACTTCGCGACCGTCTACCGGGGCCGGCTCCAGTGGTCCGACGACCTTCGCTTTCCGGTCATCGTGAAGCCAAAGCGCGAGGACGGATCGATCGGCATCGAGTTCAACGCCGTGGTCGGCTCCATCAAGGAGATGATGGAGCGGATCGACGCCCTCCACGCCGATCTCGACACGCCGGTCCTGATCGAGGAGTACATCGAGGGGCGGGAGCTCTACGTCTCCGTGCTGGGCAACGACCCGCCGGAAGCGCTCCCGGTGATCGAGCTCGACCTTTCGGATTTGCCCGCGGGAACACCCCGCATCGCGGGAACCGAGGTGAAGTGGGAGCGCGGCACGGAGGCCTACCAGCGGACGAAGCTCCGCGTCCCGAAAGACCTGTCCGAGGAGACGCGAAAACGGATTGAGGAAACCGCCATGTCGGCGTTCCGCGCGCTCGAAATCCGGGACTACGGGCGCGTCGACCTCAGGCTCACGGAGGACGGTACGATCTACACCCTCGAGGTGAACCCGAACCCCTGGCTCCACTCGACGGCCGAGTTCGCGACCGCGGCGCGCGAGTCGGGGCGGGATCTCGGTGGGCTCATCGAGGAGATCGTCGACCTCGCGATCACCCGCTACCGCGGAAAAACGCTTTCAGTACATTCCTCGTAATCCGCTCCACGTCGGGATGGCTTCGCTTCGGCCGGAGCCTTGGCGCCCCCCAGTCGTCCAGACCCCAGGACCATTGCATCGTCCCCGTCGAGAAAACGATCGCCCCTGAGGGTGCGGTGTAGACGGTCGTCTCGGTGACCGAACGGTGCCCGTTCGGGGGCGCGATCGGGGTGCGCGCGAGCACCGTCAATCCCTTGGGAGACCACCGGCCGTATAGCGAATCGTCCGCGAACGAGCGATCCACCTCATAGCCGCCCAGGCCGGGAAGGCTGCTGGTCGTCCCACGCGCGATCCCGGTCCCATCGTACGCCCAGTGCTTCCGCTGCTCCGGGAGCGGGACGAAATCGGATTCCACGTTCTCCCCCGAGATCATCATCCCGACGAGCGCGACCTCCGGCCTCCTCGGGTGGAGATCCCGAAATCGGACGGTCAGGTCCTTGTCCGCGTCCGTGTCGTAGAGCGAGTCGAGGGCCGCGTCCTTGGCGCAAAACATGATTCGGGATTCTCCACCAGCCGACGGAGCCTCGAGGCGAATCTGCCAGTAGCCGACGTTCGCCGCGAATATCCCGAGGTTCGTCCCTCGATCGCGGGCCGCCTCGATCCGATCCCGCATGACACGAGACCAGTACTCGTCGTGCCCCACGATCAAAAATCCGCGCCTTCCCTGGAGCAACCCAGGATCCCTCTGGACGTCGAGGTCGGTCGCGTACCCCACGTGGTACCCCGAGCGCTCGAGCCAGCGGAGCATCGGGTACTCCCACCCCGCCGGACGCGGGGCGTGGGCCACGGTGAGAAGCTCGCCGGCCCCGAGGCCCGTCCAGGCGCCCACGCCGGATCCGTAAGGCCGGTCGAAGGAGACGCGCCGGGCGCGCTTCCCTCCGCTGCTGTTGAAGTCGTAGAGGCTCTTCCCGCCCCAGTTGTTGTAGGCCTGCCAGGTCGTGACGGAGCTCTGGAAGAGGAGGCCCGCGCGATCCCAGGGGGCGTCCTCGCGGCCCTGCGTCCCGCCCGCGCCCTCGCGCACCACGAACGGGACGAACGCCTGCCTGCCGTCGTCCTTCCCGGTAAGCCGGGCAAGGTAGATGCCGCTTACCCAATCGGACCCTACGGCGACCGAGTACGAGACCGGCCAATCGCAGGCGACGAGCCCGTCGCCCGCCCGCGGGGGCGGCGTCCCCCGCCGCGCCCCCTTAAGTCCCCTGGCCTCGGCAACCCGCCTCGCACCGAGGCCGCCGTACCAACCAAGTCGGTAGACATCGATATCAAACAGGTGGGATTTCGCGCTGACGTGGAGCGGGAGGCTTCCGCCGGGAGCCACGCTCGAGGCCGATGCGTAACCCTCTATCTCCCTGTTTGTTGCCGGTTTCGATAGTCCCCAATTTCGGGTTCCCGGGCGCGCATTCTCGAGCGCGGTCGGGTTGCTCCGAGCATTCGAGTCAGGGGCAGCGCGGACAGCCAGCAGGAGGAGAGGAAGCAGGAAGAGGGCGATCCTTGACAGGAAGGCGGGATTCTCGGAACATCGGGAGCACTTTCCCGGTATGGATGTCATTCCCGCGCTGGCGACCCCCATATACCTAAGGAGAAACTGAATGGACTCGCAGTCTAGCTTTCGTCGTATCCGAGGCCACGGCCGGGCCCCGCTCGCCGTCGGTCTCGTCTTGGCCGCCGCCATGGTAACCGCATCCGCGGCGCCCGCCCATTCCGCCGGCGTCAAGCCGCCGGCGGTCAAGCTCGAGGTCGAGAAATATACGCTCCCGAACGGTCTCGAGGTGATCCTCCGCGAAGATCACCGCCTCCCGCTGGTCGCGGTGAACACCTGGTACCACGTCGGCCCGGCGAATGAAACCGCCGGCCGCACCGGCTTCGCCCACCTCTTCGAGCACATGATGTTCCAGTCTTCCGGCCACGTCGGCGAGGACCAGATCTGGAAGTACCTCGAAGGGGCCGGCGCGTCCTTCATCAACGGCACGACCGACTTCGACCGCACGAACTACCTGGAGGACCTGCCGTCGAATCAGCTGGAGCTCGCGCTCTGGCTCGAGAGCGACCGCATGGGCTTCCTCCTCGACAAGATCGACGCGGCGTCCCTCGCGAACCAGCAGGACGTGGTCCGAAACGAGCGCCGCCAGAGTGGCGAGAACACGCCCTATGGAATCGTCGAAGAAGAAATGTGGCACATGATCTTCCCCAAGGATCACCCGTATTACCCGTACGTGATCGGGTCGCACGAGGATATCCAGGCGGCGAAGCTCGAGGACGTGAAGGAGTTCTTCCGCCGGTACTACTGCCCCAACAACGCGAGCCTCGTCATCGTCGGCGACATCGACAAGGTGAAGACGAAGGCGCTCGTCGAGAAGTACTACGGCTCGATCCCGCGCGGCGCGGACGTGCCGCCGATCACCGCGACGACGCCCCCGATCACCCAGGAGCGGCGCGCGACCGTGACCGACAAGATCACGCTCCCCCGCGTCTACATGTCCTGGCTGACCTCTCCGATCTTCAAGCCCGGGGACGCCGACGCAGGCGTCGCGGCCCAGATCCTGGGCGGCGGCAAGGCGAGCCGGCTCTATAAGTCCCTCGTCTACGAGAAGCAGATCTGCCAGGACGTCTCCGTCGTGCAGCAGTCGTACTCCCTCGGCTCGGTCTTCCAGCTCACCGCGACCGTGAAGCCGGGCAAGACCCCGGATGAGGTCGAGAAGGCGATCGACGAGGAGCTCGCGCGCTTCGCGGCGGACGGCCCGACGGCGGAGGAGGTCGCCGCGACCCAGAACTCGATCTACTCGGAGACGGTGACCAGCCTCGAGAACTTCGGCGGATTCTCCGGGGTCGCGGACCGCCTGAACCAGTACAACCATCACCTGAAGGATCCGAACTACCTGAACAAGGACCTCGCGCGATTCGCGGCGGTCAGCCCGGCCTCGGTGAAGAAGTTCGCGAGCGATCAGCTCAAGAAGAATGCGCGCGTGGTGGTCTACGCCGTGCCGGGCGACAAGAAGCTTCCGCCCGACCCCGCTGCCCCGCCGAAGCCCGAAAAGGCGACGACCCAGGTCGAGTCGAAGGAGCCGTGGCGGAACACAGCGCCCAGCCCCGGCCCCGAGGTGAAGGCTCAGCTCCCGTCGGCGAAGCGCATGGAGCTTCCGAACGGCTTGGCGCTCTACGTCGTCGAGGCGCACGAGCTGCCGATCGTCGCGGCGAATCTTGTGTTCCGGTCGGGCAGCGCCGCGGATCCGACCGACCTCCCCGGGCTCGCCGGCTTCACGGCATCCATGCTCGACGAAGGCACGACGAAGCGTGACGCGCTCCAGATCGCGAATGAGATCTACGCGCTGGGGGCTTCGCTGAGCACGGGAACCCAGACCGACGGAAGCAACGCCAGCGTGCGCTCGCTCAAGCAGAACGCGTCGGCGTCATTGGCCATCCTGTCGGACGTCGTCGAGAACCCGGCGTTCGCTGAGAAGGAATTGGAGCGGGTCCGGAACGATCGCCTGACCGCGCTCATGCAGCAGCGCGACCAGCCGTGGCCCACCGCGCTCCGCGTCATGAACGCCTGCCTCTTCGGCCCGACGCATCCGTACGGCCACACGGCGCTCGGCACCGAGGAATCGCTCAAGAAGATGTCGCGCGCGGATCTCGCGACCCTCTACAAGTCGACGTTCAGCCCGAAGAACGCGGCGTTGATCCTGGTTGGAGACGTCACGCTGGCCGAGGCGAAGAAGCTGGCCACCGACGCCTTCGGCTCGTGGAAGGGTGAAGCCACCGCCGCCTTGACTCCCGCGGCCGGGACCACGGTGACCTCCCGCGTGGTGATCGTGGACAAGCCGGGCAACAATCAGACGATGCTCCTCGCGGGACAGATGGGCGTGAAGCGCTCCGACCCGGACTACGAGAAGCTCGACGTCATGAACACGGTCCTGGGCGGGCTCTTCTCCAGCCGCATCAACATGAATCTCCGCGAAGACAAGGGCTACAGCTACGGCGCCTTCTCGTTCATCGGACAGAACCGGGCGGTCGGTCCGCTCATGGCGGGTGCCGCCGTGCGGGGCGACGTGACGGGGCCGTCGATCGAGGAGATCCTGAAGGAAGTCGCGAAGATCAAGGACGGCGGCGTGACACCTGACGAGCTGAAGCTCGCGAAGGAGTCGATCGTGCGCTCGCTCCCTGCGAACTTCGAGACCACGTCCTCCACGGCCGGCACGATGTCCGGCATCTACCTCTACGATCTGCCGCTCGACTACTACCAGACGCTGCCGGCGCGCATGGACGCGATTCAGGTGTCCGATGTGGCGGACGTCGCGAAGCGGCACTTGGTTCCGGATCGGATGGTGGTCGTGGCCGTCGGGGATCGGGCCAAGATCGAGCCTCAGATCTCCAAGTTGAACCTGGGCTCGATCGCCTACCGCGACGCGGACGGCAAGGAAGTCGC
>Ga0066709_100000290_pt1 | contig 24517 bp, 26 predicted proteins | sample GraSoiAngelo_158_FD_79665 | JGI IMG/M metagenome (GOLD analysis project Ga0066709, IMG submission 79665) | Grasslands soil microbial communities from the Angelo Coastal Reserve, California, USA - 14_1009_16_30cm | ecosystem: Environmental > Terrestrial > Soil > Grasslands | place: USA...
AAACGGCTCTTATTTGAAAAGAGTCATTGGACACACCATCATGTGGGTAGGTTACTCGAAAATCCAAACCCTACCCAACCTATTGTGACATGATTATGAAGATGGAACAGCCCAAGGGTTGGTCGCCGTGTAATCTGCATGCCGTGCCGTCCGCTCATGGCGTCTATGTTCTACGGGACCAGAATCAGAACATTCTCTTCATCGGCAGTCACAGGTTGCGGGAAAAACTCATGAGGCATCTACGGGCAAACGATGTCCCGGGTGTCAAATATTTCGAATGGTATCAGACCGATAGTCGTCGCACGGCAAAAGAGAAAGAGCAGTGTTGGATTGCGCGCTATCGACCGCCGTTTGCTTACCGACGAAATCGAACGCACTGACAAGCAACCTTGGACACGACAAAAGTCAGAACAGTGGAGGAGGTCGCATGAAAGCAAGAGACGCCACGCAAGCTCAGGCAGAAATGAAGGAGGTTCCTCTCAACATTTCTCCCAACGCGTTGCGCGTCTTGCAGAAGCGGTACTTGGCCAAAGACGAGAACGGGAAGGTCGTGGAGACTCCAGAAGGCATGTTTCGCCGTGTGGCGAAGAATTTGGCTCAAGCCGATTTGCTGTATGGGGCCACGCCTGAGGAGTACAAGAGGCTTGAAGAGAAATTTTACGCATTAATGGCCACATTGGATTTTCTGCCGAACTCTCCTACCCTCATGAATGCAGGCCGCCCGCTGCAGCAACTCGCGGCTTGTTTTGTATTGCCGGTGGAGGATTCAATCGGCGGTATTTACGACACCCTGAAACATCAAGCGCTCATCCACCAGACCGGCGGAGGAACCGGGTTCTCATTTTCCCGGTTGCGGCCGAAAGACGACATGGTGAAGAGCACTGGCGGGGTCGCTTCAGGCCCTGTGTCGTTCATGAAGGTCTACAATCAGTCCACCGAACACATCAAGCAAGGCGGCACGCGGCGCGGGGCGAATATGGGCATCCTCCGCGTGGATCACCCGGACATTTTGGAATTCATCACCTGCAAGACCGACAAGAAAGAAGTCACCAACTTCAATATCAGTGTGGCGGTCACCGATGCCTTTATGACCGCGGCTCTCAACGGCGAAAAGTATGAGCTCCTGAACCCGCGCAGCGGAAAGCCTGTGAAGCAACTGGACGCCCTAGAGGTCTTAAAAAAGATCGCAGAGGCAGCCTGGCGCAACGGTGAACCAGGCCTGTTCTTCATCGATCAAGCGAACCGGACGAACCCTACGCCCCACTATGCAATGATCGAGGCGACGAATCCATGCGGCGAGCAACCATTGCTTCCTTATGAATCCTGCAATCTCGGCAGCGTCAATCTCGAAAACCATCTCACACAGACCCCGGAGGGACGTTACGAGATCGATTGGGGCCATCTCGAGGACTCCATCGGGACGGCGGTGCATCTGCTCGACAACGTGATTGACATGAACAAGTACCCGATTGCCGAGATCGAGAAGTGCACGAAGGACAACCGAAAAATCGGACTGGGCGTGATGGGTTTCGCTCGCATGCTGTTCAAGCTCGGCATCCAATATGACTCGGAGATGGGCGCCGAAATGGGCGGCAGAATCATGAAATTTATTTCGGAAAAGGGGTATGAGGAGTCGATGCGTTTGGCCGCATCGCGGGGCGTCTATCCTGCGTGGAAAGGCTCCCTGCATGAAGCCCGGGGACAGCGTGCGCGGAATTCCTACGTCACCACCGTCGCTCCCACCGGCACCATCAGCATGATCGCCGACACCTCAGGTGGGTGCGAGCCGGAGTTTAGTCTCGTCTGGTACAAGAACGTGATGGACGGCGAGCATTTGCCGTATGTCCTCGATGACTTCATTCAGACCGCGAAGCGGGAGGGATTTTGGAAAGACGACTTGATGGAGAAGATCATCGAAAATCACGGCTCTGCGCGGGGCATTCCAGAAATTCCTGAGCGCTGGCAGAAGATTTTCACCACTGCTCACGACGTCGCGCCTGAATGGCATGTCAAGATGCAAGCGGCCTTCCAGCAATACACCGACAGCGGCGTCTCGAAGACGATCAACATGCCGACGGAAGCGACCGTGGACGACGTGCTCAAGGCATATCTGATGGCCTATGACCTGGGCTGCAAGGGCATCACGGTCTATCGTGACGGCAGCCGCGACGAGCAGGTACTGAACGTGGGGATCTCCAGCAAAGAGAAACCGAAGGCTGAGGTTTCCCCGATGGATTCGGTTGCCGCGGTCTCAATGCCACAAGGCGCTGAGACGCTTCCAGCACTGCATGGAGAGGGTTATGGAGGGCGGTCGCATCCAGTCAAGCGTGAACGCCCCGTCCGCGTGAGCGGGGAAACGATCGCGATCAACACCAGCTACGGCAAAATGTACCTGACGATCAATTCGATGAACGGCCAGCCTTTCGAGACGTTTGCCACGGTGGCGAAGGCCGGAGGCATGATTCAGGCCGATTTGGAATGCGTGTGTCGTCTGATCAGCCTGGCGCTTCGCTACCAAATTCCAATGCATGAAATCACCAGACAGTTGATCGGCATCCAAGACGGTAATCCCTATGGGATGGGGGGAAACCGCGTGCTCTCCTTGTGGGATGCAATTGCCAAGGCCTTGGCGAGCTATCATCCCCCCGAACAAAAACAGGGGATGGCGGCCGTGCGGTCGGCCCGTCCTGAAGGGTTGCCCTGCCCCGATTGCAAAAGTCCCTTAGTGCATACAGAGAACTGTGAGAAGTGCTACGGCTGTGGCTATTCACGGTGTTGGTAAGGCGTTGAAGTTTTCAAACATTCAGAAGGCGAAGGCCAAAGGAGGTACAGATGTCAGGTCCGTATAACCTGAAGTACATCCACCTTTTCGTCACCGAGGTGTCGCCGGGCGCGTTTATCCTGTCACGAAGTGGCAGAATGGCCGACCGTGTAGGGCGAGCGGACCATAATCTACTCGACGATCTTCAAGGCGTTGCCCGCGAGGGCAAGTACCGGTATTTCTGGTTCGAATACACTCCCAAACCCATGGCTGCTTACGCTCTTGAGTGCGCATGGTTCCATCGCTACCATCCGACGGACAACGCCGAGCACCCGATGGCGCCTATGGGCGGCGACATCCCTTGTCAGGTCAAGGGTTGCTCGGTCGCTTCGATGGCGCCTGCGCGCGGGTAAACGACTCGCTATATAACGGCCAGTCGCAAGGCTTTCGGGCCGTCGGGTCCGTTCCTTTTCCAAATCAGCGAGTTATAGCGCTTCCTCCAACTGCTTGAACTTTCTCAGATACTTATGCTACAGTCCTACGTTGTCTTGAGGAGGAACAGGAGCGTTGGATGGAAATCAAAGTCTTTAATAACAATGTCGAAAAAGCCCTGAAAATCGCCAAGAAAAAACTCGCCGGTGAGGGGCTGTTCCGAGAACTTAAACGCCGCCGTTTTTACGAAAAACCCAGCCTCAAGAAAAAGAATAAGGAGCGCGAAGCCCAACGTCGCCGGCAGAAATGGTTGGCGAAGCATCGTATAGGGTAACGTCTTCTCGCCTCGCGTTTCACGTCTCAGTTTCTCTCATAAAAGTCCTCGCTTGACATGAAAGATCAGGACATCCATGCCTGCATCAGGACACTTCAAAAGGAAGTGCTGTGCTGGGATGAGCCGGTCGTTGGAGTTGTTGCGAAGTCCACCCGGGATCCATTTCAAATTCTGATCTCAACGGTCCTCAGCCTGCGGACGCGGGACCAAACAACCATGGAGGCAGCCAAACGGCTGTTTCGCCTTGCTACAACTCCGCAAGCCATGTTGAAGATCACGCGTCGCCGGATTGAGCGCGCAATCTACCCAGTAGGATTTTATCGGACGAAGGCGGGCCAGATTCTGAACATCAGTCGCGCTCTCGTCGAACGATACGGGGGACGGGTTCCTGACAGTATTGAGGAACTGCTGACCCTGAAAGGCGTCGGCCGGAAGACCGCCAACTTGGTCGTCACCCTCGGCTTTGAAAAGCCGGGGATCTGTGTGGATATTCACGTTCACCGAATTAGCAACCGATGGGGGTATATCGAGACGAAGACGCCCGCGCAGAGCGAGGAGGCACTACGCAGGAAACTCCCGAAGCGCTATTGGATGATCTACAACGACTTGCTCGTCCCATTCGGGCAGAATATGTGCAAGCCGATCTCCCCGCTCTGCAGCCGGTGCAAATTGTTTCGCTTCTGCGAACGGAAGGGCGTGATTGTGTCGCGCTGATCGGGGAAGCCAGCGAGGAATGGTCAAATAAACAATGTGTTCTCGGCGTCAGCGGCCAGGTTCAGAATCAGTGGAAGCCCGAGGACATCGTCCACTTTTGAAGCCAGATCCTCGTACTTGACGCTCATATATTCCAATCCGGCGCTGCACGCGATGAGCTTGAAGCTGCCTACCTGTTTGGCTTCCGCAAACATCTCGGAAATTTTTGGCGCTTTTTTTTCGGTCATGGCGCGCGCCACTTCCCCGGCGTGTGCGGCATAGGCAGGGGGAAAATCGATGGTGTCGATCTCGCCCGACGCGAGTTTTTTGATCGCCCAGAACATGAGGAAGACGTACACTTCCTTCCCCATGGCGGCGGCGGTGAGCCCGATGGTGGCCGCTTGATGGAGCTTATCGTACGTGCCGCCGTGCAGGAAAATAACGAATTTCGGCTTTTTCATGAACGGGGAGGGCCCGACTAGGGGTTGATCGTGCTCTTGATGCCGCTGACGAAGTCATTGACGAGCCGGTCCACTTCGCTGTTGCTCATCGGGCGCTCGACAATTTCGGATTGATTGCTCTTCTCCTGGCCTTTGTCGGATTCGGTCCGAATGATCATGGTCCGGTCTTGATCCACGTCAATATGGATGAACCACTCTCGCTCGCCCAGACGGAGGGTCGCCTCTTTTCCGGTTGAATGCTTCTTGATCTCAACCTGGGGAGTCGCCGGGGCAGGATCGGCCCAGGACGGCATGGCGCCATAAAGCTGCGCGCAGCCGGCCACGCCCAACAGCAGGAAAACCGTCCTCGGTGGCAAGAAACTTTTTATCATGGACATGATGCGTGAATTATACAGGCGCCATATGGGTTAGTAAACACGGCTTGTCCGTCCGTCGAGGCGGGTGTTAGGATGCTACACGCATGAGCGAACGCCAGGTGCTCTATCTTATCGACGGGAGCGGTTACCTTTACCGCGCCTTCTTCGCCCTGCCCGAACTGTCGACGACGTCGGGGGTTCCCACCAATGCGGTCTACGGGTTCATCACGATGCTCCAGAAGGTCGTTCGGGAGCGCAAGCCCCAATACCTGGCCGTGGCCTTCGATGAGAAAGGCCCGACGGTCCGTCATCAGGCATATGCCGAGTATAAGTCCCACAGGCCGCTGATGCCCGACACCCTCTCGCGGCAGATTCCATACATTCATCGGGCGGTTCAAGGCTATGGGATCCCGGTGGTGAAACTCGAAGGATACGAGGCCGACGACTTGATCGGCGCTCTCGCCGCTCAGGCTGTTGCGGCGGGCCTCGATGTGGTCATCGTCACCAGCGACAAGGATATGTTTCAGCTCTTGGGCCCGCATGTGAAGATTTTTGATCCGGTCAAGGACAAGACCTTTACCGACGAGGACTGTGTGGCGCGGTTCGGCGTGGGGCCGGCGCAGGTCATTGAGATCATGGGTCTCATGGGAGACGCGACGGACAACATTCCCGGCGTCAAAGGCATCGGGGAGAAGACGGCGAAAAAGCTGATCGCCGAATTCGGAACCATCGAAAATCTACTGGATCGTCTCACCGACGTAAAAGGGCAGAAGCTTCGTCTGTTGCTGGCAGGCCAGGCAGAAGAGGCAAGGCAGAGCCGCAAGCTGGCGACGATTCTCATCGACAGTCCCGTCGTATTCGACAAGGACCGGTTTCAGGCGGGCCAGGCGCGATCCGAGGAACTGTCCGGTCTGTTTCGCGAGCTTGAATTCTGGGCTTTTCTGAAGTCATTGCAGGCTGACACCGGCGTGGACGAGAGCCACTCACGTGAACCCGTGCGGGTACTCGAGGAATCGTCTTCCTGCGAGGATTTGGCTGAGAAGATATTCGCCGCAGGAGAGGTCGCGATCCACTGTGAGTTGAGCGGCACCGATGCGCTCAGGACCGAGCTTTTGGGTCTTGGCATATGTCCTGGGTCTGGCGAGCCCTGTTATCTGGCCGGACGATCATGGCTCGGAATCCTTCGGGGCGTCCTGCAGGACGGTCCGACGAAACTGTATGCGCATGATTTTAAAGTCGCCTGGGTGGCTTTGCGCCGAGCGGGGGTCACGATGCCGAGCCCTCATTTCGACACCATGGTGGCCGCATATTTATTGAACCCTAACCGACGCATGCCGTCATTAGAGACCTTGTCCCAGGAGTTTCTCCTGGAAACGCTCGACACCATGCAGGCGTCCAAGAAGGCACGAAAGGGAGATCTATTTGAGCTTGCGGAGACCGATGACTCGGCAGCCCGAGCCGGTGGCGCGGCGTATGCCATCGCGCGCCTTCGCCCGATCCTGGCCGACAAACTGGCGGCGAGCGGCCAGACCGAACTGTTCGAGCGGATCGAGCTGCCCCTCACCGTCGTGCTCGCGGAAATCGAGGCGAATGGGTTCCGATTGGATACGGGAGCGCTTGAAACGCTCGGCAAGGAACTGGATCATCAGCTCTCGGCGATTCTCGAAGCCATTTATCGGAAGGCGGGGATGGAGTTCAATGTCAACTCGCCCAAGCAGCTTAGCGAGGTCCTGTTCGAGAAATTGAAACTGCCCGCCGTCAAGAAAACCAAGACGGGCTACTCCACGGATGAAGATGTGTTGACACAGCTTGCCGTGCAGCACGAATTGCCGGCTGAAATTCTGAATTATCGAAGCCTCAGCAAACTGAAATCCACTTATGTGGATGCCTTGCCGCGCCTCGTCCATCCCGAGACAGGACGATTGCACACCTCGCTCAATCAAGCGGTCGCGGCAACCGGGCGGTTGTCGTCCTCCGACCCCAATCTCCAAAACATCCCGATCAAGGGCGAATGGGGAGGACGGATTCGGGAGGCATTCATCGCCGATCCTGCCTGCATGTTGATCTCGGCCGACTACAACCAGATCGAACCGCGGATCCTGGCGCATCTGTCTCAGGATCCTGTGCTGATCGACGCCTTTACTCGAGAGGAAGACATTCACATGACGACCGCCGTGGAAATCTTTGGGTTGCCGGCCGGGCAGATCACAAAAGACATGCGTCGTATCGCAAAGACCGTTAACTTCGGCATCATCTACGGCATCAGCCCCTATGGGCTATCTTCTCAATTGGGGATTTCGCAGCAGGAAGCGAAGAAATATATTGAGGCGTATTTCTCGCGCTTTCAGGGTGTCAAGAACTTTGTGGACCGCACGGTGGCGGAAGCGAAGGCGTGCGGCTATGTGACCACGTTATTCGGACGTCGCCGCCCCATCCCGGAGTTGCGGGGAAATGACGCCGTACAACGCGGCTTCGGTGAGCGGATGGCGATGAATACGCCCATCCAGGGGACGGCGGCGGATATCATCAAACTTGCGATGCTGGCACTCCATCGTCGCCTTAAGGGCGAAGGGCGTCACGCCAAAATGCTGCTTCAGGTACATGATGAGTTGATTCTGGAAGTGGCCGAATCCGATCTCGATGCGGCAAGACATGCCGTGCAGGAGGAGATGGAGGGCGTTGCCAAGCTCGCGGTTCCTCTCAAGGTGGATGTTGGCATCGGCAAGAACTGGCGACAAGCCCATCCGTAGCTGATTTTCGGGCCTTTGGCTGCCTCCGGCAGGCGCTCTCGCAGTTGACCATCTCGAAAACTCTGTGTTAACGTGAGTGGTTGTAATTCCGCACAATTTCCCTTCTGGCTATGCCGAGATTTTCTGAAAATGGGTGATCGCGTCAGTGAAGAAATCGCTGCGTTGAAGGATGAGGACTGGGCACTGCGTGAAGAAGCTGCCATGCTGCTCGGGGATTTCGCCGATCCGCGGGCAGTGGCCCCTTTGGTGGAGGCACTTCATGACGAGGATCGAGCGGTACGCGAGGCGGCGGCTGCGGCGCTCCGAAAAATAGGCCGACCCGCAGTATCCGTGCTCGTGCAGGTTCTTCGCCATCCCAATGGCAACGTGCAGGAAGCCTCCGCGGCCATCCTTAAAGATCTTGCCGATCCCGACACGGTCGAGCCTCTGATCGCATGTCTTACCAGCCAGAATTGGGTTGTTCGGATGCACGCTGCACAGGCCTTAGGCACGCTCGGTGATGAACGGGCCATCCGTCCGCTCGTCCCGTTGCTGATGGATCCGGTGAAAGCGGTGCGAGTGGATACGACGAACGCCCTCGCCCGCATCGGGCGTCCTGCGCTGGGGACCTTGCTCGCCGCGCTGCGCCACGAAGAATGGGTATTGCGGCTGCATGCCTGTGAAGCGCTCGGAAAGATCAGGGCGGAAGAGGCGGTCGAGCCTCTCTGCGAAATCCTGGTGAAGGATCGCGACATGGCGGTTCGTCAAGATGCCGCGCGGGCGCTTGGTGATATTGGACATGCGAAGGCATTGAAAGCGCTCACGGCGGCGCTTCAGGATATCCAGGTCAGGCCGTTCGCAGTGGCGGCCCTGGGAAAACTGAAGGACCCGCGCGCGGTTGACACACTTGTTGATGTCGTCACCGGCAAGAGCCGGCCAGTGGATGCCCGCAAGGTGCCGGTTTGCGGGGACGAGTCCGGGGACCTCGATGTGGAGGAGATGGAAGTTCAGATCTTTGCCATCGGGGCGCTTGCTGAAATCGGGGAGGACCGGGCCATTGAGCCGCTCATCAAAGCTTTGAAGGATACTCGATTGCGGGCAGATGCGGCAGGGGCATTGGGCAGGATGGGGCTTCGCGTCGCACCGCCACTGCTGGCGGCGATGAAGGCAGAAACGGATTCGAATATTCTGTATCACGCGCGGGCGATTCTCTCCGAGGTCGGATGGCGTCCCAAGGTCGTGATGAAATGAAGGAAGGGACGTGACTATGGCACAAACGCTGGCGGACTGGTTGGAAGCACTGGCCGATCCGGATGATGCGACCCGGGAAGAGGCGGCGCAGGCGCTGGTGACGCATGCGGATTCCAGCGCGACCGACGCGCTGATTGAAGCCTTGGAGGATGACTTCTGGTCGGTCCGGATGTACGCCGGGCACGCATTGGCCAAGCTTGGCGGCCCTCGCGTGAGGGAGGCCCTCATTCCGATGCTGGGGGACACCATCAAGGAGTGCCGGGACGGGGCGGTAGCGGATTTTGTCACGCTCGGTTCCCCCGCGGTGGAGCGGCTGGTGTCGGCATTGCGCGATGATCGGTGGCGGGTCCGGGAGAGCGCGGCGCGGGCACTCGGGTTGCAGAAAGACAAGCGTGCCGTGGACGGTTTGATCGCCGCCTTGCGAGATAAGGATGGGGCGGTCCGGACGACGGCCGCCGAAGCGCTCGGCCGGATTGGCGACCCCAAGGCCATTAAAGGGCTGATCGCATTGTTCAAAGACTCCTCGAAACTTGTGCGTGTGAGCGCGACGATTGCCTTGACGCAGATCGGCGATGCGACGGTCGAGCCGCTGATGGAGGGATTTAAAAACGACAATTTCCAGGTTCGATTGCACTCCGTGCAAACGCTCGGCGGCATCACGAGCGACTATCCCACGGGGAGGTCCTGGTTGCGCGATTATCGCCCGGTGCCTGGATTGATCGCCCTATTAAAGGACAAAGATCGGGCCGTACGCGAAGATGCCGCTATTGCGTTGGGAATGATCGGCGATCCCAGTGCCGTGCCGGCGCTGATTGACGCCATGCAGGATGGATCGGTCCGGGTGAGGGCCATCATGGCGTTAGGCATGATCGGCGATACCCGCGCAGTGGAACCGCTTATTCGCACGCTGGAAGGAGTCGGGATCAATCTAAAAGGGAGCCCGATGCCCGGGTGCATTCTCAGCGAGGAGTGGTTCATCCGCGAAGAGGCGGCCAAAGCCCTGGGTCACCTGAATGATGTCCGGAGCGTGCCGGCACTGTTGCAGTCGTTGAAGATCACCCAGATTCGAGAGAGAGCGGCGATGGCGCTGGTCGAGCTCGGTCCGCAAGTCATTGATCAGGTCGTGGACTTTTACAACAATCCCGACCTCTCAAGCGTGGAGCAGCTCAGTGATAAAGTGCTGGCGTTCGCCACAAATCGTCCGGACGCAAAAGGGTCGTTGCAGGAAGTCGTCCTGGGCGTGCTGACGCAACTCGGCTGGACTCCGCCAGAGGAAGGGCAAGAAGGCGCGGCGGGGGAGACGGTCGCGGATAACGCGAAGCATTAAGCCGAATGGCGAAAAAAGACAAAACAGAGGATCTCGTCAAGGATCTGATTCATGCGGAGGACTGGAAACGCATGAACGCCACCGCCGAGCTGCTCAAGCGCGGGCCGGAGGCGGTGAGAGCGTTGATTTCCGCGCTGCCGGATTCAGACCCGACTCTCCGAGCCGAAGCCGCCCATATGTTGGGACGGATCAAGGACCGCACGGCCGGTGTTCCTCTGGTGAATCTGTTCAAAGACCCGGATGCCAAGGTTCGTGACGCGGCGATGGAAGCGATCGGGCATGTCGCCGATGCGCCTGCGCTCGCGGCCGTGGTCCATCTCTTGGAAGAGGAAACCTACCGCGACACGGCGGCTGCAATCCTCGGCCGCTTAAAAGATCCCGCCGCTCTCGAGCCCCTGGCCGGCATGCTGAAGAGCCAAGATACGACAGCCCGCCGTATGGCGGCGGAGGCGCTGGAGCAACTTGCCGATCCGCGAAGTGTGGATATCTGGATTGATGCAATGGCGCACCCCGATCTGTTGGACATTGCGTCGCGATCGTTGAAACGCATCGCCGATCTCCGGGAGCGGATCACGCAGATCCTCGATCGGCTTCGGGAAACGGACGACACAGTCGAACTGGAAGAGGCGCGGATCGGCGTGTCGATGGAGCTAATCAGTTTCGGCCGGCCGTCCGTCCCCGAACTGCTCGACGCGCTGGAAGATGATCTGTGGGTGGTTCGTGAGGCGGCCGCACAGGCGCTGGGCATCCTCGGAGACCTTCGGGCGTTGGAACCGTTGCTTCACAAGGCCAAGCATGATCGCGATCGAGGCGTGCGTGAGAGCTGCATCAAGGCACTGGGCGAGTTCGGTGACACCCGCTCCGTGGACGTGTTGGTCGAAGCGGTGAATGACCGGACGACCAGGCTTGCGGCTACCGAAGCGCTCTCAAAAATCAAGGACGTTCAGGTCCTCTTGCCGCACGTCAAACTGATTCAGACGATGAAATCGGACCGCGACGGTCTGGTGAGCTACCTCGGCGGATTGATGCTGGACAAGCTGGAAAAGATCACGGGCGAGGTTCCTGTGGAGAAGGAATACGACGAGTGGGACGAAGAGGTGCCGGCCGCGAAGCCGCAGACCCCGGGAGGACAGACGAAGCATGAATGACAGCGATCACCGCATCGAACAATTGCTGGCTGCGTTGCGGGACGACAATGAAGCGCTCCGTGACCATGCCGTGGCCAGTTTAGGCCAACTCGGTCCCGCGGCGATCGATCAGCTCATCGGACTCTTTTCGGATGACGATCGCGTTATTCGCGAGGCGGCGCGACAGGCGCTCATTCAAGTCGGCAGCGATGCCGTCGCACCCTTGCTCGAGGCGTTGCGGGATGATGAGTGGGCGGTGCGCGAGCAGGCCGCGGCGGCTCTCGGAAGACTGAAGGACGAGCGGGCGCTCGCTCCCTTGGTCGCCGCCATCAAAGATCGCGATGGCGCCGTGCGGTTGGCCGCGGTCGAGTCGCTTGAGAAGTTGCAAGATCCGCGGGCCGTCGAAGGCCTGATGGAAGCGCTCGGCGACCAAACGGTTCGTGAAGAGGCGGCTCGCGCGCTGAAAAAAATCCCCGATCCCAGGGCCGTGACGGGGCTTCTGAGCGGGCTTGCGGGCGACAACTGGATTGTGAAGCGCCATGCCGCGGAAGCGCTGGGCCTTATCGGAGACATACGGGCTGTGGATGGACTGACGGAGGCGCTGAAGGATGAAGACTGGCTCGTGAGACGAAATGCCGCGGAATCGCTGGCGCGGCTCGGAGATCGGCGGGTGATTGACGCCCTTCTTCCGCTGTTGGAGGATGAAAACGACATGGTTCGTGATACGGCGGAAGGGGCGCTGGCGAGTTTCGGATGGACGCCACCGAGCGAGTAATCAGACAAGGAGACAGCGATGGCAGATGAAGCACCGAAATTAATTCAGATCGGCAAGGGCGGCCCCGGGGTCAAAAAGGATGGGTTCAACCTCATTTCCGAAAAGGTCGTGAAAGTCGACCCGGAAGCCAGGACCATGGAGATCGAGCTTCTCGCGTATGAAGGGAAGACGGTCGTGCTGGAAGTGGGAGAGGAACTGCTGGAGGACCTCAAAAAACTCAAGCCTGGTGACGGCGTCACGGTTCGTGTCATCGAGGAAGAGCCCGGAGCAGGTGTTCAGGGCACGTTACATTCAGGGACCGCCAAACGCCGCATCGTCAAGGGCTTCACGATCCGCTCACGCGACGCGAATAAGACACGTGCGGAGGAGATGCTCGCGGCGCTGTCCGAAGGCCATTGGCTGACGCGGAAATACGCGGTAGAAACGCTCGGGACGCTTGGAGACACCCGGGCCGTCGGTCCCTTGATCGAATGCTTGGCGGACGAAGTGCATGATATCCGCCAACGCGCCTATGACTCTCTCATTAAAATCGGCGCGCCTAGTGTCACAGCCGTCGCCAGTCTGTTGACCCATGAGGATGACGATCTCCGACAATCGGCCTCCGAGATCATTCGTAAAATCGGCAAGCCCGCGGTGGAACCGCTGACCGAAGTGATGCAGGGAGCCGATGAAACTTTGCAGGCGAAGATCCGAAAGTTGTTGGACAGGATGGGCTACAAGCCGAAACCCAAAACCGAGGTGCTTTAGGCGTCCGATTTTGGGGAGACCGCAGGCGTCGGCCGGCCGACCGACGTGTAACGGAATCCCAATGCCGCCATTCGGGCCGGCTCGTAGACGTTTCTCAGGTCCACGAACACCGGGCAGCGAAGGCCCGCCTTAATCCGCTCCAAATCCAAGTTCCTGAACTGGTTCCATTCCGTCATCAGTACGAGAACATCTGCTCCTGAGGCCGCTTCGTACGAATTCGCACAGAGCGTGATGGTGGGGAGCAACTTGTGAGCTTCCTCCATTGCGGCCGGATCGAAGACCTGGATGTGCGCGCCGTCCTGCTGCAATTGGCGGATGATGTCGAGGGACGGCGCGTCCCTGAGATCGTCTGTATTGGGTTTAAAGGAGAGACCCAGGATCCCTACCCGCTTGCCTCGCAAGTGTCCTCCCATCGCCGCGCGGATTTTCTCGACCATTCGCGTCCTCTGCTTTACGTTTGCACGCTCCGTCGCCTCGGCGATCTCCATCACGCAGCCGGACTGCTGGCCTGTTTGCACCAGCGCGGCGATGTCCTTCGGAAAGCAGGAACCACCGTATCCCGGCCCGGGATGAAGGAATTTCGAACCGATACGTTGATCGAGACCCATCGCTTTTGCGACCAGTTGAACGTCTGCACCGACGCGCTCGCACAGATTGGCCACCTCGTTGATGAAGGAAACTTTTGTAGCAAGAAAGGTATTCGACGCATATTTGATCATTTCCGCCGTGGCAACATCGGTGAACACAAAGGGTGTCTCGATAAGGTACAGCGGGCGGTAGAGGTCCCGCATGACTGCAATGGCGTGATGGCTGTTCGCGCCGATCACCACTCGATTGGGCCGCATAAAGTCTTCAATGGCCGACCCTTCCCTCAAAAATTCCGGATTGGAGGCGATATCAAATGGGGCCGATTCCGTGGCATTCTGCCCGATGAGCTCCCGAAGCCGCTCTCCCGTGCCGACCGGTACTGTGGACTTTGTGACGATGACCTTATATCCGTTCAGGTTTGCGGCAATGCCCCGGCCGACATCCTCCACGAACGACAGGTCGGCTGATCCGTCTTCTCTTGCCGGGGTGCCGACTGCGATAAAAATCACCAATGCCGATTCCACGGCGCGGCTCAAGTCGGTCGTAAACTTCAAGCGTCCCTCTGACAGTCCTTTATGCACGAGCTCAGTGAGACCAGGCTCATAGATGGGAATCTTGCCCTTTTCGAGCGCGCCGATGCGGCGTTCGTCCTTGTCCATGCAGATGACTTGAACGCCGAATTCTGCAAAGCACGCTCCCGTCACAAGTCCGACGTACCCTGTGCCGATCACACTGATGTTCATGGTATATCCTCTCCCCTAGGGGGTTCACCAAGGCGCCCAGTATAGCAAGGCAGGGATAGGCCATCAAGGCAATGATGCCCGATATTGACTGGCATGAACCACTTCTCTAGAATTCTATGAAGTTGATGAGGACTGCACGTGGCGTCGGCATCTTCAACGATTCAAAGACCGCTGGCCGTCATGATGAGCCGGCGGATTTTGTCCGTGGCCCCCTCCACTCCCGCGGTGGAAGCCGCGCAGCTGATGCGCGACAGTCGGGTGGGTGCCGTGCTGGTAGGGGAAGGCACGACCTTTCTCGGCATTCTCACGGAGACCGACCTCGTCCGCAAGATTCTTGCGGAACGGCGGGATGTTCAACAGACGCTGGTGTCTGACGTGATGATGGCGCCAATCATCACCATCGAGATTGATCGCTCCCCACATGAGGCCAGCGACCTGATGGCCGAACGGGGCATCCGGCATCTCGGCATCACGGAAAACGGCCGAATTGTCGGCGTGCTGTCCGTCCGGGACCTGCTCCGCTATTTTAAGAACTGGGGTACGCTTTAGGCCGTCTGCGCGTTGAGAAGAGTCTTTCATTCCCTGCCGTCCAGCCACAGAAAAAAATGTAACCATGAAGAAAGGCAGAAGGATCGTGTTCGCGCTGGCACTTGGAATTTCGAGTCTGTGCGGAGGCGGGATGGCCGCAGACGCTCAAATGACTGCTGTTCCCGACGGGAAATTCGTGAACGTGGAAGTTCAGGGTGTGAAGTTTTGGCTCGGTGGGGGCGACCTTGATTTGAGGACGAATCGGGATACCAAGCAGCTGGTTTTTAAGCTAATCAACAAACTGGAGGCCGATCATGGTTTTGCGATTGACGCCCTGAAGATCAGGCAGGTTGTGAAACCCGGAGAAGAGCTGACGGTGACGGTGGCGATGAGCGATATTGATACCTCGGCCTCAGTCGTGAGGTTCTATTGCCATCTCCACCCCGGTCATGTGGGCGGCACGCTGGTGTTGATGAAATAACTGAGGGTTGAGGCACAAAAAGCAACGCGCCTTCTTCGGATGATCCGAAGGAGGCGCTTCTGGTTTGAGTCGTGCAGAGAAGGTTAGTTTCGAACGCCGCTCCAGACCTTATTAGGATCGATTTCCTTGTCAGGATTCAACTTGCGCGCTCTTTCCAAGAGAACCTCCGTCGATTCCGGATAGAGCGGATCAGAAATACAGCAATTGTCGACGGGACAGACCGCTGCGCACTGTGGTTCATCGAAGTGTCCCACACATTCCGTGCACCGGTCATGTGTAATGACGTAAATGTTGTCACCAGCACCCTGGCCTTCCCCAACGTGGTTGCCTTTGGCCTCGGCATCACTGCGGGTTTCAAAAATGGCCTCGTTGGGACATTCGGGGAGGCAGGCCCCGCAGGAGATACACTCTTCCGTGATTAATAACGCCATAACTACTTGCCTCCTTCCTCGAAACCTGAACTTGCTGTATATTCCTGTTTTCCGTAGCGCAGAAGCGTATATCGTAGGTTCTCTGATTGTAAGAAGAGCCTTGAGTTTTTGTCAATGTGTTTCTCTATGATCGGCATGGGTCTGAAGGCCTTTTTTGAAGGAACAAAAGCCCTAAGGCCGGCCACGCAGCTATGTTCTGTTTCTAAAGTAAAGGCCGGACGTGTCCCAAGGCCCTGATTTTATGGAAAAACCGCAAGCCACACGATTTGCGATTCTGGCGGCCCTCGCGTTTGCTTTGCTCATGGCGGGCAGTTATTTCATGTCTCCAAACCAGGACGGGGAATCGTTCATCGCGACGTTTCCGTCCGGGACGCAACTGACGCTGGAGGTGGCTGACAACGAAAGACCCTTGATGTTGATTTCGGGGCTGGCGTTCAGGGATTCGCTTGCCTCGAACTCGGGGATGCTGTTCATTTATGATCGGGCAGACTTTCATCTTCGCAATACCCAGCAATACCGTTTTCCCGTTGACATCATATGGCTGGACGATGCCAAGCGGGTGCTCATGATGGTGGAAGCGGCGACGCCTTGTGTCAGTCAGAATTGCCCCACATACGGTCCGCCTCCTGAGAAGGCTCGCTACGTGATCGAGACGCAGGCGGGATTCGTGCGGCGCGAGCGGCTCGTCGTTGGAAATGAGCTTCGCTTCGCGCTTCGGATGTAGACAGTCGAACGTTCGTTCGCGGCGGTTTGACTGATACTCCTCGTCTTCCGTAAGATACCGCGTTCTTACGGCTAGGAGTCCGTGATGTTGGGGAAATCCGAAGATTGGAAGCAGGAAAAAACGCTGGAATGCCGGACCGGCCGCACGTTTCAAATCCGTCTCTGGGAGGATCGGACACGCGGAGAGATTTATGTCCCTCAGTATGATCCCCACGTGTTCTCTTTAGTTAATGACGACTATGAGCGCGCCGTCGGCGAGAATTGGAATATCGTAGATTCTGGAAAACGCGTCTTCGAGTTTAAGGCGGACAAGCCGGGAACCCACCGTATCGTGTTTGAAAAACGGATGGGATGGCGATTCACGGCCGAGGACCGGCGTGTCTATGTCATCGCAGTTGACGGTGAAGCCAAGACCAAGTCGTCGGAAAATGCCTGACACAGCCTTCGTCAACGACATGTTCATGCCTTTGTCCGAAGCGCAGGTGTCTGTTGAGGACCGCGGGTTTCAGTTCGGCGATGGTGTATATGAATTGCTCCGTGTCTATTGCGGCGCGCTGTTCCGGCCCGATGAGCATCTCAGTCGACTCGAACGAAGCGCAACAGCGCTCGGGATTCCTCTCCCCCACTCGCGAGACCACTGGAAGTCCTTGCTGTCCGACGCGGTCGCCCGGAGCGGCTATCCGGAGGCAAAGGTCTATATTCAGGTGACAAGAGGCGTCGCGCCTCGCGATCATGCTCCAACTCAGGACGGGCCGCCTACAGTCGTGGTGACGGTACGGGCATTCGCCGCTCCCTCGCCGACCTTATATCAGAAGGGGGCGGAGGCGATCACGGTTCCCGACCTTCGATGGGGCCGATGTGACATCAAGAGTATTTGCTTGCTTCCAAATGTTCTCGCCAAACAGCGGGCCCGAGATGAGCATGCCTTCGAGGCCCTCTTTGTGCGCGATGGATACGTGGTGGAGGGCGCGACGAGCAATGTCATGAACGTGAAAGGTGGGACGATTTTCACCGCGCCGGAAGGCCCTCTGATCCTCTCAGGGGTCACCCGTCAGCTGACGTTGAATCTAGCCCGAGCCGCAGGGATTGCCATAAAGGAGCAGGCCTTAACGGAGCCGGATTTCCTGGAAAGCGACGAGGTCTTTCTTACTGGGACGACGATCGAAGTTTTGCCCATCCGTCGAATCAATAGTCGCATGATTGGCAAGGGTTCGCCAGGCCCCCTCACAGCGGTCTTGATGGAGCATTTCAAGGCCTTACACGTCTAGTTTCCGCTTGCGTTACCCTTCAAGCCTATGGTACTTTACTTCAATTAAAGTGGGCACAACGCCCACTTTTTCGTTTCATGTCGGGCCGAGACCATCCCTATCTGCAGGCGGAAGGTGTTCCGCAAGGAACGGCGCAAGTTCCTGACCAGCAGGCGCGCATACGGCGTATCGCCGAGCCTATCCTCGGATCCCTCGGATTGGTGCTGGTGGATGTAGAGATGCGGGGCCGGGGTCCGAACTCTCTCGTTCGTGTGGTCATCGAGCGACCCGTTGCGGGGCAGACTGGGGGCGAGAGCGTAACGGTCCAGGATTGTGAGCGTGCTCACGTTCTCGTCGGGCATGCACTCGACGCTGATGACCCCATCGCCTATCGCTATGTGCTGGAAGTGTCCTCGCCCGGGTTGGATCGTCCAATTCGGAATGCCGGCGAGTATGAACGTTTCCGGGGACGACTGGCTCGCTTCAAATTGGCCCCGCCAGTCGCGGGACTATCGGTGGTGACCGGTCGGATTATGAAATTGGAAGAAGGCCGCGTGGTGATTGAGTACGTAGTCGGACACGGACGGCGGACGGAAACCAGGGAACTGGCGCTGCCGTTGGCGGACATCCGGGAAGCCAGGCTGGAAGTGGAATTCTGAGCAGAATGAGATCGAATTAGGAGCAATGATGGGTCGCGAACTCCTCACAGTGATCGAACAGATTGGACGCGAAAAGGGGATTGACGCCGGGCGTATACTCGATGCGGTGGAGGCCGCGTTGGTGACCGCGGCAAAGAAACGCTACGGGGCGGTTGAGAACATTCAGGTCAAGGTGGACCGTAAGAGCGGCGAGATTGAAGCTATCTCCTTGAAGAAAATCGTCAACGAGGTGACGAATCCGAAGTCCGAGGTGTCCCTCGAAGAGGCGCGCAAAGTGGATCATGAGGCCGAACTCGGCGACGAAATCGGTTCGCTGATCGAGATCGAGGAGTTCGGTCGTATTGCCGCGCAGACCGCCAAACAAGTCATCTTCCAGAAAGTTCGCGAGGCGGAATGGGAAGCCGTCATGCGCGAGTATTCCACCCGCCAAGGCGATTTGGTGAATGGTATTATCCTGGGGCAGGAGCGACGGAATTACATCGTCGACCTTGGCAGGACGGAGGCGATCCTCCCGGCGCACGAGCAGATTCCGCGAGAGATTTACCGTCGGGGTGATCGTATCAAAGCCTACTTGCTGGAAGTGAAGCGAACGTTGCGGGACGTGCAGGTTATTCTCTCCCGGACGCATCCGAATTTCATCGTCAAGCTGTTCGAGATGGAAGTTCCCGAGATTGCCGAGAAGATCCTGGAAATCAAAGGAGTAGTCCGTGAGCCCGGCGATCGAACGAAAATCGCCGTGCAATCTCGTGATCGGGCCGTGGATCCCGTGGGGGCTTGCGTCGGCATGAAAGGCTCGCGTGTCCAGGCCGTTGTCCGTGAACTCCGAGGCGAAAAGATCGACATCATCGGATGGACGTCCGATCCTCGGGTCTTCATCGCCGAGGCGTTGAATCCGGCGGTCATCGAGAAAGTCGGTGTGGATGAAGAAAAAAAGTCCGCACTGGTGGTGGTGGCGGACAATCAACTTTCTTTGGCGATCGGACGCAACGGACAGAATGTGCGCTTGGCCGCGAAACTGACGGGATGGAAGATCGATATCATCGGCGCCAGCGAATATGAAAAAGAAAAGGCTGTGCGGGATCAAGAGACACGGGCGGCCATTGCGCAGCAGTTGCAGGACCAACACGCGCGGATGGTGGAAGCTGAGACTGCGACGGCAGGCGAGAAAGACAATGGAGAGCAGACCGCTCCAGCGACTCCGGTGACCGGCACCGGAGTCGACGCGGCGGCCGCGGAGTAAACGAAGCGAGTGCCGGACATGCGGGTTTTTGAACTAGCCAAGCAACTTGGAATCACCAGCAAGCATCTCATCGATGACCTCAAAACGATGGGTGTGACGGTCACCAATCACATGGCGGCGCTTGACGAGGCGACCGTTTCCCAGGTGTTGGCCAAGGACGCTTCTGGGCCGAAGGAAACAAAGGGCTCGAAGCTGAAGGCAAAAGAAGAGAAGAGTGCGGCCTCTTCGGCGAAGAAGAAATTGTCCGCGCGTGCTGCGGTGAGCGTCAAAGCCGCAGTTCCTGCCCCGGAACTGCCAAAGGCTGAAAAAAAACTGATTCTCGTCAAGCGACGGCAGAGCGAGACGACACTGGGTTCGGACTTGCAGCCATTGAAGCCGGAAGAGGAGCTTCGACCGGTTGATATTCCCGTCCCCGATCGCCCCAGGACTCCGTCACCACCAGTAGAAGTTGCCGGTCAGACAGAAGCGCCGCCGGTCCTGAAAACCCCTGAATCGATCTTGACGGCTCCTGTGGTTCCCGCGCCACCTACTCCGCCGGTACAACAACCCAGCGTTCCGCGACCGGGCGTGCCGTTGACGGATCCGGGACTTCATCCAGTGAGCAAGAAGAACATGGCTCAGGATCTTTCTGCTCCGCAGCCTGATTCCATCTTGAAAGACAAGGGCAAGAAATTACGAAAAGGCCGTGGCCGTGAAGACGAGCCACTTCCGATTCGTGATGATGCAGCTCGATGGCGGGATCTGCGAGCGATGCCGATGCATCGGCGCGAGGAGAAATCCCGGCACGCGGCGCCTGGCGCTCCGGCCGAAGTTACCAAGCCGCGTCTTAAGGCGGTGAAATTGGACGAAGGGCTGAGCGTGAAGGATTTTTCCGAAGCCGTCGGTCAAAAGCCGGCGGATGTCATCCGCAAGTTGATGGACATGGGCATGTTACTCACGTTCAACCAGCCGATTCCGTCGGAGGCCGCCATTCTATTGGCCGAATCTTTCGGCGTGAAGATCGAGATGGCGGCGGAACGGCCTGCGGAGGACCTTCTTACTGAAGGTGAAGAGGAAGAGACCGGTCTCACGGCTCGGCCGCCCGTCGTCACGATCATGGGCCACGTGGATCATGGGAAAACGTCATTACTGGATGCGATCCGGGAAACCAAAGTGACCGAGGGAGAGGCGGGCGGCATCACGCAGCACATCGGCGCCTACGTAGTCGAAGCACGCGGGCAAGCGATCACGTTTCTGGACACCCCCGGGCATGAAGCGTTCACAGCGATGCGAGCCCGCGGTGCGCAAGTCACGGATATCGTCGTGCTGGTGGTCGCCGCAGATGATGGTGTGATGCCGCAGACGATTGAAGCTGTGGACCATGCGAAAGCGGCGAACGTGCCGATTATCGTGGCCGTCAATAAGATCGACCTGCCCGGCTCGAACCCAGATCGGATCAAAAACTCCCTTTCCGAGCGAGGGTTGGTCCCAGAGGTGTGGGGCGGCGAGACCATTTATGCAGAAGTGTCGGCGAAGAAAAAAATCGGACTCGATTCGCTCCTCGAAATGATCCTGCTGCAAGCCGAGGTGCTCGAATTGCGGGCGAATGCGAACAAGCTTGCGCGGGGGATTGTGGTGGAAGCCAAAATTGACCGCGGACGCGGCCCGGTCGCCACCGTGCTTGTCCAATCCGGCACTCTTCACCTCGGCGATCCATTTGTCGTCGGCACATTCAGCGGCCGCGTCCGCGCGCTTTTCAACGACGCGGGACGGGCGGTCAAGGAGGCAGGGCCTTCCATTCCCGTGGAGGTCGTTGGCCTTCTCGGCGCGCCGATGGCGGGTCAGGAATTTGTGGTGACCAAGGATGAGCGGATCGCGCGGGAAATTGCAGAATCACGGCTTCACAAACAGCGCACCGCCGAAATGGCCCCCGTGCGCAAGGTCACCCTTGACGACCTGTTTTCTCAGGTCAAGGAGGGCACCGTCAAGGAATTGGGCGTCATCATCAGAGCGGACGTCCAGGGGTCCGCGGAGGCGCTTGCCGATGCGGTGGAACGGCTCGGCGTCGAGGCCGTAAAACCGCATATCGTTCTGAAAGGAGTCGGCGGGGTTACCGAGAATGACGTGCAGCTCGCCTCGGCGTCGAACGCAATTATCATCGGCTTCAACGTGCGGGCCGAGGCCAAGGCGGCGGCGCTCGCGGAGCGGGAAGGCATCGACATCCGGAGCTACAGCATCATCTATGAAGCCTTGAACGACATCAAGGCCGCGATGGAGGGGTTGCTCGAGCCGACTCTGAAGGAACGGGTGCAGGGACGTGCAGAGGTCCGTCAGGTCTTTATGATCCCCAAAGCGGGCGCGGTCGCGGGGTGCTACGTGACCGACGGGACAATCGCTCGCGGGAGTGCCGGTATTCGCGTGGTGCGGGACGGCGTGGTCGTGTACCAGGGGAAAATTGGTTCGCTCCGCCGTTTCAAGGACGACGTCAAAGAGGTCCAGGCGGGCTATGAATGCGGCATCAGCGTGGAGAACTTCAACGATATCAAACCCGGCGACCGGCTCGAAGTTTACATATTCGACAAGGTCCTCGCGAAGCTCTGAGGCTTCGTCATGGTGGTCGGCGTTTGCACCATTGATCTTCACCTGCCAGGCATTGGCTCTCTCAAGGGCAAGCGACAGATTCTCCTGAGTTTGAAAGACCGGATTCAGGGAAAGTTTAATGTGTCGGTGGCGGAGGTGGATGCCAACGATCTCTGGCAGCGGGCAGTCCTGGGCGTCGCCTGTATCGCCAATGATGGCCGCTATGCCAACCAGGTGTTGGACGGCGTATTGAACGCGATCCGTGCGAATCCAGCCGTGGAACTCATCAAGCATCAGATGGAGTTTTTGTAATTGCCATGGTGGGATTCAAGCGAACCGATCGTGTGGGCGATCAGATTCGAGGGGAAATTGCGGATATTCTCATGCGCCGCGTGAAGGATCCGCGCGTCGGGTTTGTGACCGTCACGGCTGTGGACGTGACTGCCGATCTCAAGCATGCCTGGGTCCATCTCACGATCCTTCAAGAGGGCACGCAGGAGGCTGAGGCCATGGCAGCGCTTGTCCGGGCAACGGGGTTCATCAGAGGTGAGCTCGGAAGACGCCTGAAACTTCGGTTCGTGCCCGAACTGAGCTTTGTGAAGGATACGGTGGTCGATCGCGGCAACCGTGTCATGAAGTTGTTGGATGAATTACACGACGGTGCGGAATCTGAGCCCCCGGGCAAGGATGATCGCGAGGGCACACAATCGCCATGAGCCCCAGCCTTTCCCAGCACAGGACGGGGATGGCCTTTGACGGCGTGCTCGTGCTCGATAAGCCGAGCGGGTGGACGTCTCATGATGTCGTTGCGAAAGTCCGACGGCTGTTGGGCATCCGCAAGATCGGCCATACGGGGACGCTCGATCCTTCCGCGACCGGCGTGTTGGTGCTCTGCGTGGGAAAGGCGACGCGGATCGCAGAGTACATCGTCAACAGCGTCAAGAGCTACCGGGGGACGCTTCGCCTCGGCATCACGACCGATACGCAGGATGCGGACGGTGCGATCTTGACGAGGTACGAAGGAAGGCTTCCGGACGAACCTGAGGTCAGGGCCGTGATGAGTGGTTTCATCGGGGTCCGGCGCCAAGTTCCTCCGATGTATTCCGCCGTGAAAGTGAACGGGGAACCGCTCTACAAATCTGCGCGGGCCGGCGAGACGGTCGTCCGTGCCACTCGCGAGTGCGTCATCCATGCCATCGAGATCTTCACGGTCTCGCGAGCGCCGCGCACCGGCGGAGGAGAGTCCGTTGATGTCGTCTTCGACGTAACCTGCAGCAAAGGCACGTATGTCCGGACGCTCTGCGCTGATATGGGGGAGGCGTTGGGCGTGGGAGGACATTTGGCCGCTCTTCAGCGCCGATCGGTCGGACGCTTTCTGATTGAGGAGGCTGTCAGCCTGGAAGAATTGGCCCGATTAGTGGAGCACGATGCCGTGGGTGGACGGGTTTTTCCCTTGGAGGCGGTGCTCGCAGACCTACCTGCATTCACGATTGATGCGGCCTCGGCAAAAGGTGTCCGGCATGGCATGAGTGTCCCGAGCGCCCATGTGCTGAAGACTGAAGGAGCCTGGAAAGCGGGCGCGCGCGTGCGCCTCCATGGACCTGACGGCATGTTGGTGGCAGTTGGGATTGTGCCCTGGGGCTCTCAGGGCCAGCAGAAATCCGAGGATTCCATTCGGTTGGACAAAGTGTTGGCATAACCAAAAGAGGAGGCAGTCAATGGCGCTGAAGAAAGAAGAGAAGACCTCGTTGATCAACGACTACAAAATGCACGATTCGGACACCGGCTCCCCTGAGGTCCAGGTCGCGGTCCTGACCAACCGCATTACGTACCTCACCGAGCATTTTCAAGGGCACAAGAAGGATCATCATTCGCGGCGAGGGTTGCTGACGATGGTCAGCCGCCGTCGCCGTTTGCTGGATTATCTGCGCCGTCATAACGAGGAGCGGTACAAGGCGCTGATCACACGATTGGGGATCCGGCGATAGTCAGCACGATTTATCAGTGACCACGACGTCTTGCAGGTGGACACCGATCTGGCCTGCTGGATCTTCAGCAGGGCGGTTCAGTGGACATCTGTGGACGCCCAACGAAGGAGCACAGGAATATCATGGCGCACACAGTAGAACTTGAACTGGCCGGGCGAACGCTTCGGTTGGAAACTGGTCACATGGCGAAACAGGCCGACGGGTCCGTTCTCGCGACGTATGGTGATACCTACGTCCTCGCGACGGCCGTCGCCTCTCAAACGGCCAAGAAGGACATTGATTTTCTTCCCCTCACCGTGGATTACCAAGAAAAAGCCTATGCCGCGGGCAAAATCCC
>Ga0066709_100000291_pt1 | contig 24474 bp, 24 predicted proteins | sample GraSoiAngelo_158_FD_79665 | JGI IMG/M metagenome (GOLD analysis project Ga0066709, IMG submission 79665) | Grasslands soil microbial communities from the Angelo Coastal Reserve, California, USA - 14_1009_16_30cm | ecosystem: Environmental > Terrestrial > Soil > Grasslands | place: USA...
ACTGCTGCCTCCCGTAGGAGTCTGGGCCGTGTCTCAGTCCCAGTGTGGCTGGTCGTCCTCTCAGACCAGCTAGCCGTCGTTGCCTTGGTAGGCCGTTACCCCACCAACAAGCTGATAGCCCGCGAGCCCCTCCCGAAGCGGAATCCATTTCCTCACCGAACCATGTGGCCTGGTGGGGACATCCGGTATTAGCACCGGTTTCCCGGTGTTATCCCGGTCTTCGGGACAGGTTGCTCACGTGTTACTCACCCGTTCGCCGCTCGGTCTTCCCTGGTGTTGCCACCAGTTGGACCTCGCTCGACTTGCATGTGTTAAGCACGCCGCCAGCGTTCGTCCTGAGCCAGGATCAAACTCTCCATCGAGATCTCGGGCCCTGGCGGGCCGGTGAGATCGGAGAGCCGGCTCCGGGGTGACTGACCCCATCGCCGACTGGCACCAAGACGGATGTGTTGTCCGTTTCAGTGCAATTGACTTGCGATCACCGAGGTGATCGCCCGCACTGGCTTTTGGCTTTCCTCTGTTCCGTTTTCAAGGAGCGATGAACGCCCGTAGGGACACACGTCTCCCGAGGGAGTGTCCGTGTCCCGGACTATCAGTGTGACGTGAAACGATGTCAGCGAGGGTTGCCGAGCCCCTGCCCGCGATGCGGGCTTCCCGGCACTTCCTCCCGCCGCTCTGTTCTCAAACGGGGGTTCTCAGACCAGGGTCCGAAACCCGAGAGCAGCGCAACCGAGTGAGTATAGCGTGCCTAGTCGAACTCGACCACCAGGTAGTTGTGCTTGCCTCTGCGGAGCACCACCCAGCGGTCGTGGAACAGATCGGCGCGCGTCACCCGCCGGTCGTCGTCGGTCACGGGCGTGCCGTTCACGTGCAGGGCCCCCGCCTTGATGTCACGACGGGCGGCCGAGCGGGACGGCTCGAGGCCACCGTGCGCGGCCAGCTCCACCACGGGCAGTCCGCTGCCGTCGAGATCGGCGCGGGGACGGGTCGCTGAGGGCGCGTCGCCGAACACCTCACGGAACAGGTGCTCGTCGAGCTCGGCGAGCTCCCCGTCACCGAACAGCACCCGTGCCGCCCGTACCGCGGCGCCGGCGTCGCTGTCGCCGTGGACGAGCGCGGTGACCTCCTTGGCCAGCGCCTGCTGCGCCTCCCGGCGCTCCGGATGGTCGGTGGTCGCCTGGTCGAGCTCGCGGATGCGGGCGTGGTCGAGCCACGTGAAGTAGCGCAGATAGCTCGTCACCATGGCGTCGTCGGTGCGTACGAAGAACTGATAGAGCTGGTACGGCGACGTGCGCTCCGGGTCGAGCCACACCGTGCCGGTCTCGGTCTTGCCGAGCTTGGTGCCATCGGCGCTGAGCACGAGCGGCGACGTCAGCCCGAACGCCTGCACGTCGCGCAGCTTGCGGATGAGCTCGACGCCCATCGTGATGTTGCCCCACTGGTCGCTGCCACCGAACTGCAGCCGGCAGCCGTAGGTGTCGCGCAGGTGCAGGAAGTCGTAGGCCTGCAACAGCATGTAGCTGAACTCCGTGTAGGAGATCCCCTGATCGCGCCCCTCGAACCGGGTCTTCACCGACTCCTTCGCCACCATCTGGTTCACGGTGAAGTGCTTGCCGACGTCGCGCAGGAAGTCGAGGACCCGCAAGTCCCCCAGCCACTCACGGTTGTCGACCAGGAGGCCCCGTCCGCCGGAGAGGTCGACGAAGCGCTCGAGCTGGCCGCGCACGGCCCTGAGGTTCGCCTCCAACTGCTCGCCCGTGAGGAGCGCGCGCTCCGCCGTCTTGCCCCCGGGGTCGCCGATCATGCCCGTGCCGCCGCCGGCGAGCACGATGGGGCGGTGGCCCGCCTCCTGGAAGCGCCGCAGGGTGCACAGCTGCATCAGGTTCCCCACCTGCAGGCTCGGCTGCGTCGGGTCGAAGCCCGCATAGACAGTGACGGGCTCGGCCGCCAGCAGCGTGGCGAGCGCGTCGCGATCGGTGACCTGGTAGAGCAGGCCCCGCCATTCGAGCTCCGGGAGCACGTCGACGGGAGCGGCGGGGTCCACGGACGAGCACGGTAGCTGAGGGACAATGGAGCCGTGCACAGGTGGATGCTGCGCGCGCTCGCGGCCGTCGGGTGCACGACACTCGGCGTGGCGGCCACCGGCGCCTGCTCGTACACCACGCCGTCGCTCGACCCGACACCGACCGTCACCCGCCAGACGTCGAAGGTGCTCGCCGCCGACGGCACCCTGCTCACGACCCTCCACGGCGAGGAGAACCGCGAGACGGTCCCGCTGTCGGAGATCCCGAAGGTGCTTCGCGACGCCGTCGTCGCGATCGAGGACGAGCGGTTCTGGGAGCACAAGGGCGTGGACCTGCGCGCCACGCTGCGCGCCGCCTACGAGGACGCGTCCAAGGGCAGGGTGCTCCAGGGCGGGTCGACGATCACCCAGCAGTACGTCAAGAACGCGATGCTCGGCTCGGAGCGCACGGTGGGCCGCAAGGTCCGCGAGGCCGCGCTCGCCTACCACCTCGAGCACCGCGTCACCAAGGAGAAGATCCTCGAGCGCTACCTCAACACCATCTACTTCGGGAACAGCGCCTACGGCGTACAGGCCGCGTCCACCACGTACTTCAACATCCCCGTGAGCCAGCTCGACGTCGCGCAGGCGGCGTTCCTCGCGGGAGTGATCAGCGCCCCCTCCGCCTACGACCCCTTCGTCCATCCAGCGTCCGCCCAGAAGCGGCGCGACGAGGTGCTCGACAAGATGGTCGCGCTGCACCGGCTGGGGCCCGATGTCGCCACCCCGGCCAAGGCCGCCGCGCTCGGCGTCAACCGGCCCACCGCATCGGAGCGCTACCCCGCCGCGTACTTCGTGGACGAGGTGAAGCGCGAGCTCCTCACCGACCCGATCTTCGGCGCCGGCGCGACGCCCGCGGCCCGGGTCGCCAGCGTGTTCGGCGGAGGCCTGCGCGTCCACACCACGCTCGACCCCCGCCGCCAACTCGCTGCGGAGGACGCGGTCTCCAAGGTGCTCGTCCGGCCGGAGAGCGACCCGTCCGCCGCAGTCGTGTCCATCGACCCGCGTAGCGGCTACGTGCAGGCGATGGTCGGGGGGCGCGACTTCTTCGGCGCGGGCCCGCACGACAAGGTCAACCTGGCCACCCAGGCCCAGCGACAGGCCGGCTCCGCGTTCAAGCCGATCGTGCTGGCGGCCGCGCTCCTCGACGGCATCTCGCTGAGCCGCTCCTACCGGGCGCCCCCCGAGATCGAGATCCCCGTCACCCGTCAGAAGCCGTGGAAGGTGCGCAACTACGAGGGCGGTGGCGGCGGCCGCATGAACCTGGTCGAGGCCACCGTCCACTCCAGCAACACCGTCTACGCCCAGCTGATCATGGAGGTCGGGCCCGCGAACGCCATGGGGTTGGCCCGGCGCATGGGCATCGCGTCCCCGCTCCAGCCGTATCCCGCGGCCGTCCTCGGCACCAACGACGTCACGCCGCTCGACATGGCGTCCGCGTACTCGACGCTCGCGGCGCGAGGCGTGCACGTGCCCCCCGTGCTCATCACCAAGGTGACCAAGGCAGATGGCACGGTGCTGTACCAGCACCAGCACCACGAGGATCGGGTGCTGCCCGAGTCGGTCGTCGACGCCGAGGTCCCCGTGCTCGAGCAGGTGGTGCGGCGAGGCACCGGCGTCAACGCCCGCATCGGGCGGCCGGTCGCGGGCAAGACCGGCACGAGCGAGAAGTGGAACGACGGATGGTTCGTCGGCTTCACGCCCGAGCTGGTGACGGCGGTCTGGGTGGGCTTCCCCGAAGGACAGGTCTCGATGGTTCCGCCGCGCACCCGCGTGCGCGTCACGGGCGGCACCTGGCCCGCCGAGATCTGGCAGCTCTACAGCACCACCGCGATGGCCGACCTGCCCGTGACACCGTTCCCGGTCGGCCGGACGGCTCCCGCGCAGCCCGCGGCGAACGGCTCGGCCTTCCCGCCGGGCGCGGTGGTGAAGGAGGTGGCGCGCGTGATCGGGATGATCGCGCCGCGCGCCGAGGACACGCTGTCGCGCGACGGCTGGCGGGTGGTGCGCACGGACGTGCCCAACGGCGACTACCCGCCGGGCTATGTCGTCGCCCAGTCGCCGTGCGCGGGCTGCCAGGCGATCGCGGCCTCGACCGTGACGATCTCGGTGAGCAAGGGCGCCGCCGACCTCGTCGTGGTGCCCAACCTGCTGGGGCTGACCGCGGACGAGGCGCGAACGACGTTGGTCGGAGACGACCTCCGAGCCGTATTGCTCGTCCGCGCCGAACCACCGGCCGCAGGCGCCGGCGGCCGCCGGGGCCTGGTCTGGAAGCAGAACCCGCCCGCCGACGCGGCCGCCGACCGAGGCGCGGCGGTGACGGTCTACGTCAACCCGAGCTGACCGGGCGCGACAGGCCGACCGCGCCGGCGACGTGCCACCGCCACGGGTGCTCGTCGCCGCGTCCGGGCGCGAGACCGATCCGGGTGGTGACGACCGGTCGCGCCGGCGGCGGGGTGCCGTCGTCGATGATCACGACTCCACGGTCGCCCGTGACCAGGTCGGCCCCGTCGAAGGCCCGGCCGAGGCCGAAGGCTGCGCACAGCTTGGCGGGGCCGTTGCAGAGGTCGGTGTCGCGACGGGCCGCGGGTCGGTTCCGCCGCATGTGGCCCAACCCGCTCAGCGGCGTGAGGCCGCGCAACAGCACGGCCACCCCCTCGCCTTCCTCGCCGCACACCGCGTTCGCGCAGAAGTGCATCCCGTAGGTGAAGTAGACGTACAGCAGACCGGGGCGCCCGAACATCGTCGCGTTGCGATTCGTGCGACCCCGGTACGCGTGACTGCCGGGGTCGATCGGGCCGCAGTACGCCTCGACCTCGACGATGCGCCCCGTCCGCCGCCCGCGCACGAGCACCTTGTTAAGCAGTTCGGGAGCCACCGCGCGCGGGTCGCGCCGGTAGAACGCGCGCGGCGGGCGCGCGGCCGTCAACCGTCTGCCGCGTCGAGACGCGCTCGATCGCGCGCCAGGTGATCACGAAACTGCTTCATCTGCTCGGCCACGGCCGCGGGCCCTGCACCGCCCGGCGTGCGACGTCGGCTGACGGCGACGCCCGGCTCCAACAGGCGCACGGCCTCGTCGTCGAAGGCGGGGTGCGCCTCCACCAGCTCGGTCAGCGGCACGTGACGTTCGAGCGCGTCGCGCACGAGGGCGCCCACCAGCGCGTGGGCGTCGCGGAAGGGCGTACCCTTCCCCACGAGGTGGTCGGCCAGGTCGACGGCCGCCGCCTCGGGCCGCTCGGCGGCCGCGCCCATGCGGTCGGCGTCGAAGGTGGCCGTGGTCAGCAGTCCCCCGAGCGCGGCCAGGGCAAGGACCACCTGGTCGACCGCGTCGAAGAGCGGCTCCTTGTCCTCCTGCAGGTCGCGGTTGTACGCGAGCGGCAAACCCTTGAGGGTGGTGAGGACGGCCGTGAGATGACCCACGAGGCGGCCCGCCTTTCCCCTCGCCAACTCGGCCACGTCGGGGTTCTTCTTCTGCGGCAGCATCGAAGAACCGGTGGCGTAGGCGTCGGCCAGATGGAGGAAGCCGAACTCCTCGGTCGACCACAGCACGACCTCCTCGCCGATGCGACTGAGGTGCACGCCGAGCAGGGCGAGGTCGAAGAGCGCCTCCGCGACGAAGTCGCGATCGCTCACCGCGTCGATGGAGTTCTCGAACCGGCGGGCGAAGCCGAGGTCGGCCGCCACACCGTCGGGGTCGAGCGCCAGCGACGAGCCTGCGAGCGCGCCCGCGCCGAGCGGCGACACGTCGAGGCGGCGCCGAGTGTCGAGCAAGCGGTCGACGTCGCGCGACAGCGCCCACGCGTGGGCGAGCAGATGATGGGCGAGCGGCACCGGCTGGGCCCGTTGCATGTGCGTGTAGCCCGGCAGCTGGATGTCGGCGGCCATCGCCGCCTTGGCCCGATCGTGCAGGACCTGCTGCAGCTCGACGACCCTGCCGGCGACCTCGAGCAGGGCGCGCTTGGCGAACAGCCGCACGTCGGTGGCGACCTGGTCGTTGCGGCTGCGTCCGGTGTGGAGCTTGGCCCCGGCCGGACCCGCCAGCTCCGTGACCCGCCGCTCGATCGCGGTATGCACGTCCTCGTCACCGGGACCGAACTTGAAGGTGCCCTGGGCGAGCTCCTCCTCGACGCGGTCGAGCGCGGCCAGCACGATGCCGACCTCGTCGTGGGTCATCACCCCGGCGCGCTCGAGCCCGCGCACGTGGGCGCGCGACCCGGCGAGGTCGTCGGGTGCGAGTCGGAGGTCGAAGCCGAGGCTCGAGGTGAAGGCGATGAGCTCCTCGGCCGGCTCGGCACCGAACCGGCCCTGCCACAGCGTCATTGGCGTTCGTCGCGCCGGCGGGGCTCGCCGCTCAGGGCCTGGCGCGCCGCCCAGGTCTCGACGCCGAGACCCCAGAGCCGCACGAAGCCCTCGGAGTGGTCGTGGCGGAAGCGGTCGGCGGCCTCGTAGGTCGCCAGCCCGTAGTCGTAGAGCCCCACCTCGCTCCGCCGCCCCACTGCGAGGCAGCGACCGGGCACCTCGCAGCGAAGCCGCACCTCGCCGGTGACGAAGCGCTGGCTCTCGTCGACGAACGCGTCGAGCGCCTGCTTCAGCGGCGAGAACCAGAGACCGTCGTACACGAGGTCGGCGTAGCGCGGCTCGAGGCGCGCCTTCTCGTGGGCCAGGTCACGTTCGAGGGTGATGTCCTCGAGATCGGCGTGCGCCATCAGGAGCGCGAGCGCACCGGGGCACTCGTAGACCTCTCGGCTCTTGATGCCCACCCGCCGGTTCTCGACCATGTCGATCCTCCCCCAACCGTACGACCCCACCACGCGTGTCACCTCGTCGACCAGCTCGTGAAGCGGCAGAACGCGGCCGTCGATCGCCACGGGCACGCCCTGCTCGAAGCGCAGGACGAGCTCGGTGGGCTCGGTGGCCGTCGGAGTCGTGAGCTCGTAGACCTCCTCCGGCGGCTGCTCCCACGGATCCTCGAGGATGCCGCACTCGATGGTGCGGCCCCAGAGGTTCTGGTCGATGGAGTACGGGCTCGCCTTCGTCACCGTGATCGGGATGTCGAAGCGCTCGGCGTACTCGATCGACTGCTCGCGGGTGAGGCCCCAGCCGCGCACCGGCGCCACCACGTCGAGGTCGGGCGCGAGCGCGCGCGTCGACACCTCGAAGCGCACCTGGTCGTTGCCCTTGCCCGTGCACCCGTGAGCGACGGCATCGGCACCGTGCTCGCGTGCCGCCGCGACCATGTGCTTGGCGATCAGCGGACGCGAGAGCGCGGACACCAACGGGTACTTGCCCTCGTACTTCGCGTTCGCCTTGAGGGCGGGTGCCACGAAATCGCGCGCGAACTCCTCGCGACAGTCGACGACGACAGCCTCGACCGCGCCCGCCGCGAGCGCCCGACGGCGGATCTCGTCGAAGTCGCCTCCCTGGCCCACGTCGGCGGCCAGCGCGATCACCTCCACCCCGAGCTCCTCCCCCAGCCAGCGCACCGCGACCGACGTGTCGAGGCCACCGCTGTACGCCAGCACCACCCGCTTCAAAGTCCCACCTTCCTCATCGTTCAGAGACCCGCGAGCGCGCTCAAGCGCCGGGCAACCTTGGCGCCGCCTGCCCGCTCCGACACCACGACCATCAGCGTGTCGTCGCCCGCCACCGTACCCAGGACGTCGGCCAGGCCCGCACGGTCGATCGCGCTGGCGACGACATGGGCCGACCCGGGCGGTGTGCGCAGGATCACCAGGTTGGCGGAGTGCGCCACCTCCACCACCCAGTCGCCGAACACCCGCTTGAGATGGTCCTCGGGGGCGATCCGCTCCTTCGCGTGCTCGGGGATGGCGTAGACGGTGTCGCCGCCCGGCACCCGCACCTTGACCGCGCCCAGCTCGTCGAGGTCACGCGAGACGGTTGCCTGTGTGGCGAGCACGCCGTCGGCTGCGAGCAGCTCGACCGCCTGCGCCTGGCTGGACACGGCGTGGTTCTCCAGCAGGCGGGCCAGCCGGTGCTGGCGTTGCGGCTTCGCCAGCCTCAAGCGTGCTCCAGGAGCCACAGGAGCAGACCGCGCTGCGCGTGCAGGCGGTTCCGCGCCTGCTGCCACACCGCGCTCTGCGGCCCGTCGATCACCTCGGCGGCCACCTCTTCACCCCGGTGGGCAGGGAGGCAGTGCAGGAAGATCGCGTCCGGCCGGGCCTGCTGCATGAGCTGCGGGGTCACCGTGAACCCCGCGAACGCGCGCCGGCGGGCCACCGCCTCGTCCTCGCGCCCCATCGACGCCCACACGTCGGTGCAGACGACGTTCGCCTCCTTCACCGCCTCGACCGGGTCGTCGGTGACGTGGGCCGGCACGCCGGGCTCGTAGCCCGAAGGCGTGGCCACGCGCATCTCCATCCCGGCCCGGTCGGCCGCCAGCACCAACGAGCGGCACACGTTGTTGCCGTCGCCCACCCACGCCACGGTCAGGCCCGCGAGCGATCCGAAGCGCTGCCGGATGGTCAACAGGTCGGCCAGGGACTGGCATGGATGGGCGTCGTCAGAGAGCAGGTTCACGACCGGCACCGTCGCCGCGGTGGCCAATCGCAGCACCTTGCTGTGCTCGAAGACCCGCGCCGCGATGACCGCGTGGTAGCACGACAAGGTGCGCGCCACGTCCTCCACGCTCTCGCGGCTGTCGAAGCCCAACTCGTCGCCGCGCATGCTGATGGGATGGCCACCCAGTTGCACCACGGCCATCTCCATCGAGTTGCGGGTGCGGTTGGACGGCTTCTCGAACAACAGGGCCGCACCGAGTCCGGCCAGCACCGGTGGCGGCGACGGTTGCTCGGCGCGGTCGAGCACGGCCATCAGCTCCTCGGCCGAGAGGTCGTCGACGTCGAGGAAGTGCCTCACGCGAGGACCGCCGTCAGGATGGAGACGGCTTCGTCGACCTCGTCGTCGGTGACGAGAAGCGACGGGGCCAGCCGCACCGCCGACTCGGTCACCGCGTTCACCACGAGGCCGGCGTCGAGGGCAGCCGCCACCGCGTCGCGACTCGGGCGGTCGCGCAGCTCGGCGGCCACCAGCAGACCGAGCCCGCGCACGCGGGCGATGGCCGCGATCGAGTCGAGCCCCTTTGTGAGCCGCGCACCTGCCGCAGTCGCACGCGCCCGCACGTCCTCGCGCTGCATCACCTCGAGCACCGCGCGCGCCGCCGAGGTCGCGAGCGGCTGCCCGCCGAAGGTCGTGGCGTGGTCGCCGGGCACGAAGGCGGCGGCCACGTCGTCGCGCGCCCAGCACGCACCGATGGGCACGCCGTTGCCGAGCGCCTTCGCCATGGTGACGACGTCGGGTTCGACGCCGAGGTGCTGGAAGCCGAACCACTTTCCCGTGCGCCCGAGACCCGTCTGCACCTCGTCGACGATGAGGAGGCACCCGCGCTCGTCGCACAGGCGCCGCACGCCCTGGAAGTACGCCGGCGTGGCGGGGTTCACCCCGCCCTCCCCCTGCACCGGCTCGAGCAGCACCGCGGCGACGACCGACGCGTCGAGGCTGGCGTCCAGCGCGTCGAGGTCGTCCCACGCGACATGGCGGAAGCCTTCCGGCAGGGGTTGGAAGGGCTCGTGCTTCTGGGGCTGGCCGGTCGCGTGCAGCGTGGCGAGCGTGCGCCCGTGGAACGACCCGTAGGCGCTGACGACCGCGTAGCGACCTGGTCCGGCCCACTTGCGCGCCAGCTTGATGGCGCATTCGTTGGCCTCGGCCCCCGAGTTGCAGAAGAACACGCGCCCGGAGGGTCCCCCGACGAGGCGGTCGAGAGTGGCCGCCACCTCGGGTCCGACGGTGGTGCCGAACAGGTTCGACACGTGCAGCAGGGTGCGGGCCTGGTCGCACAGCGCGTCGGCCACCTCGGGGTGGGCGTGGCCGAGCGACGTGACGGCCAGTCCCCCCAGGAAGTCGAGGTAGCACTTGCCGTCGGCGTCCCACAGACGCGCGCCTTCACCGCGCACGAACGTCACCGGCGGCTCCGGGTACGTGGGCATCAGCGGGCTGGAGCTCACGGGCTCACCATGGTGCCGACGCCTTCGGGCGTGAAGATCTCGAGCAGCAGGGCGTGCGGCATCCGCCCGTCGAGGATGTGGGCGTGGCCCACGCCCTTGCGCACGGCCCGCACGCACGATGTGACCTTCGGGATCATCCCGCCTTCGAGCGCGCCCGAGTCGATCATGGCCTCCAGCTCGTCGACCGCGATCGACGAGACGAGGGTGGCGGGGTCGTCGGCGTCCCTGCGCAGGCCCTCGACGTTGGTGAGGTACACGAGCTTCTCCGCGCCGAGCGCTTCAGCCACCGCGCCGGCCGCCGTGTCGGCGTTGATGTTGTACGCCTGGCCACCGACGTCGCTGCCGATGGTGGCGACCACGGGGATGAGGCCCTGGGCGAGCACGCGCTCGAGGATGGATGCGTTTACGGTGTCGACGTCGCCCACGAAGCCGAGCTCGGGCGAGCGCGCGGTGGCCGTGATGAGGCCCGCGTCCTCGCCCGACATCCCGACGGCCAAGGGGTCGTGCACGTTGATGGCAGACACGATGTCGCGGTTCACCTTGCCCACCAGCACCATGCGGGCGATGTCGAGTGTGTCCGCGTCGGTGACGCGCAGACCATCGCGAAACTCGGGCTCCTTGCCGAGCCGCGCCATGAGCTGACCGATCTGAGGCCCGCCACCGTGCACGACGACCGGTCGCATGCCGACCGAGCGCATGAGCACGATGTCCTGCGCGAACAGCACCGCCTGCGCGGGATCGTCCATGGCCGCACCGCCGTACTTGACGACCACGACCTTGTCCCAGAACCGCCGGATGTACGGCAACGCCTCCGCCAACACATGCGCCTTCCCCGACGCATTCACAAGCAGAGCACCGGCCGAAGGCCGGTTCCTTTCAGCTGCGCGAATGGGTGGGACGCCGGACGAGCAGCCGAAGGCCCGCGCGAGGACGGGTGGCCCGTAGGGAGGGCCCCGTCCGGGAGGGGCCCCGAAGGGGAAGATCGCGGACGGGAGGGACCCTGAGGGACAGGACCCGTCCGGGGGCGTTCCCGGGTGACCCGAGCCGTCCGGCGTCTCGGGAACCTCATGAGGTCCTCATGTTCTCGTCGATGTACGCCGGCGTGAGGTCGTTGGTGAGCATGCTGGCCTCCGCATCGCCCATGCCGAGGTGGGCGACGATCTCGACGTGGCGGCCGGCGAGATGCCCGCGGACCGAGGCGGCGTCGTGGTCGACGGCCACGCCGTCGCTCGCCACCACCGTGTCGCCGTACGCGACCGACGCCCGCTCGGGATCGAAGCCCACCCCCGCGCTGCCCAGCTCGCTCATGACGCGGCCCCAGTAGGGGTCGGCGCCGAACAGCGAGCACTTCACGAGCTGGCTCTCGGCCACCTTGCGCGCCGCGCGTCGCGCGTCGTCGACCGACTGCGCCCCCTTGACCCGCACGCGTACCACCCTGGTGGCGCCCTCCGCGTCACCTGCCATCTGCTCGGCAAGGTCGCGACAGGCGCGAGCCACCGCGTCGCGCAGCGAGTCCGCGCTCGCGGGACCGGCCCGCCCCCCGGCCAGGATGATGACGGTGTCGTTGGTCGACGTGCACCCGTCGACCGAGAGCGAGTTGAAGGACTCGTCCATCGCGTCGACGAGCGCGGCGCGCAGCGTCGACGGATCGCACGCCGCGTCGGTCGTGAGCACCGCGAGCATCGTCGCCATGTCGGGCGCGAGCATCGCCGCGCCCTTCGCCATACCGCCCACCGTGAAGCCGTGACCCCGCACCACCACCTCCTTGCGGTGGGTGTCGGTGGTGCGGATGGCTTCGGCCGCGTCGCCTCCACCGTCGGGCGACCGACCGCGCACGAGAGGTTTCACCCCATTTTCGATCGCGGTCATCGGCAACGGGATGCCGATGAGTCCCGTCGAGCAGACCAACACCTCTTCGACGGCGCAGCCGAGCTCACCCGCGACGAGCGCGCACATGCGCTCCGCGTCGTCGTGGCCCGGCTTGCCGGTGGCGGCATTGGCGTTGCCGCTGTTGAGCACCACCGCAGCGGCCCGCCCCCACGTCGCACCCAGGTGGGCGCGACTGACCAACACCGGCGCGGCCGTGGCCAGGTTCGAGGTGAACACCGCCGCCGCGCTCACGGGCGATGCGTCGTCGGTCGCCACGAGCGCCAGGTCGGGCACCCCCCCGGCCTTGATCCCGCAATGCACCCCCGCGGCGACGAACCCGGCAGCAGCAGTGACGCTCACGAGAACACCACCGGCCGAACCGGCAACCGAGCCGGTGGGCGGGTGGCCCGTAGGGAGGGCCCCGTCGGGGAGGGGCCCCGAGGGGGAGGATCCCGGACGGGAGGGACCCTGAGGGACAGGACCCGCCCGCCGGCGGAAGCGGGACCCGCGAACCCGCGACCCCTCACGGGTACACCCCCACGGTCGGGAGCCCGGCCGTCTCGTCGAGCCCGAGGAGCAGGTTGGCGCACTGGATCGCCTGCCCGCTCGCACCCTTGACCAGGTTGTCGATGGCGCAGAGCACGACGACCCAGCCCGTGCGCGCGTCGAAGCGGGCCGTGAGGTGCGCGGTGTTCGATCCCCACGTCGCCTTGGTCGACGGCGGTTCCTCGGACACGACCACGAACGGCTCCGCGTCGTAACGCGCGTGGAGCAGCTCGAGCAGAGACGCCGTCGACGTCGCGCCGCGCGGACGCGCGTAACACGTGGCCAGGATGCCGCGGGTCATCGGAGCCAGGTGCGGGGTGAAGAGCACCGACGCCCGGCTCGCCTGCTCGATCTCGGGCGTGTGCCGGTGGTCGAGCAACCCGTAGGCCGTGAAGTCCTCGTTGGCCGTGCCGAAGTGCGTCGTCTGCTTCAGGCTCCGGCCGGCGCCCGACACCCCGCTGGCCGCGTCGACGACCACCCCGCCAGGGTCGATCGTGCCTGCCGCCACCAACGGCGCCAGCGCGAGCGCAGCTGCGGTCGGGTAGCACCCTGCCGCGGCCACGGCATCGGCGGCCGCGATCTCGGGCCGGAACAGCTCGGGCAGTCCGTAGGCGAAGTCCGCGATCAGGTCGGGGCACTGGTGGGCCTCGCCGTACCACTGGCGGTACACGGCCGGGTCGCGCAAGCGGAAGTCGGCGGCCAGGTCGACGACCCGGCCGACTCGCTTGCGCAGCTCGGGCATGAGCTGCTGCGATTCACCGTGGGGCAGGCCGCAGAAGACGAGGTCGAGGCCGTCGGCCGCGCTCGCGTCGTAGCGGCCGAACGTGAGCGACGGATAGGCGGCCGAAAGGCTCGGGTACACCGCCGCCACCCGGTTGCCCGCCTGGGTGTCGCCTGTGGCCCACGCCACGTCCAGCTCGGGATGGGCGGCCAGGAGCCGCAGCAGCTCGGCCCCCGTATAGCCCGAGGCACCCACGATGCCGGTCCGGTGCATCCCCCGACTATACGTGGTTGCGCATAATCATGCAGGACAGTGCCGGCGCAAGGGCCCGCTCACCCCCGGAGGCGCGCGGGATGGGTGGCCTCGACCGCGTCGATGCACCGGCGACGCGCCTCGGCCACCTCGTCGTCCGTGAGCGTGCGGTCGAGGGCGCAGAAGCTGAGGCGGTAGGCGAGGCTCCGCCTGCCCTCGGCGAGCCCTGGGCCGCGGTAGACGTCGAAGAGCCGGAGGTCGTCGAGCAGGGGCCCGCCCGCTTCGCGGAGGGTCGCCTCCACCGCGGCCGCGGGCGTCGACTCCTCGACCTCGAAGGCCAGGTCGATGTCGTTCGACGGAAAGCGGCTGACGGGTCGCGCCTGGTCGCTCCGGCGGGCGGTGGCGAGCAAGCGGCCGAGATCGCACTCGATCCACCCGACGCGTCCGGCGATCGCGTGGGCCTGCAGCACGTCGGGGTCGACCTCACCGACCACGCCCAGCTCCTCGCCGTTGCGGTCGAGCAGCCGCGCCGTGCGCGTGGGGTGCAGGCCGGCAACACGCCCCGCATCGAGCCGGACGCCGTCGAGCCGGAGCGCGCCGGCAAGGACACTCCACACGCGCGCGGCTCCCACCGCGTCGCCACCGAGACCGGTGAGCACGACCGCCAGACGCTCGCGCTCGTCGGGCAGCGGCTGCTCGGGCGACTCGGGCCTCGGGTACACGTTCCCGATCTCGAACAGCCGGAGGTCGTGGCGCTGGTGGGAGTGGTTGAACGTGACCGCCCGGAGCATCCCCGGCAACATCGACGTGCGCAGCACCGACTCCTCGCGCACGAGCGGGTTCGTCAGCACGAGCGGGCGGTCGTCCAGACCGGCGCGCTCGAGGTCGCCCGGCGCGAGGAGCGACAGACCGAACGCCTCCGTGCACCCGGCGCCGAGGAGGATGTCGCGCACGAGGCGCCGCTCGCGCTGGTAAGGCGTGAGGTTCCCGACGAGGGGGCTCGGCGGCACCGTGCGTTCGATGTTGGCGTAGCCGTGGTGGCGGGCCACCTCCTCGATGACGTCGATCTCGCGCTCGGAGTCGGGCCGGAACGTCGGGATCTCGACCTCGTTCAGGCCGTCGCCCACCGGCTCGGTGCGGAAGCCGATGGGGGTGAGGTAGCTGCGAACCTGCGCGTCGCTCAGCTGCGTACCGAGGATCGCGTTCACGCGGGCGGTGCGCACCTCGACCCGGCGGGGCGTCGGCAGGTACCTCGGGGCGTCGACCACGAACGGGCCCGCCTGCACGGCGGCGTCGGGCAGCAGCTCGCAGAAGCGGGCGATCGCGCGGTCGACGCTCTCGGGGTCGCACCCCCGCTCGAACCGCACCGAGGCCTCGCTCCGCACGCCGACTCGCTTGGCCGTGCGCGCGATCGCCATGGGCGTGAAGTAGGCGGCCTCGAGCAAGACGGTCGTCGTGTCGGTGGCGATCTCCGACGAAGCACCGCCCATGATCCCCGCGATTCCGACCGGCGTGGATTCGGCGTCGCAAATCAGGCAGTCGGGCGACGGGCCCTCGCCCAGGACACGCTCCACGCCGTCGAGCGTCACCAGCCGCTCGCCCGGGCGGGCGGCGCGCACGCGGAGTCCCCCGCCCGGCAGGCGCGCCAGGTCGTAGGGGTGCGTCGGCTGGCCCAGCTCGAGCATCACGTAGTTCGACGCATCGACGACATTGTTGATCGGTCGCATGCCCGCGACCGTGAGCCGCCGCTGCACCATTCGCGACGACGCCGTCACCTTCACCCCGCCGAGCACCGTGGCCGAGAAGCGTGGGCACAGCTCGGGGCTCTCGATCTCGATGTTGACCTCGGTGCCCGGTCCGGGTGGTGACGGGTCGGGCAGGACGAACGGGAGACGGAGCTTGGCTGCGACGTCGCGTGCCACACCCGCCATGCACAGGGCATCGGGACGATTGGTCTCGATGTCGAGGTCGAACACGACGTCGGGGGTGAGGCCGAGCGCCTCGGCGAGGGTCTGACCCGGTGTGCCCGTCGCGAGCACCATGATCCCCTCGGCGTCGTGACCGAGATGGAGCTCACGCGCCGAGCAGATCATCCCGTTCGACTCGACGCCCTTCAGCTTGCGCCGCGTGATCTCGACGTCGCCCGGCAACACCGCGCCGACGCGCGCCAGCGCGACGAGATCGCCGGCCCCGAAGTTGCGCGCCCCGCACACGACCTCCACGACGTCGCCCGGACCCGCGTCGAGGGCGACGCGCTGGATGTAGTCGGCCCCCGCGATCGGGCCGACTTCCAACACCCTGGCCACCACCACGTCGTCGAGGCCCTTCCCCACCGTCTCGACTCCGTCCACCACGAGGCCGAGCTCGTTGAACGTGTCGGTCAGCGCGCGGGCATCGTCGCTCAGGTCGGGCGCGAAATCGCGGAGCCACGAGAGGGGGACGAGCATGAGTCGATCCTAAAACTGGGACAGGAAGCGGATGTCGTTGTCGAGGAAGACACGCATGTCCTCCAGCCCGTACTTCATCTGGGCGAGGCGGTCGATGCCGAAGCCGAAGGCGAAGCCCGACCACTCCTCGGCATCGATGCCGACCGCGGCGAAGACGTTGGGATCGACCATGCCGCAGCCCCCCAGCTCGATCCAGCCGGTGTGCGAGCACGTGCGGCACCCGCTGCCCCCGCAGACGTGGCAGGTGACCTCGAACTCGGCGGATGGCTCGGTGAACGGGAAGAAGCCGGGCCGGAGGCGGGAGTGGCGGCCGGGGCCGAAGTATTCGCCGGTGAACAGCTCGATGGTGCCGGCCAGGTCGCCGAACGTGATGTCGCGGTCGACGACCAGCCCCTCGATCTGGCTGAAGCCGGGCAGGTGGCGCGCATCGGGGGTGTCGCGCCGGTGGGACTTGCCGGGTATCACCGTGTAGATGGGCGGCGGCTGCGACTCCATCACCCGGATCTGCACGGGCGAGGTGTGGGTGCGCAACAGCGTGGACTCCGGGGCACCCCAGTCGAGGAACAGCGTGTCGTGCATGCTGCGCGCCGGGTGTCCGGGCGGGAAGTTGAGCGCCTCGAAGTTGTACCAGTCGGTCTCGACGTGGGGGCCCTCGCTCACCGTGAACCCCATTCCGACGAACAGGTCCTCGAGGACCTGCTGGGTGCGCGTCACGAGATGCAGGTGGCCACGGCCGAACGGGTCGGGCGGCACCTCGGTGAGATCCAGGCGATCCGCCGCCAGCTGTGCCTCGCGCTCCAGCGCACCGTGGGCGGCGCGCGACTCGGCGAACCAACGCTCGAGCTCGTCTCGCGCCTCATTGAGCCGGCGACCCGCCTCCCGCCGTCGATCGGGCTCGAGGCCGCCCAGCTGGCGGTGCAGTCGCGCCAGGCGGCCGCGCTTGCCCACCACCTCCTGCTCGGGCAGGTCGGGAGCCTGCGCGCGGATGGCCTCGATCTCGGCCACCACCTCGTCGAACGTCATGCCCGGTGCCGCTCCTCCACACCGCCGGACGGCAGGGTGAAGCGGAAGGTCGAGCCCTGCCCCATCACCGACTGGGCCGTCAGCTTGCCACCGTGGGCCTCGACCAGCCCGCGACTTATCCAGAGACCGAGCCCGGAGCCCGTCGGACGGGTCTCCGCGCTGCGGTAGAACTTGTCGAAGACCCGGTGCAGCTCGTGCTCCGGGATGCCCGCACCCTGGTCGACAACCGCCAGCGCCACCTCGTCGATGCCGACCTGGCCGAGCACCCGCAGGCCACGCGGGTCCGCGTACTTCGTCGCGTTCTCCACCAGGTTGGTGAGCACCTGCTCGACCTTGTCGGGGTCGGCCCACACCGCGGGGAAGCCCTCGGGGAACGACGTCTCCGCCTCGAGCTCGGCGTACTCGAGCTGGAGCTTCTCGACGACCGCGGCGGCGACGTCGACCAGGTTGACGAGCTGGCGACGCAGCACCAGCCGTCCACTCTCCAACCGGCTGATGTCGAGCAGCTCGGTGACCAGGCGCGTCACACGATCGGCGTCGTGGTGCACCTGCTCGAGCATCATCTTCTTCTGTTCGTCACCGAGTCGGTCCCAGCGGTTGAGGAGCAGGCTCGTGTAGCCCTTCACCGACGTGAGTGGCGACCGGAGCTCGTGGCTGACGGTAGACACGATCTCGATACCCGACGCACTCGAGCGACCGCGCCGTTCGGCGTCGCGCAGCACGAGGATGGCGCCCACGAGCGCGCCCCGTTCATCGCGCTCGTAACGGCCGGTGAGGTTCACCTTCAGCTCGCGGTCCCCGGCACCGCGCAGCCGCACCTCTTGCTCGGGGATGCGGCTCACGCTGCGCAATCGGGCCGAGGAGTGCCAGCCGCTGTCGACCAGCGGCTTGCCGTTGCGCGCGCGCGGGTCGAACAGGTCCTCGCAGCGCCGGCCGACCATCTCTTCGAGGCGCAGACCGGTCAGGAGCTCGGTGGCGGCATTCGACCCCACGACACGACGTTGGGCGTCGAGCTGCAGCACCGCGTCGGGGAAACGGTCCACGTCGATCATCGGGACCGCCGTTGGCGCGCCGCCTCGAAGCAGAGCACCGCCGCCGCCATGCCGACGTTCAGCGAATCGGTGCGGCCCACCATGGGGATGGTGACGCGCCGGTCCAGGCACGCGTCGATCGCTTCCGGCAGGCCGTTGGCCTCGTTGCCGAGCGCGAACGCCACCGGCGCGCGCAGGTCGACCTCGTCAGGGGCGTCACCACCCCGGGCCACCGTGCCCAATCGCTGCAGCCCCGCCGTCCCCAGCCGCTCGAGTACCTCCACCGGTTCCCCTCCGGCCACCACGGGGACGTGAAAGAGCGCGCCCGCCGACGCGCGTACCACCTTCGGGTTGTACAGGTCGACGGAACCGTCGCAGCAGACTACCCCTCCGGCCCCCGCGCCCTCGGCGCTCCGGAGCACGGTTCCGAGGTTGCCCGGGTCACGGATGTCGACGCACACCACCACCAGTGTGGCGGGCAGAACGGCATCGAGCGCGACATCTACGAAGCCGACGACGCCGACGACCGATTGCGGGGTGACGGTGTCGGCGACCCGTTCCATCACGCCGGGCTCGAGCTCGAACACCGGCACCGCCGCCTCGCGGGCCCGATCGACCGTCGGGTCCTCGGTGCCGGCGACCACGAACACCGCTTCGACAACGACGCCCGCGGCCAACGCCTCCGCGAGGACGCGCGAGCCCTCGAGGACGAAGGTCCTCTCGTCGTGGCGAGCCCGGCGACGCTCGACCAGGCGTCGGAGCCGCTGGACCTTCGGGTGGCGGAAGCCGAGCACGCTCAGCTGGCTTGACGCGCTCCCTCCGCCACCTTCACGAGGGCGGCGAATGCGGCGGGATCGGAGACGGCGAGGTCCGCCAGGATCTTGCGGTCGACCTCGACCCCTGCGATGCGGAGGCCGGAGATGAAGCGGCTGTAGCTCATCCCGTTCTGGCGGGCGGCCGCGTTGATGCGCTGGATCCACAGCTGTCGGAAGTCGCCCTTGCGCGCCCGGCGATCGCGGTACGCGTACTGCAGCGAGTGCATCACCTGCTCGTTGGCGGCGCGGAAGGACCGGCTCTTGTTGCCGTAGTACCCCTGCGCGCGCTCGAGCACCGCACGACGGTGCTTCTTGCTGTGGACGGCGCGTTTCACCCTTGCCATCGGACGCTCCTTTCGGGACGGTGGGAGGAGAAGCCGGCAGCGGGAGGCTCCGCTTGCTGGGACGGGCTTCCTGGCGGCTCGGCTTCGTGGAGGCGGACTCGCTAGAGGCCGAGCAGGCGCTTCACGTTGGCCCGGTCGCCGCCCGTGACCTCCACGTCGCGGGCGAGGCGACGGGTGCGCACGGACGACTTCTTCTCGTAGTTGTGGCCCCGGAAGGCCTTGCGGCGCATCAGCTTGCCGCTGCCGGTCACCCGGAACCGCTTGGCCAGACCCCGGTGCGTCTTCATCTTGGGCATCTCAGCTCTCCTGCTCGCTGGGGACCGGCTGGTCGCCGTTGGGATGTGCCTCCGACGCGGCCGCCTTCGCGGCCGCCTGCTGGGCCCGCTTGTCGGGTGCGAGCACCATGATCATGTTGCGTCCGTCGAGCTTCGGGTGCGCCTCGATCTTCGCCAGCGGATGCAGTTGCTCGGCGATCTTGTCGAGTATCCGCTTGCCCAGCTCGGGATGTGCCATCTCTCGTCCCCGGAACATGATCGTGATCTTCACCTTGTGCCCGTGGCCCAGGAACTGGCCGACCTTGCGCGTCTTGGTGTCGAAGTCGCCCTCGCTGATCTTGGGCCGGTACTTCATCTCCTTGATCGCGACGTTCGTCGCGCGCCGTCTCGACTCCTTCACCCGCTGCGCGGCTTCGTACTTGAACTTTCCGTAGTCCATGATCCGGCAGACGGGTGGGTTCGATTGCGCAGCCACCTCGACCAGGTCGAGATCGAGCTCGCGGGCGATGTGGAGGGCCTCGGGGAGCGGTTTGATCCCCAGCTGCTCCCCATCAGCGGAGATGAGGCGAACCTCGCGAGCCCTGATGCGATCGTTGATCCTGGGCTCATTGGTGGCCGGTGCGGCTATGCGGCATCACTCCTTGGCGACGGTCGTCGAACCGTCCGCTCCGTTCGCGCGGAATCCGTGCACGCGAAAAAGGCGGACGTCGGGAAAGCAACGTCCGCCCTCGGCGGTCGATCGACCCGGTGCACCAGCGACGAGCTGCCGGCCGGGTGGGGGTTCGCGACCCCGCTTTCCGTCTTCTGTTGTGGGTTTAGGGTAGCAGCATGGGCACGATCTGGACACCAAGCGGCGAGCGACCGGTGGGGCGCGACGAGCCGTCGGCCGAGGCTGCACCCGAGCCCGAACCGGAGCTGAGCGACGAACAGATCGCGGCAGAGATGGCCGAGGCGCAGCGGCAGTTGCTCGCCGCGCCGGTCTCTGTCGTCGTCGCCAACCACTGCATCGGTCTCTTCCAACTGGCCGCGCTCCACCTCAACCAACCCGAGCCCGACCTGGTGCAGGCATCGGTGGCGATCGACGCCCTCGCAGCCATCGTCGAGACGCTCGGGTCGCGCCTCGGCGACGACGAGTCCACGCTGCGCGACGCGCTGGCGCAGCTGCGTCTCGCCTTCGTGCAGGTGACGAAGGCGACAGGCGGCACCTGAACCGCTACGCGCGCGGCGCGACATGTGCCGCCTCCCACGTCCCCCGGTGCCCGGGACGAACCTCGAAGCTCACGGGCGTGCCCGCCGCGATCGTGCGGCTGCCGTCGGCGACCTGGGTACAGTGGAAGAGCCAGCGCTCGTCTCCGGCCTCGACCCAGCCGATGCCGCGTCCCTCGTCGAACTCGGCGACACGCCCTTGCACGACGCGTCCCCCCATCAGTGCACGATCTTGGAGATGGGCAGCTCGATGATGTCGGTGGCGCCGTGGTCCTTGAGAGCAGGGATGAGCGTGTTGATGTCGGACTTGGGCACGACCGTCTCCACCGCGTAGCCGCCTTCGCCGAACAGCTTCGACACGGTGGGTGACTTGAGCGCGGGCAGGATCTCGATGATGCCGTCGAGGTCGACCTCGGCCACGTTGAGCTTGACGAGGACGCGCCCGCGCGCCTCCAGCGTCCCCTCGAGCAGTGACTGGATCTGGCTCATGGCGTGACGCTTCGGCAGGTCTTCGTAGGCCGCCGGGTTGGCGATGAGCTCGGTGAACGACACGAGGATCGTGTCGATGATGCGAAGGCCCGCGGCGCGCAGCGCGCTCCCCGTCTCGGTGAGGTCGACGATGGCATCGACGATGTCGGGAACCTTGGCCTCGGTGGCGCCGTAGGAGAGGCGGATGTCGACGTCGAGGCCGTGCCGCGTGAAGAAGCGGCGCGTGAGCTCGGGGAACTCGGTGGAGACGCGCGCGCCGCGCTTGAGGTCCTCGATGCGCTCGACCCCGGAGTCCGCGTGCACGGCCACGACGATCCGCACGGGTCGCGCGGTGGCCTTCGAGTAGTGGAGCTGACAGAGCGAGACGACGTCACTGCCCGTCTCCTCGATCCAGTCGCGGCCGGTGATGCCGATGTCGAACAGTCCCTCGGCGACGTAGCGCGGGATCTCCTGCGGACGCAGGATGCGCACCTCGTCGATGCGCGGGTCGGCGATCGTGGCGCGGTAGGTGACGTCGGAGGAGCGCTGTACCCCGAGGTCGGCCTCGTCGAAGAGCTCGAGGGTGGCGCGCTCGAGCGAGCCCTTCGGGAGGACGAGCTTCAGCATCCGGTCGACCGGCCCGACCCGGTCAGGTCGTGCCCTTCGGCAGCTGGCGCAGGAGGTCGACCATCTCGATCGCGGTCATGGCCGCCTCGAAGCCCTTGTTGCCCGCCTTGGTTCCCGCCCGCTCGATCGCCTGCTCGATGGTGTCGGTGGTGAGCACGCCGAACACGACCGGGACGCCGGTGTCGAGCTGGGCCCGCTGGATGCCTGCCGCGCACTGCCCGGCCACGTGCTCGTAGTGCCCGGTGGCGCCACGGATGACCGCGCCGAGGCAGATGACCGCGTCGAAGTCGCCCGAGGCGGCGAAGCGCTGGGCCACGAGCGGGAGCTCGAAGGCGCCCGGCGCCCACGCGACCGTCACGGACGCGTCGTCGACGCCGTGGCGCAGCAGACCGTCGCGGCAACCGGCGAGCAGACGCTCGGTGATGAGGTCGTTGAAGCGCGCGCATGCGATGGCGACTCGCAGCCCCTCGCCGCGCAGCTGGCCGCTCACATCGGCGGCTCCCCGGCTATAGGACGTCATCGAGGCCCTCCAACAGGTGGCCCATCCGCGCCTTCTTGGTGCGGAGATAGTGGATGTTGTGGGGGTTGGGCTCGACCTCGAGCGGCACCCGCTCGATGATCTCCAGGCCGAATCCCTCGAGTCCACCGTACTTGGCCGGGTTGTTGGTCAGTAACCGCATTGTCGTGATGCCCAGGTCGACGAGGATCTGAGCCCCGATGCCGTACTCACGACTGTCCACCGGCAGGCCCAGACGGAGGTTGGCGTCGACGGTGTCGGCGCCTTCGTCCTGCAACTTGTAGGCCGCGAGCTTGTGGGCGATGCCGATGCCCCTGCCCTCGTGGCCCCGCAGGTACACGACCGCGCCCAACCCCTGCTCGGCGATGCGTTGCATCGACGCCTCGAGCTGCGGGCCGCAGTCGCAGCGCAGCGAGCCGAAGACGTCGCCCGTGAGGCACTCGCTGTGCATGCGCACGAGCACGTTCTCCTCACCCTGCACCGCCCCCTTGACGAAGGCGAGGTGCTGGTCGTGGTTGAGGACCGATTCGTACGCGTAGCAGGTGAACTCGCCCCACTCGGTTGGTATCGGGGCCTCGGCGATGCGCTTGACCAGCTTCTCGCGCTGGCGCCGGTGACGGATGAGATCGGCGATGGAGATGAGGAGCAGCTCGTGCTCCTCGCAGAAGCGCTCCAGGTCGGGCAGCCGCGCCATGTCGGTCTTCTTCTCGTCGACCACCTCGCACAGCACGCCCGCCGGGTAGAGGCCCGCCATGCGCGCCAGGTCGACCGCCGCCTCGGTGTGGCCGGCGCGCTTGAGCACGCCGCCTTCGCGATAGCGAAGGGGATAGATGTGACCGGGGCGGGCGAGGTCGCCGGGACGGGTGGCCGGATCGATGAGCGCCTGAATGGTGGTCGAGCGGTCGAAGGCCGAGATACCGGTGCTCGTGCCCTGCCGGGCGTCGACGGAGACGGTGAACGCGGTGCGGTTCGACTCGGTGTTCACCGGGACCATCAGCGGCAGGTCGAGCTCGTCGAGCCGGTCGCCCGTCATGGGCACGCAGATCACACCGGAGGTGTGTTGGAGGAAGAACGCGATCTTCTCGGGAGTCGCGGCTTCCGCAGCCATGATGAGGTCGCCCTCGTTCTCGCGCTCCTCGTCGTCGGTGACGACCACGATCTCGCCGCGGCCCACGGCCGCGATCGCATCTTCGACCCGGGCGAACGGCATCGGTCTCTCCTTCACATCACTCTCCGGCACATCACTCACTCCGGCACAGCTGGATCTTGGTGGTGCAGCAGTCTTTCGACGTACTTGGCCATGACGTCGACCTCCACGTTGACGCGCCCGCCCCGGCCCTTCCGGCCGAACGTGGTGACGGCCATGGTGTGTGGGATCACGGCCACGGTGAACCCGTCGTCGAGTGGCTGCACGACCGTGAGGCTGCACCCATCGACGGTGATCGAGCCCTTCTCCACGACGTAGCGGATGAGCTCGGCGGGCACGCGCACCCTGAGGTCGGGCGCGGGCTCGACGATCTCACCGACGGCGACGACGTGGCCCTGCACGAGATGCCCGCCGACACGGTCTGCCAACCGCAGCGGGCGCTCGAGGTTCACGGAGTCACCCGGGCGCAGGTCGTCGAGGTTGGTGCGCGAGAGGGTCTCGTCGACTGCGTGCGCCTCCCACCACCCCGCCCCGACCTCGGTGACGGTCACGCAGCAGCCGTTGACCGCGATCGAGTCGCCGATCTTCGCGTCCTCACTCGTCAGCGGGGCGTGGAAGCGGAAGCGGCCGCCGTCGCGCGTCTCGACCCGGCCCAGCTCCTCGACTATCCCGGTGAACACGATTCCCCCGTGACCGGCGCGAGCTCGACCCTCAGGTCGCCGCCGAGCTGCTCGACCGACTCGATGCGGCCGCGCCACACCTCGGCGATCGTCGCCGCGCCGGGACCCGCGAACAGTGGCCGGGAGTCGTCGCCGCCGGACAACGCGGGCGCCAGGTACAGCACATAGCGGTCGACGAGGCCGGCCCGATGGAAGGCGCCCGCCACGGTGGCGCCGCCCTCCACCAGGAGCTGCACGACGTCGCGCTGCCCCAGCTCGTCGAGCACGCCGTCGAGCCCGCCGCTCAGCTCGACGCACGGCTGACAGCGCGCGCCCGCTGGTGCGCTGCCGAGCACGACGCGCAACGGATCGCGGACGTCACTCCGTCCGGCCCCGGCGGCGGGCGCCGGACGGGCGGTCAGCGCGGGGTCGTCGGCCTTCACC
>Ga0066709_100000293_pt1 | contig 24445 bp, 13 predicted proteins | sample GraSoiAngelo_158_FD_79665 | JGI IMG/M metagenome (GOLD analysis project Ga0066709, IMG submission 79665) | Grasslands soil microbial communities from the Angelo Coastal Reserve, California, USA - 14_1009_16_30cm | ecosystem: Environmental > Terrestrial > Soil > Grasslands | place: USA...
CCCTCACGGGCCATGGATGAATGGAAATGCGGCGAGCCCGCCCAGGAGCATAGAGAGAGCCGGCACCTCAACGGGGGGTGACGGAAGGCGCTCCGGCGATACTAGCTGGCGGGAAAGCCGACGGGACCGTCGGCCGGAAGGCGGGCGCTGAGACGCGGCCTAGCGGCCGGGAGCGGCTCCTTGGGCTTCAATGGCCGTCGTCATATGCACCCTCCTTGAATCGGGGGACATGCTTTGACCGGGCAGGCGCCCGACTCGAATCAAGGTATCTTGGCAACCCCTGGGCGTCAACGGAGAATGCGGCCGGTTCGGGAGCAGTTTTGCATGAAGACCGGGGATCCGGCTGCCGACTTATGGACCGTGGCCCCCGTGAGATACGTCGCCTGGATCGTAACATCGTCCCTGCTCCTGTCGGTCGGATGCGCCACAGTCGGCGCGCCCCCTGGCCGCGGCCCGGTCGCCCCCGCCCTGGACCGCGAGACGGGACGAGCCTCGTACTACCACTCCCGTTTCCAGGGGAGCAGGACCGCGAGCGGCGAACGTTATGACGAGACGAAGCTCACGGCCGCCCACCGCACCCTTCCCTTCGGGACACGCGTGCGGGTGACCAACCTCGGCAATGGCCGCAGCGTGGTGGTCACGATCGCGGATCGCGGCCCCTTCGCCCGCGGTCGAGTGATCGACGTCTCGCGCGTCGCCGCGCGGAGGCTTGGATTTCTCGCTGACGGCACGGCGGAAGTGACCCTCGAGGTCCTCGGGCGGTAGAGAAGCGAGCCCCCGGGCCGAAGGCCCGAGGGCTCTCTCGGTCGCCCATCCCTCCCCTATAGCCCTTCAGATTCCTTGACCTCGGCGCCCTGAATTTTCAGAAATACCCACACCCGCTTCCACCGATTGGCGCCGTTCGTCGCCGTGACCGACAGGCCCAGCTGCTCGGAATCCGTCCGAATCGGGATCCGATAGTAGACGCGCCAGGCCTTTGCCCCGGCATCGTAGAGGAACCCGTGTTTCTGCCCCAGGCGATCCGTGAGCGTCATTGCGGTGACGTCGGGGGATGCCTGTGCCGTGATCTCGACCACGCTTCCTGGGACGACCAGCGAGTCCGGAGCGAACACGGTGACGTCGGGCGGAAGCGAGTCGGCCAAAGCGGTCGCGTCCCCCTCCGCCAAAGCCCCAGCCTCCGGCGTGGTCGCACCGGTGGCCGAAGCCGCGACCATCTTCGGGGTTTCCTGGCCGGCGGTCGTCTGCCCGGCGTCGGCCGCGACCGAGGCCTGCTCCTTGTGCTCGCCGCATCCCAGAGCGAGAAATGCGAGCGCGGCGGATGCCACCACGATCGCGCGCCTCTTCGTTCCTGGGTCCTTCGTCTTCATTGCCTTTCTCCTATCCGGCTCCGTTGTCCGATCTGTGGCCGGGTTGCCGGCGCTACCACGGATCGCCTGGTGATGGGCACGCGCCCCAGCGCCAGGACCGCGGGCGGCTCGCTGGACGGCCGCCGCTCCGTGGTCCAGCTAGATCAATCCCCGTGCCTCAGGAATAAGTCACTTCATGTGAACGACTTGCGTGATTTGATGTCCACCCGGCGGAGGCACTTATGTGTCAAGCTTGACACGGACTCCAATGCGGCCCACAGTGCCGTGACCCGGTAAGCCCTTGATTCACTATCGATCCAACCATTCCAGGGAGCGTGGCGTGACGGACACGGAGGGGGCCGCATTCGGAACGGCCGTCGTGTCGGTTTTCCTGTTTCTGTTCATGAGCGCCGACGCTTTGGCCCAGCCCACCCCCCTCAACGCGAAGGCCATCTGGGCGCATGAGTCGCGCGTGGTTCTCGCCGCGACCGATTCCCTGGCGGTCGAGGAGGGCTATGTCCTGTCGTTCCTATCGCGTAAAAAGACGGTGGCCACGGCGGTCGTATCCGCCGTCTACGATGGCTTGGCGGTCGCCACGCTGGCATCCGGATCTCTGAAGCGGGTGAAGAAGCTTCAGGACCTGAGAATCATGGCCGAACGCCCGCCGGTCCGGCCTCTGCCCTCGTTGCGGGTCGGGTACCCGTCCTCCAACCGGCCCAATCTGATCTTCACGTGCGAGCCAATGACAATCCGCGCTCCCCTGCGGGCCGGCGCCTATCGCATGGAGCCGTCGGGCGGGCGCTCCTACCGGCTGGTGCGCGATTCCGCGATCCCGGCTCAATCGCCCTGGCCCGACACGCTCCTGATCCGCCTCTTCGACGAGGCCGCGGATGAGGAGATAGCCCTGGAGCGCGGCGATCTGGACGTCGCGGTTTTTTGGCCCGGCGAGCTCTCCTCCCACATGCGGGAGAATCCACAGTGGCGCGATTACCTTCGGGGCACCCGTTCCCGAGGCGTTCTCGCGGCGTTGACAACGTCGGACAGGGACCCGGGGAGCACATCGATTCCGCGCGACAGCAGCGCGGTCGCATCGCTCAACGAGGAGGTTTTTCGCGGCGATCTCCAGCCCTGGAGCCCGCCCTTCGGCCGCGCGCAATTTCCCGAGACCGTGTGGACGGTGCGATCTCACGTGGCGAGGCGGTTCGAGGTCGACCGATCCTGCCCGGGCTGGCAAGCGCTTGAGCTCTCCCTCAATCGAGGAAGGTCGGGGGTTCCGGACGAGTGGAGCACCTCGCGGTTGACCTACCTCGACGCGCCCATCGATTCGCCGGATTCGCTCTCGTCTGCCAGCGCCGAATACGTGCGCCGGAGCGCGCTGCCTTCCGCGATTCGGGAAGGAGCGGAGGGCCGCGTGAAGTTCCTCTTCGCCATCCGCTGCCCCGTGGTCTGCCCGCGGAAGCTCCGCGCCTACGTGGGCGCGCTCGGAGCGGACGCGTTCGTCGACGTGCCCGACTGCCGGCCGGCTCGCCGCGAGCCATGACCTCCCTGCGCGGGCGCCTGATCCTCGCCTTCTCTCTGGTCACCATCGTTCCGTTGGCGATCGCCATGTATCTCCTGACCGAGCGGATCGAGACCATGGTCCGCGCCCAGGCGGCGGAACGGTTGAGCGCCGCGCTCCGGGGGATCCAGACGCAGGTGGCATCCGACGCCCAGCATGTGGCGGAGAAGCTCCAAATCCTCGGAAGGGATCCCCTCCTCAAGCGGCTGTTTCTGCTTCAATCCGGCAGTACCCGGGACCTGTCCGAGTACTTGGGGGAACGGCGATTCCTGCTCGGGCTCGACTTCCTGAGCGTTGCCGATACGAGCGGGAGCGTGGTCGCGGCGGCTGCCCCAGGAGAGGGCCGCCCCGACGCCTCGGGAATCCCGGCGGCGCGGACGGGCTCCGACGGTCCGGTCATCGAAGCCCTTCCAGGCGCGCCGGGTCTCGCGATGGTCGCCAGGGCGCCGATTCGCTACCAGAACGACATAGCCGGCTTCGTACAAGGCGGCTTGATGTTCGACGCTGAGTTTCTGCGACGCCTCAGCAAGGCCGGGGGCGTCGAATTGGCGTTGCGCGACGAGGAGAGCCGCGTCGGCGCCACGACTCTCGCCGGCCTGCCGGCTTCAGCGCTGCCCTATCACGATGGTGTCGAGCGCGTCGAGCTGCGAGGACGTCCTTATCTCAGCCGGAGCGTTCCGCTCAGCGTGGGCGCGCCCCCCCACGCGATCCTTACCGGGCTGGCCTCCACCGCCGCAGCCGACCGGACGATCGCGTCGCTTCAAATCGCCTCGGCGATCCTGGGTCTTCTGGGCCTCGGGATCGCGGCGTTGCTCGGGATTTTTTGGTCCTCCCAGATCTCCCGCCCCGTCGAGCGGCTCGCCGCGTTCTCCCACAAGCTCGCGCAGGGAGAGTGGGAGGAGCCCTTGACGCTCCACAGCGTGCGCGAGCTGCAGACGCTCGTGGCGGCGCTCGACCGGATGCGGAAGGACCTGCAGGCCTATCGCGACAAGCTCGTCACGAGCGAGCGTCAGGCGGCGTGGAGCCAAATGGCCCGCAAGGTCGCCCACGAGGTCACGAACCCGCTCACGCCCATCGCGATCTCGGTTGCCGATCTGAAACGAAGCTACGACCAGAAGCGGGCGGATTTCCCGGAAATCCTGGATCAGGCCGCCCAAACCGTCGCCGCCGAGGTCGAAACGCTGCGCCATCTCTTGCAGGAATTCTCCGATTTCGCCCGGCTTCCGAAGCCCGAGCTCGCACCGTGCCGCCTGTCGAGCCTGATGCGGGATCTCGAGACGCTCTACGGCCGCGATGTCGCGGCCGGCCGCCTGGTGCTCCCGCGTTCCGGCCCGGAGGTCACCTTCCCGTGCGATCACGGCCAGATGCGCCAGGCCCTCATCAACCTGATCAAGAATGGACTCGAGACCTTGAACAGCGACGGCCGCGTGGTGGTGTCGGCCCGTGTCGACGGCGGGGTCCTCGAGATCGCGGTTTCCGATACGGGCGCCGGTTTGAATGCCGAACAGAAAGCCAACCTCTTCGTGCCGGGTTTCACGACCAAATCCCAAGGGAGCGGGCTGGGATTGACCATCGTCCAGCGGATCGTGAACGATCATGAGGGAACGATCGCGGTCGACTCCGGTCCGGGGAGCGGAACCACGTTCCGGATACGGATGCCGCTGGGCCCGAGGGCCGAAGCATGACCGTTCTCATCGTGGACGACGAGGCCAACATCCGATCCAGCCTGGAGGGCGCCCTCGGCCGCGAGGGGTATCAGGTCGATTGCGCGGCGTCGATCGGCGAGGGCAGAGCGAAGCTCCGCGAGGCTTACGACATCGTGCTGCTGGATGTCTGGTTCGAGGAAGGCAGCGGATTGGATCTCCTCGCAGAGATCATGGCCAACACCCCGGACTCCATCGTCATCATGATGTCGGGGCACGCGACGGTCGACGCCGCCGTGAGGGCAACGCGACTCGGCGCGTTCGACTTCCTCGAGAAGCCGATCTCGCTGGAGCGCCTGCTGGTTCTTCTCCGGAACGCCACGAACACGCTCGAGCTCAAGGCCGAAAACCGCCGCCTGCCGCGACCCTGGTCGTTTCCCATCGTGGGCCGCTCCGAGGCGATTCAGAAGCTCCTGCACGAGATCCAGCTCGCGGGATCCGCTTCCGCGCGCGTGCTGATCCAGGGGGAGAACGGGACCGGGAAGGAGCTGGTCGCGCGGGCGCTGCACGCCGCCGGCCCACGCCGGGAGATGCCCTTCGTGGCGATGAACTGCTCGGCGGTCCCGGAGGAGCTGATCGAGTCGGAGCTTTTCGGCCACGAGAGGGGCGCCTTCACCGGCGCCACCCAGTCGCGGAGAGGCAGGTTCGAGGAGGCGCATCATGGAACGCTCTTCCTCGATGAGATCGGCGACATGAGCCCACGGGCCCAGACCAAGCTCCTGCGCGTGCTTCAGGAGGGAGAGATCACCCGCGTCGGAGGAAATCGCGCCATCAAGGTCGACGTCCGGGCGATCGCCGCCACGAATCACGATCTGGCCGAGCGGGTCCGGTCCGACCGGTTCCGTGAGGATCTCTACTTTCGGCTCGCGGTCATCCCGATCACGGTGCCTCCGCTGCGGGAGCGGCCCGAGGATATCCCGATTCTTGTGGAGCATTTTGCGGCGCAGCTTTCGAAAGAAACCGGCGGGAAGCCGAGGAAGTTCGGCCCCGGCGCGATCGAGCGTCTCCAGCGCTACCCATTCCCGGGAAACGTCCGCGAGCTTCGGAATATCGTCGAGCGGCTGCTCATCATGAGCCGCGGACCGAGCATCGGCCCCGAACAGGTTCACGCCGTCCTGCCGCCCGTGGAGAGCGAGTCGTCCGGGGGGATTCGCTTGAGCGACTCCGTGCGCGAGTTCGAGAGGAAGGAGATCGAAGCCGCGCTCCTCGCCGCGGGGGGCAGCATGACGAAGGCGGCGTCGCGCCTGGGGCTCGAGCGCAGCCACCTATACAAGAAGATGAGGAAGCTGGGCTGGCGACCCGAGACGTGGAATCCGTAGCGGATTCGTAGCGTGGACTCAGCCGCCCGCGTCTGATACCTTCTCGCCTCGAGACTCACCCCACATTCGTTCTTTTGCCGCAGGAGGTTGATATGCCGATCCGATTGGGAGACACCGCACCGAACTTTACCGCCGAGACAACCGAGGGAACGATCGACTTCTATCGCTGGAAGGGGGATAGCTGGGCGGTGCTGTTCTCCCATCCGAAAGATTTCACCCCCGTCTGCACGACCGAGCTGGGCCGGGTGGCCGCGCTGAAGAAGGAATTCGAAAAGCGGAACATCAAGGTGATCGGCCTGAGCGTCGACCCCCTCGAGAGCCACAAAGGCTGGATGCAGGACATCGAGGACGTGACCGGGCACAAGCTCAACTTCCCGCTCATCGCGGACTCCGACCGGAAGGTTTCCGACCTCTACGACATGATCCATCCGAACGCGAACGACACGCTGACGGTGCGCTCGGTCTTCGTAATGGCTCCGGACAACAAGGTGAAGCTCACGCTCACCTACCCGGCAAGCACAGGGCGGAATTTCGACGAGCTTCTCCGCTCGATCGATTCCCTTCAGCTCACCGCGAATTACTCCGTCGCGACGCCGGTGGACTGGAAGCATGGCGAGGACGTGATCATCGCTTCCACGGTCACGGACGAGGAGGCCCGCAAGAAGTTCCCGGGCTTCAAGGCGAAGAAGCCCTATCTGAGAATCGTTCCGCAGCCGAGCAAGGAACAGGCGGGCGCCGCGGTCTGACCGGATCGGCGCCTACAAGGTCGCGGCAGCCTGCTTGCGCTTCAGCTGCAGCACGCGCACATCCGGATCCACCACGATCCTCCGCGGCGAAAAGGCGCAGTGGATGGTGACCGTCTTCGATTCGCCGGCGCCGAGCCTCACGGTAATGCGCGCTTCACGGTAGGATGGGCTCTGTCCCGGGGAGGCGGGCCGAGTCTCCGACCGCCTCGAGGCGCTCTGACCAGGTTCAGGCCAGCGCTCCCCGGCGGCCGCGGCAACCTCCACCGGCATGGTTCCCGTTCCCGCGTTCTGCACCGTCGCGGTCACATCGTAGCCGCCGCCATGCTTCACTTTCTTCGCATTCGTGACACGGTATTCGGGCATCGCCCGATCCTCGAACCACTCCTTCGCGAAGGCGTCGTAGGCGACAGGATCCTTTGCGTACCCCCGCATCGAGGCAACGAAATCCTGCAGGGCGGGGTGATCGCGGCTTTCGCTCCACGTTCGGATGAAATGGCGGAGGCCGTCGAGCGCCCGGTCATGCCCCATGAAGTCGTAGAGCATCCAGAACACCCACCCTCCGCGGTCGTAGAGGACGGTTTCGTCCGACTCCCTCTTTCCGTCGACGTCGTACATCGGCCTCTCGTCGTCCACCCGGCGGCGGTCGCCATAGCGCGCCTCGAGGCCCTTCGCGAATTCCATGCGCGCTCGCGGCCCTTTCACCTTCTCGAAGAGCAAGAGGGTCGAGAAATGCGCCATGCCCTCGCTCAGGAAATCACCGTTGGGCCCGTTCGCGGGGGTCAGAATGTTTCCCCACCACTGATGCGCCGCCTCGTGTGCGGTGACCAGGAACGTCGCGTCGGTCTTCGCGTCATTCTTCGTGAGGAAGCCGATGCTCTCGCTGAACGTAATGTTCGTGCCGAAGCCCTGCGCGTAGCCCGCGAGCGCGGGAAACTCCGAGAGCTTTAGCTCGCGCCAGGGGTAGGGCAGGAACCACTCGGAATACCAGCGGCGCGCTGCATCCAAGGTCGAGGACATCTCCTCGAGATTGTAGGGGTGGGCGGGACTGTAGAAGATCGTCGTGGCCTCCCCTTGCTTCACCTTCCACCTGCCGCACACCACATTGAGAATCTTGACCGGGTGGTCCGTTTCCCACACCTGCGTCCGCCACCCGTCCTTCACGGTATTGCTCGTGCAGATCCCGTCCGAGTTGAGCGTGTAGATCGCCGGAGCTATAACGATGACGCGCGCGGGAAACCATGCTGTCGCGCCGTAGCCCGCGCGCGTGATGCCCTTCCAGTAGTCGCGCGGGTATCGGCGCGCCTCGGTCTTGTTTTCCTTGGTCTCCCCGACGTCCTCCATAAATCCGAGAACCGGCAAGAAGCTGGGCGTGAAGCCGGTCAGCACGACGCCGGAAGGCAACACGAACTCGTCGGTGTTGCCGCCGTTCTTGGTTACGCCATTGGGTAAGCGGCCGTCCCAACTCCACCCGATGACAACCTTGTCCCCCTTCGCGAGCGGACGAGGCGGCGTGAACACATAGAGATGCTGGCGGTCCTCCGGGTTGTACGCCCGCCCGTTCATCGTCCAGGCGAGATGGTTCCAGTGCAGACCCCCCGTCAGCGGGATCTGGGCGAGCGTCGTATCCAAGCTGTTCACGAGCGTGAACGTGCCCGCGCTCGCCAGCCAGTGTTTGGGAGGATTCAGCTTCAACCTCACGTCCGCACGCGCGATGTCCGGCAGCGGGGCGTCGAGCCACGTCTTGAGATTCTTCGCCCAGTAGTCCTTCCTCGCCTTCTTGGCCGCTCCCCCTTCCACGCCTTGGCTCACCTGGAACACGAGGATCACCCAGGCAGCCACCGGCACCAGGGCGAACGGCGCGAGGCGGAGCGCCGAAGAGGCAACCTGCCGCGGCGCGATCCGGTGCATGGTGCGCACGGCATCCGCGCCGCGACGGCCGAAGAGCCGCACGGCCAACACGGTGAACAGCACGGCGAGGCCCAGGACCATGATTCGGTTCCAAATCAGGGCCACGCGGTCGGTCTCGAAGAATCCGATATCGCTCCACCGCAGGGATCCCCAGAGGGGCCAGTTGCCGGCCCAGCTGATCTGGCGCGTGAGCGCGCGGAAACCGCTGTAGACGAGCGCCGCGAGGGCCACGGAATACGCCGCGTACCGGTTCCCTACCGCGGCATACACCGCCGTGACGAACGCCGTCCATGCCAGGAAGGTGGGAATCAGGAGCAGCCCCCACACAAGGGCGTAGGGCGCCAAAGAGAACGGCACGGTGTGCTGAACCGCCAAGGCAATGAAGCTCGCGAGCAAGGACGCGAGGAGGATGACCGCTCCCACCGCGCTGTTCGCGAGGGCCTTTCCGAAGAGGAGTGCCCCTGTGCGCAGCGGCGTCGCGTAGAGAATCTGGGACAGACCCGTGGAGCGCTCGCGCTCGAGCGACTCCACCGTGTAGAAGAGGAGCAGGAGGAGCACGAGCGTCGTGGCCTGGCCCGCGATCGCCACCGCGCTCGTGCCGGGCGTGAGGAGAACGGGCGTGTCGAACGCCCCCACCGCGAGCAGCGAGTTCCCCAGTACCTGAATCAGGATGAGCGGCACGAAGATGTAGAGCCCCGCCTGACGCAGGAGCTCCCGAAGCTCTGCGCCCGCGACCGCCCCTACGCTCCCGAGGAACGACGGCGGCTTCCTTCTCATGCCGAGCGTGGCGAACGCGCCGCCCGGCGGCGCCCCCTCCCACGGCGTCGCGGCGGCCGCATGCTGGGATTGGGCCCGGCCCCGGAGGGTCTTCTTCGATGCCACGACACCGCGCAGCGACCGGGCTACCGATCGCTGCGTCAGGAGAACCGCGCCGAGCCCGAGCGCGATCAGCCATGCCCGGTTCAGCCAAAAGAGCGCGTCGTATGGCACGGCTTGTTTGTTATAGAACTGCACCCCACGGTCGACCTTGAGATGCGTCTCGTTGAGCCAGCGGTACCCCGAGGGCTCGATCCCTTGAAGGAGCTTGTTCACGCGCAGGTCGAGCCAGGATGGCGCCCAGGTCCATAGGAAGAACCCGCACACGAGGAGCGTGGCGACCGGCAGCACGAAAACCAGGACCGCGTTCCCCGTCTTCTCGCCGACGTACATGGAAAGGCCGGCATAGAAGATGAGAAAGGGCAGCCCGATCGTCAGAACCGGCATGAGGTAGTTCATCGCCGCAAAAGGACCGCGTATTTCCTGCGCGCCGGCGTTCGGCACGACGTGATTGAAGAAGGCGTTCGTGGCCATTTGCCAGCCCATCAGCACGACGAAGCCTCCGGTCACGGCCAAAAAGCGGCCCCAGACATACTCGCCCGGAGTCAACGGGGTGGAATGCAACAGGACGTCGACCCTCGCTTCGCGGTCGCGAAGAAGGGACAATCCCGCCGCGGCGGCGATGAAGAACGCGTAGTAGAGCAGCGTGATGAAGGTCATCATCTGAGTCTGGGCGAACTCGGACGTGATCCATGCCTTGGTGCCCCCCACCGAGCTGTCTCCCGAGGAGATCGACATCTTCCCGCTCGACAATCCGAAGGCGCTCAAGAGAAGAATCGCCGCCAAGGTGATGAAGAGCGGGCGGCGGAAGGAGTGCCAGAACTCGACGCCGAACGTCGCAGCGATTCGCCGAGCGCTCATCCCGCCACACCCGCCGCCGCGGGCCCCAGCGAACGCGCGCCCTCTCCGAGAGGGGGGCGCCCCGCGCTCCCATTCCCGCGCGCCGGCAGCGCCCCCAGGCGCATGAGCACGAGATAGGCGTCCTCCAAGGTGACCGGCGCGGGGATGAATCCGTCGGGGGGCGCTTCGGAGGGATCGTAGATGCGGGCTCGATTGCGCCCTTCCACGAGGAGCGCCTGGGTCACCGTCCGCTCGGCGCGCAGGCGCGGGAGATCCTCCACGTGGACGGTCCCCTCGAACATGTGCCCGTCGATCGAGGCGCGAGCCTCGCTCGGGGACGTCACGGCCAGGAGGCGGCCGTCGCGGATGAGGGCGAAGCGCGGGCACAGCACGGCGACGTCCTCGACGATGTGGGTCGAGAGCAGCACGATGCGGTCGACCGCCAGCTCGGAAAGCAGGTGGTAGAAGCGCAGGCGCTCCTCCGGATCGAGCCCCGCGGTGGGTTCATCCACGATTATGAGACGGGGATCCCCCGCGAGCGCCTGCGCGATGCCCAGCCGCTGCCTCATGCCTCCGGAGTAGCCCTTCACAGCGCGCTTGGCGGCAAACGAGAGATTGACGCGGTCCAGGAGGTCCGCGACGAGCCTCTTCCGCCCTTGGGGCGCGTCGACTCCCTTGAGCGTCAGAAGGTGCGAGAGCATCGCCTCTCCGCTCAGGTGCGGGTAGAACCCGAATTCCTGGGGCAGGTATCCGAGGCGTGGCCAGAGAGTCCTTGGGTCTTCGAGGATGTCCGCACCGTCCAGGGTCACCGTCCCGGAAGTGGGCTCCAACAGCCCCGCGAGGATTTTCATGAAGGTGGATTTCCCCGCCCCGTTCGGACCCAGGAGCCCGAACATCCCCGCCGGGACATCGAGGTCGATGCCGTTCAGCGCCGTGACCGGGCCCGGGTAGACCTTGACGAGACCGCGCGTGCTGAGCATGGAGACCTCCTCCAGAACGGGACAAAATGGCGCTGGCGCTACCCGCGCGTGCCGAGGGAAAGGGGCGCCCCGGGCCCACCTGGCCCGGCGAGCCTGGGTACAGGATTACGTACGCCCCCGCCCGCCGCAAGGTTTCGCGAGCAGCAGGTAGTGGGTCGACCCACTCCCCAGGCTCAGCCCAGCTTGCGCCGGGCCCGGAGCGCGAAGGGCATCGCCTTCGAGGGCATCGAGGAGGCGCGTCGCGTACGGCCCCGACGTCGCGGACGCGCGCCGGCGCGCCAAGCTGTGCGCCGCCAAGGTGCGTCCGGTCAGCGCGGAGCAGCGCGTCGCAGCCGCATGAAGGGTAGCAGGAACACCGAGACAAGCCCGAACGCCCCGTCGAGCGCCAGGGTCGCGGGATAGCCCCACCGCTGGAGCGCATGCCCCTGCCACGTGGAGGTGTAGGAGTACACCACGTTGCACAGGGCCATGTACGCCGTGAACTGGGTCGCCGCCACCGCGGGTGTCGTGACGTCCATGTAGATCGCAGTCCCCACCCCATACATCAGCCCCTGGAAGACCGCGTACGAGAGCGTCAAGACCCAGAAGATCGTGACGAGGTCCTGGGGTGGAATCGGACGATCGGGAGCCTGCGGGCTGATCGGCATGGTCCAGCCGAATCGGTGCATGGCGACCGCCATGGCGAACGTCGGTAAGGTCGTCCCAACGATGAAGAGCGCCAACGTCCGTCTTCGCCCAAAGCGATCGGACAGCCACCCGCCGAGGACGCAGAATCCGGCCGAGAGCGCGGTGCTCCCGAGGCCGAGCAGTCCGATCCGCCGGTCGTCGAGACCGAGCTCCACCGCCAGATTGGACTGAAGCGAGAGCGAAAGCGCATAGCCTCCCATGGGAAGCAACGCGAGGAAAATCGCGACGAACGCGGCCCGGCTTCCTACGAAAGCCTTTCCGGTCTCGCGAACGAACCGCGCCAGCTCCTTTCCGACGGCCCTCAGGCGAGACCCGCTCGCGGCGAGACGCGGTGGCCCGGGCAGCTCGCGCATCGGCGCCGGCACGAGCAGCGTGACGAGCGCGATGGCGCCGGCGACGAAGAGGAACGTGGCCTTGAACCCGATCAGGGGCGTGAGGAGGAGCACCCCCGAGCCGCCGATCGCGTTGCCGACGTAGTTGCCGCCGAACATGAGGCCGTTGGCCAATCCTCGTTCATCCCCTCGAAGGACGTTTACCGCGAGCGCGTCGATGGCCACGTCCTGGGTGGCGCTGAACACGTTGTGGATTAGGATGATCGCCGTGAAAAGCCCGAGGCGGGTGGTGAAGCTCACGGGCATCGCGGCGAGAAGGGTTACGACCATCATGGTTTGGGTGAGGAGAATCCACGTCCGCCTCCTCCCCCAGCGATCGCTCGAGAGGACATCTACGAACGGGCCGAACGCCCACTTCACGGCCCACGGAACCCAAAGCGCGCCGATGAAGGCGCCGATCGCGGCCGGCTCGAGCCCCTGGCGGCGCATCTGCGTCGCGACGGCGGTCGCGGTGAACCCCGCCGGAATGCCCTCGGTAAGATAGAGGAGGAAGAAAGCGGCCAATCGTCCGCGGCGGGAAGCGAGCAGGTTGGGCAGTCGCACCGCAGAAAGGTGCGTTCCGACCGGGGCGATGTCAAGCCGCCCGGTATGTACCCGGTATATACTGGGGGCGATCCCGAGCGTGTCTTCCCGAGGTCCATTCCGAATGCCGTTGCAACACTTCCATCCCACCGTCGCGCGTTGGTTCACGGAGCGAATCGGCGCCCCTTCGCCGCCCCAGGTCGAGGGCTGGCCCAAGATCCGATCCGGCGAGAACACCCTGATCGCCGCCCCGACGGGGAGCGGGAAGACCCTTGCCGCCTTCCTCTGGGCGATCGACGGGCTGCTTCGTCAGGGTGGAGACCTCCCCGACCAGACCCAGGTGCTCTACGTTTCCCCGCTCAAGGCGCTCGGGAACGACGTTCAGAAAAATCTCCAGAGGCCGCTCGCCGAGCTTTCCGGGCTCATGCCCGACTTCCCCACCGTGCGGGTGCTCGTGCGGACCGGCGACACGCGTCCGAGCGAGCGCGCGTCCATGGGCAGGAAGCCGCCGCACATCCTCGTGACCACGCCCGAGTCGCTCTACATCCTGCTCACGAGCGGCGGCGGACGCACGATCCTCCGCACGGTACGCACGGTGATCGTGGACGAGATCCATGCGGTCGCGGGAAACAAACGCGGCGCGCATTTGGCGCTCTCCTTGGAGCGGCTCGAGGCCCTGGTCGGGCGGCCGCTCCAGCGAATCGGGCTCTCGGCCACCCAGAAGCCGATCTCGGAGATCGCCGACCTGCTCGTGGGGGTCGGGCGCGAATGCGCGCTGGTGGACATCGGACACCGCCGCGACCTGGACGTAGCGATCGAGCTTCCCGACTCCCCGCTCGCCACGGTCTGCTCCCACGAGACGTGGGAGGAGATCGTTCGCCGCATGGCAGAGCTCATCCGAGGGCACCGGACCACGCTCGTATTCGTGAATACCCGAAAGCTTGCCGAGCGCATCGCGGCCCGCTTGACCTCCATGCTCGGCGAGGGCCAGGTCACGAGCCATCACGGGAGCCTCGCGCGCGAGCGTCGGCTCGATGCCGAGCGGCGGCTCAAGGAGGGAGCGCTGCGCGCGCTCGTCGCGACCGCATCGCTCGAGCTGGGAATCGACATCGGCGACGTGGACCTGGTCATCCAGATCGGAGCGACGTACTCGATCTCGGTTCTCCTTCAGCGGGTCGGCCGGAGCGGACACGCCCTCGCCGGTGTCCCGAAGGGACGCATCTTCCCGCTCACGCAGGATGAGCTTGTCACCGCAACGGCGCTGCTCGAGTCCGTGCGCCGAGGCGACCTGGACCGCACCCCGTCTCCCGGCCGGGCCCTCGACATTCTGGCGCAGCAGATCGTCGCCGCCTGCGTGCCCGAGACCTGGGAAGAAGCGCGCCTCTACGACGTCCTCCGGAGGGCCTGGCCGTACCGTGCGCTCGCGCGCGACGAATTCGACGACGTGGTCCGGCTTCATACCGTGGGGCGTGGCGCGCTGCTTCACCGGGACGGCGTCCACGGGCGGCTGCGCGCGACGCGGCGCGCCTCCATCACCGCCCTCACCTCGGGCGGGGCGATCGCGGACACGGGCCAGTACCGCGTCGTGATCGAGCCGGAAGGCACCCTGGTGGGCTCGCTGGACGAAGACTTCGCGGTGGAGGCGAACGGCGGAGATATTTTCCAGCTGGGCAACGCTTCCTGGCGCATTCTCCGCGTCGAGCCCGGTGTCGTGCGGGTGGCCGATGCGCAGGGAGCGCCCCCGACGATTCCCTTCTGGCTGGGAGAAGCCCCGTCTCGCACGCGCGAGCTTTCGGAGGCGGTCGGGCGCGTCCGCGTGGGCGGGCGGAGCACGGAATGGCTCGAGCGGGAGGTCGGGGTGTCCCGCCCGGCCGCGGTCGAGCTCGCGGAATACCTGAACGACGGGGAGCGCGCGTTGGGCGCGGTCCCGACGCCCACCTGCGTGGTCCTCGAGCGATTCTTCGATGAGTCGGGCGGGATGCAGCTTGTGATCCATGCGCCCTTCGGCGGACGGATCAATCGCGCCTGGGGACTCGCCCTCCGGAAGCGCTTCTGCCGCGGCTTCGGGTTCGAGCTTCAGGCCGCGGCCAACGACGAGGCGATCGTTCTCTCGCTGGGCCCGCAGCACAGCTTCCCGCTCGAGGAGGTCTTCCAGTATCTCCACCCCGACGTGGCAAAGGACCTGCTGGTCCAGGCCCTCCTCGACGCGCCGATGTTTGGCACCCGGTGGCGGTGGAACTTGGCCCGCGCCCTGCTCGTTCCACGAACGCAGAACGGCGGAAAGCGTGTCCCAACGCCGCTCTTGAGAATGCGCGCCGAGGACGAGCTCGTGAAGGCCTTCCCGCAGGCGCTCGCGTGCGGCGAGACACTCCCGCCCGGGGACCTTCCGGTGCCGTGGGAGCACCCGATGGTCCGTCAAACGATCGAAGACTGTCTGACCGAAGCGATGGACGTCGATGGATTCCTAGACGTGCTGCACCGGATTCGTGACGGCCGGATCCGCCGTGTCGCCGTGGACACGCGCGAGCCTTCGGTGTTCGCGCGCGGGATTCTGAACGTAATGCCCTACGGATTCCTCGACGACGCTCCACTCGAGGAGCGGCGGACCCAGGCGGTGACCGCACGGCGAAGGCTCGATCCGGAGACCGCCGACACGCTCGGGGCGCTCGATCCGGAGTCCGTGGCCCGCGTGCGCGAGCAGGCGTGGCCGCAACCTGAAAACGCCGAGGAAGTGCACGAGTCGCTCCTCTGGATGGGATATGTGACGCACGCGGAGGCCGCTGCCTCGGACTGGGTGACATGGCTCGAGGAGCTGCGCGACGCCGGGCGCGTCCTGGCGGTCCCGGGTTCCGACGGAGAGATGCGCTGGCGCGCCGTCGAGGCGCCGCAGGATGCGAAGTCGATCCTGCGCGGCCGTCTCGAGGCGCTCGGCCCGGTCGTGATCGGTGAGGGGACCCGGCAGGCGGCCGGGGTGTCGGAATCCGAGGAACACCTCCTCCTCCAGCTGGAAGCGGAGGGCTCGGTCCTTCGCTGCCGTCTCGAGGGACGCCAAGCCTGGTGCGATCGCCGGCTGCTCTCCCGAATTCACCGCGACACCCTCGAGCGCCTGCGCCGTGAAATCGAGCCTGTCACCGCGGCGGAGTTCTGGCGCTTTCTCGCCTGCTGGCAGCACGCCGGCGAGGGCTACCGGCTCGAAGGCCCGCGCGGCGTCATCGAGGTCGCGCGCCGGCTCGCCGGATTCGAGATCGCGGCCGCCGCGTGGGAATCGGAGGTGCTCCCGGCCCGGGTCACGGGATACCGGCAGGAGTGGCTCGACCAGGTCACCCTCTCCGGCGAGCTGGTCTGGGGCCGGCTCTGGGGCGTGGGAAACACCCCGGTCCGTTCCACGCCGGTCTGCCTTCTTCCTCGCGAGGACCTGGATTCCTGGCTCGCGCTGGCCGCGCCGAGCGTGGCCTCCGATGCGGCGGACCCGCGCGAGCCGCTCTCGAGCTACGCGGAGATCCTGCTCGATCTGCTCCGTTCGCGCGGCGCCTCGTTCACGCAGGAGCTTCAGCGCGAATCCGGGCTCCTCCCTTCCCACGTGGAGATGGGGCTGGCACAGCTGATCGGGCGCGGGGTCGTCACGTGCGATTCCTTCAGCGGCCTCCGCCGGCTGATCACGGCGCCGAGCCGCCGCCGCGGCGTCATGAGGCGGGCTGCGTTCGCGCCGGCCGGGCGATGGACGAGCTTCCGGGGCACCGAGGCAACCCGCGGGGAGGGCTTCGCTCGGGAGTCCCGGGCCCAACCGGCGTCCGATGCCGCGGTGGAGTTCGCCGCGCGCAGGCTCCTGGCCCGTTACGGCGTGATTTTCAGGCGGCTTCTCGATCGCGAACGAATTCCGGTTTCCTGGAGGGATCTCGTGCGTGTGTATCGGCTCTGGGAGCTTCGGGGCGAGGCGCGCGGGGGGCGGTTCGTCCAGCGTTTCGCGGGAGAGCAGTACGCCCTACCCGAGGCCGTCGAGCTGATGCGGCGGCTCCGCCGGACGAATCGCCCGGCCGGTCGGGGACTGCCACTCTCCGCGGCCGACCCCCTCAACCTCGCCGGCATCCTGACCCCGGAGACTCGCATCCCGCCGCAAGCGCGCCACCGGGTGCTCGTGGCTTGATCGGGCTTACTGTCCGTTCAGCCGAGTGTTCGCGTACCGCTGGATCGACATGTGCCTCTTACACGTAAAGTAGGGGGGAACGAGCGGTCGCGTCTTTCCGGCGATGTCCTCGACATTGATGTAGCGGATCTTCTCGAAGCACTTCGGCTCGATCCCGCCGAGCACGGCACGCTCGTGGCCCTCGATGTCGACCTTCAAGCAGTCGATGGCGCCATGCCGCTCCAGCACGGGGCCGATGGCGTCCATCACATGGACGCGCCTCACCTGGATCGTCCGCCCGGTCTGGGCGCCGATGCTGCCGAGCCTCCCGGTCGGCTCGATGCCGAACTCGACCGTGCCCCGGGAGTCGGACACCGCCACCTGTTCCGGCTCGTAGCGGCTCTCGAGCCCGCTTAGGTTCAGCTTGAGGTGCTCGAAGTTGGCGGGAACCGGCTCGTAGAGGTAAACGCGGCTCCGCGGATTGCGGGTAAGCCAATAGAGGCACGAGAGCCCGATGTTGGCCCCGAAATCGACCACCGTCTCGAGCGGCCGCGGCGCGGCGTAGTCGTGCCGGCAGAAGATCGAATTCAGCGTCGACAGGTCCTCGTAGTGATACAGGTGGACCGTGCGCGGGCCGATCGGCGTCCGGATCACGACCGTGGTCGGATACCCGCCCTTCGAGAACAGCTCGCGATAGAAGATATCGAGCGGCCGGGTGTAGAGGAGAAGCATCCGCAGCGCCGCCGCGTAGGAATGCCCCTCGGTCAACCGCTGGAACAGGACGCTTCCGTCGCGCTTGCCGAGCTTCATGGAGCTCTCAACCGCCCTCCGCGAACGCGTGAATGAGTCGCGCCACGTGTCTGGCGTGCTTGAGGTACAGATCGAGGCGCAGGTTCTCGTCCGGCGCGTGGGCGCGGGTGTCCGGGTTTCCGAACCCCGCGGTCGCCACGGGGACGCCGAGCTCGTGGATGAACGCATGATTCGGACCCGAGCCCCCGACCATCGGCACCACCTGCATCGGCACACCGTACACCGGCTCGGCGGTCTTGGACACGAGCCGAATGAAGGGATCGTCCGGATCGGTGCGCCCGGCCGGATTCCCCCCGAGAAATTGGACGCGGACATCGGAGAAGCCCTCGGCGTCGAGGTGCGCTCGCAGCTGCTTGAGGACAAGATCCGGGGTCATGTCGGGCACGAGTCGGAAGTCGACCTTTGCCGACGCCCGCGCCGGAAGCACGGTCTTGGAGCCGGGTCCCTGATACCCCGCGGTGATGCCGCATAGGGTGCACGTCGGCTCGAAGACTTCCGCGATGCGCAGCTCCACGCCCCCGGTCATGCCCCGCAAGAATTCCCTCACGCCGTATCGGGCGCGGTAGTCGTCGGCCATGTCGGGCGCTTCGGCCATCAGCTCGCGATCGCGCGCGGTCGGCGGTCGCACCGCGTCGTAGAAGCCGGGAATGCGCACATGCTCGTCCCTGCCCTTGAGGGTTCCAAGCGCCCAGGTGAGCCTCCACGCGGCATTCGGGAAGATCGAGCCGCCGATTCCGGAATGAACGTCACGCGTCGCGGTCTCTACGGACAGCTCGACGTAGCAAATACCGCGCAACCCCGCGTATTGAAGCGGTACGTCCCGATGATCCACGTACCCGAACTCCCAAAGGCACGCGTCGCCGGCGAGGCGCCCGCGGTTTCGCCGGACGAACTCGGGAAGATGGACGCTTCCGACCTCCTCTTCCCCCTCGACCACGAACTTGATCCGGCAGGGGAGCTCGTTCGCCGCGGAAAGCAATGCGTCGATCGCGAGCAGGCGTGCCGTCAAGTGGCCTTTGTCGTCGCTCACGCCGCGTCCGTACAGCCGCCCGTCCCGGAGAGTCGGAGTGAACGGGGGGTTCGTCCAGAGCTCGAGCGGCTCGGGTGGCTGCACGTCGTAGTGGTTGTAGATGAGCAACGTGCGTTCGCTCCGGCCGCCCCGCTCGGCAAGCACGACCGGATATCCGCCCGAGGGTGCCGTTTCCACTTCAAACCCGCGCGCGCGGAGCATCCCGGCCACGAGCCCGGCGCATTTCTCCATCCCGAGATTCTGGGCCGCGACGCTGGGTTGAGCGGCGTAGCGGCAGAGCTCGGACACGCTCTCATCCAGGTGTTTCTCCACGTAGAGATCGATCGCTGCGAAATCCTTCATCCGAGACCTCCAGGTAAGGCCGGAAGAGTATTCTAGCGCGCGGAACCTGCCGTCTCGGCGAGTCGCGAGCGGACAGCCTACACAAGTCTCTTGGAATGAAGGGGTTGACGCGGAAAGTTCGCGGTGTGCTGGAGTCAGCTAGCCCCGGCCGGCGAGGCGTCGGTCTTCCCGTGGCGCGCGAGGTAGCGCGCCTGTCGCGCTACGCGCCGGTCTCGACCGCGGCGAGCGTGCCTTCCCGGGCGGGCTCCACGTCGCAGCTCGCGACCCCGAAGGCGACCAGATAGCCGAGCGCATCGTCGCGGCGTCCGGTCCGGACGAGGGTGTCGAGGAGGTTCCCGATCATTTCTTTCCAATCGGGGTGATGCACCAGGGACCTTCGATCCTCGTCGCTTAGCGAGGCGAGGATCTCCTTCATCTGATCGGCCGCACGCGTGAACTCCGTGGCCGCGGCGGCCAGGTCACCCGACTTCGCGCAAATCTCGCCGATCAGGTCGGAGCCCCGGGCCGCCAGGGGGCGGTATCCCCGCTCGTTCGCCCGCCGCACAACCTCGGCGAGCTCCTCAAGGGAATCCGATCCAGTCCCCGCCCTGCAGCCGGCGCGCGCCGCCATCAAAGTGGCGTGGAGCTCCAAATGCGCCATCTTGGACCAACGCGCGATGTCCCGCGCCTGCCGCGCCGAACGCTTCGCCTCCGCGTGGCTGCCGGCGCGGAGCTCCACTTCGGCCGATGCGAGAAGGGCGGTGACGAGGCTTGCGACGTGCCCCGTGGGCTCCCCGAGGGAAATCGCCTGCCGCGCGTGATCGCGGGCGGTGTCGAGATCTCCACGCTCGGACGCGATCAGCGCGCGCTTCGCGAAGAGAGCCGCCAGGAGGGTCGCCGCGTCCAGATCGGACGCGATCTGCTCCGATAGGCGGATCTCTACCTCGGCCCGGTCGAGCTGATGCAAGTCGATGTAGAGCTCCGCAAGGTTGTCATGGAGGATCGCCACCGACCGATTCTTCTGACGCAACGATGCCCGGATCTCGAGGCCCTCGCGATACGATCGCTCCGCGCTCGCGTAGTGGCCCTGCTCGAAGTGCAAGACCCCGAGATTATTGAGGCACGCACAAAGGTCCTCGGTATTCCCGAGCTCCCGGCACAGGGAGAGCGACGCCTCCCAATGGCGCTGGGCGCCGACGTGGTCCCCGCTTTGATGGTGAAGGTTGCCCAGGTGCCGGAGCGTGACGGCCTCGCCGCGGCGGTCCACGGCCTTGCGATAGAGCGCGAGCCCCTCGTTCAAATGGTCCTCGGCTTCCTGCGGCTCACCAAGCTGGTAATGGATGATCCCGAGGTTCTTGTGCGACTGGGCCAGCCCGGGCTCGTCGTGCAACCGCTCGCGGATGTCGAGACAGGTGCGGTGGCAGGCGAGCGCTTCTTCCAGATCGCCTCGGACGTAGTGGATCCCGCTCAGGTTGTTGAGCGCCGCGGCGTGAATTCTCTCATCTCCCCGCTTCTCCGCCAGGGCGATGGCTTCGCGCATGTGTTGCTCCGCCACCTCCATGTCGCCCTTGAAGAAATAGAGCTTCCCCAGCTCCCGGACCGCGGAATTCAGCCGAGCATCGTCCCCCGCGGCCCTCGCCTCCTCCGCGAGCGAGGCGTAGCGTCCGATCGCCTCTTCGTAGGTGCGCTGGGACTCGGCGGGATGTCCCAGGAGGTATTGCATTCTCCCGATGGCACGCACGATGTCGGCCTCCCGCCTCGCATCCGGGGCGGAGCGGGTAAGCTCCAGGGCGGCCTCGTAGCTCACGAGGGCGGCCCGGTATCGCCCTGCGGCGTATTCCTGGTCGCCGCGCCGCTGCCGGACTTCGGCAAGCTCCCTCACGCGCTCGACGGGCGGGTGGTGCGGGTGGAGATCGTGGAGCAGGCTCTCGGCGCGTTCCAGGTACCTGATGGCGTCCGCATGGGCGAAAAGCCGCGCCGCCGCGCTCGCGGAGAGCATCAGGTAAGGGAGCGCTTCCGATTTGAGCCCGGCCGCGAGCAGGTTGTGCGCGATGACCCCGGCATGCTCCTCCGATGCGCCGAAGCTCTCCGCCAGGAATTGGCCAACCACGGTGTGGTATTCGATCCGCAGCTCCGGGGGAATGCTGTCGTAGAGGATTTCGCGGATCTTGGAATGATCGAAGTGATACTGGGGACCCGCCGCGTGGATCAGGTGGTGGATCTGCTCGAGAAACTGAAGCGTCTTGAGCAACGGCATGCGCTCGAGGCCCAATCCACGCAGAATCGTCCCGGAGTGAAAAACGTCCCCTTCGACCGCGCCCAATTCCAAGATTTCCCGCTCGCGGGGACCCAGGCGGCTCAGCCGCCGCATCACGACGTCGTAGACCTTCTCGGGGATGGAGATCTTGTCCGCGGTGGTCGCCAGGGTCCAGGTCCCGTCCCTCTTCGCGAGGATCTTCTCGGCGGTGAGCAGTTTCAAGATCTCCACCATGAAGAAAGGATTTCCCTCCGCCTCGCGGTAGAGAAGCGACCCGAACTCTTCCCCCCAATCGTTTCCCGGGTAGAGCCGAGCGAGCACCTCCATCACTTCCTCACGGCTCAAACGCGCGAGCTCGATCCGCTCGAAGCGATCCTCGCGGCCGAGCATCCGCAGCATGGTCTGAAGAGGGTGCTGGCGGCCGTCGGATTCCGAGATCGCTTCCTCGGGGCGGTACGTGCCGAGGAGAAACATCCGGCGCCCCGAGGCGCGGCGGGTGAGAAAATGGAAGAGGCGCACCGAGCCTTCGTCCGCCCACTGCAGATCCTCGAGCACGAGAACCAGCGGGCGCTCCTCGGAGATGAAGCAGATCACCTGATCCAGCACCTCCCACAGCTCTTCCTCGCTGGTCGGTCCGTTCGTGGCAAACGCGAAGCGTAGGAACCGGCTCAGAACGGGGATGGATCCCGCAATCCTCGGCGCGCGGTCGAAGAGGAATCTCTGGAGGGACTGAGCGGAATCCACGCCGCGCAGGGCGAAGTACTGTTTGATCGCCTCGGCGAACAGCTGATACGAGCTGGCGCTCCCGCCGAAGAGAGAAGAAGCGACCAGGACTCGGGTCCCTTCGCGACGACAGTGTCGGCAGAACTCGTCGACGAGGCGGCTCTTCCCGATCCCCGCCTCGCCCGCGACGCATACCGCGGTCCCTTCCCCGACCCGCACCTCCTGATGAAGCGCCTTCAGACGCTCCATCGGACGCTCGCGACCGACCATCGGCGCCAGGAACCGCTCGCGCCGGGCGGAGACGACCTCACGGGTCGCCACAAGATCCAGCTCCTCGTGGACCCCGGCGCGCCGGCGGCGATCGTGCTCGCGGAAGCGGGCGAGATCCTCGGCCATCTCTTCAGCGCTTTGGTAGCGCTCCCGGGGATTCTTCATCATCGCCTTGAAGACGATGTGCTCCAGGTCCGCGGGAACTTCGGGCATAAGCTCCCGAATCGTGATCGGGTCCTCGTGCAGGATCGCGTGCGCCACCGCGACGGACTGGTCCCCCACGAACGGCAGGCGGCCGGTGAGGAGCTCGTACATGACGACGCCGAGGGAGAAGAGGTCGGATCTCCCGTCCACTTCCTGCCCCACGATCTGCTGCGGCGACATGTAGGACGCCGTTCCCAGGATCGCGTCGCTGCGCGTCATCGTGCTGCCGCCGATGATCTTCGCGAGCCCGAAATCCATGACCTTGATGCGTCCTTCGGGGGTGCGCTTGATGTTCGCGCCCTTGATGTCGCGGTGGACGATTCCCTTGGCGTGGGCCTCGCGGAGCGCTCCCAGGATCTGGAGGCTCATTTCGAGAACCTCGTTCCACGAAAGCGGTCCGCTCGCGACCAGCTCGCGGAGGGTGGCGCCGGGCACGTATTCCATCGCGAGGAACATCTCGTTCCCTTCCGTGCCGACTTCGAAGAGGACCGCGGCGTTGGGATGGCTGAGGGTGGCTGCCGCGCGTCCTTCGTTGAGGAAGCGTCGGCGCGCTTCCGGATCCTGGGACAGCTCGGGGGGAAGGAACTTGAGGGCGGCGCGGCGTTGGAGGAGATCGTCCGTGGCAAGGTAGACGACTCCCATCCCACCTTGCCCCAGCGTGGACTCGATTTTGTAATGCGATACGTGCGGCGGGCGGGGCTCCATCGGTCCAAACCTCAATCGGGTGACGAGCGGACGCGTTCGTAGAGCCGACGGCGCGGAGTATAGCGGTTCCGGTCCCGCATTTCCAGACGAAGGTACGGGCCGGTTGGCGGCCCGGCGATCCGTTTACGAAGCGGCCGCGGCGTGCTCCCGAGCCCCCGTCTGTTCCGGCCGGTCCCCCTCGGCGGCCTTCCGGCCGCCCCATCGGCGTTGGAAGGCGTCGAGGTAGGTGTAAATCACCGGGGTCACGTAGAGCGTCACGAGCTGGGAGAAGGCCAAACCGCCGACCACCGCGATCCCCAGCGGCCGGCGCGCCTCGGAGCCGGAGCCGAAGCCGATCGCGATCGGAAGCGTCCCCATCAGCGCCGCCATCGTGGTCATCATGATGGGACGGAAGCGGATCAGGCACGCCTCGACGATCGCCTCGCGCGCCGGCTTGCCCTCCCTTCGCTCGGCGTCGAGCGCGAAGTCGATCATCATGATCGCGTTCTTCTTCACGAGCCCCACGAGCATGATGATCCCGACGAACGCGTAGATGCTCAGCTCCGTGCGGAACAGCAGCAAGGTGAGCAGGGCGCCGAAGCCCGCAAACGGGAGCCCCGAGAGAATCGTGAGGGGGTGGATGAAGCTTTCGTAGAGAATGCCCAGCACGAGGTAGATGACGAGCACGGCCACGGCCAGCAGCACGAGAAGCCCCTTCTGGCTCGACTGGAACACCTGGGCGGTCCCGAAGAAGCTCGTCGTGATGCTCGAAGGCAGCGTCGCGCGCGCGACGCGTTGCACTTCGTCCACCGCGTCACCGAGCGAAGTGCCGGGCCGGAGATTGAAGGAAATCGTGACGGCCGGAATCTGACCCATGTGCGCCACGCTGAGCGGACCCACCCCCGGGGAAAGCCGGGCGACGGCGCCAAGCGGCACCAGGGAGCCGTTGCTTGTGCCAATGTAGAGGTTCTGCAAGGCCGAGATGTCGCGCTGGAACTCCGGACGAAGCTCCATGATCACCCAGTACTGGTCGGTCGAAGTGAAGATGGTCGAGACCTGCCGCGATCCGAATGCATCGTACAGCGTCTCTTCGATCTGCTGCGCGCTCACGCCCAGCGCCGCGGCGCGGTCGCGGTCGATCTCCAC
>Ga0066709_100000296_pt1 | contig 24320 bp, 15 predicted proteins | sample GraSoiAngelo_158_FD_79665 | JGI IMG/M metagenome (GOLD analysis project Ga0066709, IMG submission 79665) | Grasslands soil microbial communities from the Angelo Coastal Reserve, California, USA - 14_1009_16_30cm | ecosystem: Environmental > Terrestrial > Soil > Grasslands | place: USA...
CATGTTCCGGATGTGCTTCAAGGCGTCGTAGGGGGACGGGAAGTTTTTGTCTTCCGGCCCGTGGTTGTGGATGGCCACCTTGATGTCGTACTGCTTGGCGAACCGCTCGATGCGGGGCAGCAGTGCCGGGGCGGCGTGCGCGGCGATGAGCGGCATGCCGGCGGCCTTGGCGTACGCGAAGTACTTCTCGACGTCCGCGTCGGTGTCGTGCTCGAAGGTGATCACGCCCCCGCCCACGATCTCGAGCCCCGCCGCCTCAATCTCCTTTCGGGCCGCCGCCAGATCTGGCGCGGAGAGCTCGTATGGCAGGTGCACGGACTTGAAGTTGACGTACCGTGTGCCGAGCGCCTTCACCATCTCGATCGCCTTATCGCGAGGGAAGTTGCGTAGCGAAAAGCTCGCGACGCCGAGGTTAAGCGAGGTTGGTGGAGGTTCTGGAGGTTCTGGAGGTTCTGGAGGCGGCGTCACGGCCGCACCCATTGCTACGCTGGCCATAGCCGCGGCGCTGGTGCTCAGAAACTCGCGACGCGGCACAGGACCGCCGGACATGTTCAGTATCCCGCGTTCTGCGTGTAGCAGCAGGTCGTGCGCTGGAGCTGGGTCGCGGGGATGGGCCGCAGCGCGTGATACGGCTGCACGTTCGGCCCGCCGTCGGGGTTGTATGCCCGGACGCGCGACACCAGCGTGTGGGTGCGCACCAGGTCGAACCAGCGCATCGTCTCGCCTGCGAACTCTCGTGCGCGCTCGTTCAGGATCTCGTCGAGGGTGAGCTGAGCCAACGTCAGGTCCATTTCGGCCTCGTGCCCCGGGATGGCCGCCCGGCGCCGCACGTCGTTGATGTAGGGGAGCGCTTCCGCTCCCCGGCCGTCCCGCAACAATGCCTCGGCGGCGATCAAGTAGGTCTCGGCCAGCCGGAGCAAGAGGTAGTCCCGCGAGCCGTGCACGTCGTTGATGCTGAGCCGGAACCCGTCGTGGAACTTGTTGAGCGACGGAAAGATGTTGTCGGCGTACGTCTTTGGCGTGTAGAACCGATACGGCTTGAGTTTCACCAGTACCGTGTCCGAGTCCGTGGCCGAGACGTAGATGGCCGTGTCGCCGAGCTGGAACTTCGGCGCCCCCGACGCGTCCTTGGGAATCGTCGCCGTGTTGTTGGCGTACCAGACGCGCCTGAACTGCGCGTCGTAGCGCGCGTCCTTGGTGCGGTCGTACAGGCCGAGCAGGAACGGTGTGGGCCGAAAGCGCTTGAAGGGGCGCCCGTTGGCGATGTCACGCTTCATGCCGGGCATGACATCGTATTCCATCAGGAAGAAGAGGTGCCCCTGGTTCCCGTTGCCGGTGGTCAGCGGGTCGGTGGTGAACTGCACCGACCAGATGACCTCCGCGTTCCGCTCGTTATTGAAGTCGAACACGTCCGCGAACCGCGGCAGCAGCTGGTAGCGGCGGGAGTTGATCACCCGTTGCGCGTAGTCGGCGGCGTTGGCGAAGTCCCCCGCCTGCTTCTTCAGAGCCTCATCGGCGGTGGAGTCGTTGCTGCGCAGGCGTGTGAGATAGACCTTGGCGAGCAGATGCTGCGCCGCGCCTTTGGTTACCCGTCCGTAGTCGGGGCTCACGTAGTCGAGGGTCGTCTCCGCATAGCGCAGGTCGTCAATAATGGCGTCGTAGACCGAGTCGACCGGTGCACGGCTGGCCTGCGTGCTCACGACCTCGGTTTCGTGCAGCGTCAGGGTCACGGGCCCGTACATCTGCACCAGGACGAAGTAGTAGAGCGCCCGCAGGAAGCGGGCTTCCGCGACGCGCTGCGCCTTGCGGCTCGAATCCATGTCCACGAGCGGCGCCCGCCCGATCACCGCATTGGCCGTGTTGATCGCCCGGTAAAAGTCGTCCCAGGTGTCGCGGAAGAAGGCCTCGTCGGCGTTCAGCTGCGTCGTGTAGTCGTTGATGTACTTGTGACTCCCGTCGGCGCCCTTGGTGAAGATGTCGGTGCCGAACTCCGTCACGGTGAAGCCCCGCTCCTGCGCCCAGAAGCTGCGCAACGGCTCGTACGTGGCGTTGACCAGCGCTTCGAATACCTGGGGGCTGTTATAGGGCTGGTTGGCAAGCCCGCTCACGAGATGCTCGTTCAGATCCACGCAGGCCGTGAGGCTCACCAGCAGCGCGGCCATCATCTGGGCGCCCGTCCGGTTGCTCATGCCCGCCCCCCAGGTTCTCATAGACCCACCGTGGCGCCCATCATCACCGTCCGATAGCTCGGTGTACGGGCGCTCCCGACCTCGCGGAAGTTGCGCGCCGACACGCTCCCCTCAGTCGTGCGCGCCTCGGGGTCGAGGCCGCGAAACCGCGTGAACAGGAAGGGATTGAGCGCCGTGGCGTAGATGCGCAGAGAGCGACCGCGGAACGGCCCCAGCCGCGCACCGGACACGGTGTACCCCAGCGTGATGCTGCGGACGCGGATGAATGATCCCTCCTCGTAGCCCCGAGCGTCCCCGTACGGTGGATTCTCCTGGGCGGCATTGGGGCGCGGATCGGTGTTCGACGGGTTGGTCGGCGTCCAATAGTTCACGACGATGTTGTTGTAGCGGCCGGCCATGGTGTTGAAGTCCGTGCGGAACTGATCCTTGACCATGAACCCCCAGCGCGCGATGGCCATGACGGAGAAATCGAACCGCCCCCAGTCGAAGCGATTGGTCAGGCTCCCCGTCCAGGATGGGAAGTAGCTGCCGAGAACGACCTTGTCGTCCTGGTTGATCAGGCCGTCGCCGTTCACGTCCACCACGCGGATCTGGCCGGGGGCCTGCTTGTATTGCTTCGCCGCGAGAGAGTCCTGGAGCTGCCAAATACCGGCGAACTTGTAGTCGTAGTAGACCTGGATGGGATAACCGACGAACCATGCATTGCCGGCGTCGGCCTGCAGGCCGCTCGACAGGCTCACGATCCGATTGCGGCTCCTGGCCCACGTGAGCTGCGTGGTCCACCCGAGCCCGTGCCAGTCCTTGAGGAGCGACGCCGACAGGGCCACTTCGATCCCGCTATTGTGAGTCGCCCCGACGTTCTGCAAGATCGACGCGTAGCCTGTCGTGGTCGGGATCTGCCGCAGCATCAGCAGGTCGCTGGTGTGCGATTGGTAATGGTCGATCGTGCCCGCGATGCGGCCGTTGCGCGAGGTGAATTCCAGCCCCACGTCGAGCTGGCCCGTCTTCTCCCACTTGAGGTTCGGATTCGGCAGCGTGGCGCCGCGGTAGCCGACGGCCGCCTTGTCGTTGAACGAGTAGATCGTCCGATCGAGCGACCCCAACGTCTGATACGGGGCGATGGCGGTGTTCCCTGTCCGCCCATAGCTCAGCCGCAGCTTCAGATCGGAAAACAGGTTGGTGCGCTGGATGAACCCTTCCTCGCTCAGACGCCAGGCGAACGCCACCGAAGGGAACACGCCGTATTTCTGCCCCTGGGCCAGTCGGGAGGATCCGTCCAGGCGGCTGGTCACCGTCAGGAGGTAGCGGTCCTTGAACGCATAGTTGACCCGGCCCATGACCGACTGCAGCGCCCACTGTCCCAGGGTGTCGGCCACGCCCGTGATGTTCACCGCCGACCCCAAGTCGTAGAACTGCTGCTCCTCGTAGGGAAGGCCCAGCACTGACGTAGTGTCTCCCTCGTAGCGCTCCTGCTGCACGCTGTACAGCAGCGTGGCATCGAGGCGGTGGTCCAAGCCGAGGGTGCGGCGATAGGTCAGGATGTTGTCGAGCGTGTACGCGAAGGTGCGATTCTGCCACAGGCCGGCGTCGGCGCTGCTCCCTTGGTTCTGCTGCGTCTCGGCTCCGCGGAACTGGCCTCGACGATAGAAGCTCAAGTCCGCGCCGAAGTTCACCCGCCAGTCCAGGGCGTCGGTCAGGTGGTAGTCGGCGTACATGATGCCGAACACCCGCGTGCGAACCCGCTCGTCTGTCCAGTTCTGGATGTCGGAGAGGGGGTTGACGCGTTGCCCGTCGGGCGTGGGCTTGAAGAGGATGTTTCCGGTGCTGTCGTACGCCATTCCCAGCGGGTTGTCCTGGAGCGCCTCGCTGTACAGGCCGTCGCCTCTGCTGAGGTTCTGGTCAGTCCGGATCACGGAGCTCGAGCTCCCCACCACGAGACGCGGACTCGGCCGGTGCTCGAAGTTGAGCCGCATCGACCGCCGCTCGAACCCCTGGCCGCGGATGATGCCGTGTTGATCGAGCATGCCGGCGGTGAGCGCAAACCGCGTCTTCTCGTCGCCTCCCGTGATCCGTACCTCGTGGCTCATCTGCGGGGCCTCGTGCAGTATGAGGCCCTGCCAATCGGTCCATCGCCCGGCTTGGAGCGCCGCGAGCGTGCCATCTCGCCCGAAGAGCTTCGCGTCCGCGGAATCGCACACGGCGACGCCCGCGTCGCACACGTATTGGGAGGGGACCCGCGCTCGGTTCGCCTCGCGCTTGAACTCGGCGAACTGCGGCCCGTTCATCACGGGCACCAAATGCACCGGCTCCTGCACGCCCGCGTACGTGTCGTAGGTGATGCTGGTCACCCCCGCTTTGCCCTGCCGCGAGGTGATCAGGACCACGCCGTTGGCGCCCCGCGAGCCGTAGATCGCCGTGGCCGACGCGTCCTTCAGGACTTCGACCGACTCGATGTCGTTGGGATTGATGTCGCCGATCCCTCCGGACATCGGGATGCCATCGAGCACGTAGAGCGGATCGTTGGACGCCTGGAACGAGCGGTCGCCGCGGACCCGGACGCGGAACCCGTCTCCCGGCTTGTTGCCGCTGATGGCGATGTCCACGCCCGCGACCCGACCCTTCAGGGCATCGACGGCGTTCGCCGTTCCGGCGCGCTGCATGTCCGCGCTCGAGACCGAGGCGACCGACCCCGTCACGTCCCTCCGGGTCTGCGTGCCGTACCCTACGACGACAACCTGCTCGAGGGCCACGGGCAGGGGCTGCAGCTGCACGTCACGAGGCGTCGTCTCCCCGGCGGTCACCACGACGCCCGAGATCTCGATGGGGGCGTGTCCGATGAGGCGGGCTTGGAGCCGGTAGGTGCCGGGCGGGACGAGCACGATCGTGTATCGGCCGTCGGGGCCGCTCGTGGCAGCCAGCGTGGTACCCGAGACGCTCACCCGGACCTCGGGCAGGGCGGCCCCGGTCTCCTGGGCCGTCACAACGCCTGCGATGGTGCCGGTTTCAGGAGGGGCCGCGACCGAGCCCGTCTGCTGGGCGGGCGCCGCCTGGAGCGGTAGCAGCGCGCACAACGGCACAAAAAGCGAGAGGCAGAAGCCTCTCGGGGCGACGGCAGTGGGGCGCTTCACATCGATCCTCCCGGTCGACGGAATCCCGGTTCCACGGTGCGACCGCAAACGCCGTGCCCCTTCCATGATGGCGATCAGGCGGACACCCCCCGCGCAAGTGATTGTGGGATGACGTCGCGATAGACATCGGGCTCGTCACTCCGGACGTTCCCGCGATGCTCGCCTTCCACGGGTGTCGCGCGGCCGCGACGCCGACGGGGGTTCGCGAGGTGATCACGCCGCGTTTCGCGACGACCGTTCGGGCATCACCGCGACAGGCCGCGAGACCAAGCCGGTGTCGCGATTGCACGGCGTAAAGCGTCCGGGCGAGGGTCCCCTTTTCGCCCCGCCTCGGGACTCCCCCGGGGACAGGCGCACGTCTTGCAACGTCGGCCGCAGGCGACCGCGATGACACGGACCGGACGGGGCGCGCAGGCGACCATCGATCGGCGCGAGGCGTTGCGCCGAGCCGCCCTCCTGCTCGGGGGCGCGCTCACCGCTCCCACGGTGGCCGGCGTGCTCGCTGGGTGCAAGGCCGCGCGCGTGCCCGAGGGCGCGTGGGCGCCCCGCGCGCTCACTCGGACTCAGGTCCAGCTCGTGGCCGCCGTCGCCGAGCACATTCTTCCCGAAACCGACACGCCGGGCGCCATTGCCGCGGGTGTGCACCGCTTCATCGACGCCTTGCTGGCGGAGTCTTACCCTCCGCTCGAGCGGCAACGCTTTCTCGACGGCCTCGCCGACGTCGACGCTCGCGCCGCTCAGGCTTCGGGTCGCCCGTTCCTCCAGTGTGCGGTGGGGGACCAGCGGGCGCTGCTCGAGGCGCTCGATCGCGAGGCGCTGGCCTCACCCCCTGTCCCCCTCTCCACAACGTGGAGAGGGGGGACGAGCGACGGGCCCGCGGTGCCCTTCTTCCGCACCATGAAGGAGCTGACGCTCGTCGGCTACTACACGTCCGAGGTGGGCGCCACGCGCGAGCTACACCACGCCCCCGTTCCGGGCCGCTATGACGGGTGCGTGCCGCTCGCACAGGTCGGCCGGACGTGGGCCGTGTGACGCCGCGCGACGAGCCGTACGACGCGATCGTCGTGGGCTCAGGGATAACCGGCGGCTGGGCCGCCAAGGAGCTGTGCGAGAAGGGGCTCAAGACCCTGGTGCTCGAGCGTGGCCGGCACGTGGAGCACGGCAAGGACTACGTCACCGAGTGGCTGCAACCCTGGCAGCTCGCGCACCGCGGCCAGGGCGAGCAGGAGTTGTACGAGCGCGACTACCCCATCCAGAGCAAGAACTACGCGTTCGGCGAGGCGACCCGACACTTTTTCGTCAGCGATCGGGAGCATCCTTACATCACGCCCGACGATCAGCCGTTCCGCTGGATCCGCGGCTACCAGCTTGGCGGGCGCAGCCTGATCTGGGGGCGGCTGTGCTGGCGCTGGAGCGACCTCGACTTCGGGGCCAACCTGCGCGACGGGCACGGCGTCGACTGGCCGATCCGCTACAAGGATCTCGCCCCATGGTACGCTCACGTCGAGCGGTTCGTGGGCGTGAGCGGTGAGCGGTTAGGGCTCGCGCACTTGCCGGACGGTGAGTTCCTGCCGCCCTGGGCTCTGAACTGCGCCGAGCAGGTCGTGCAGCGGAGAATCGAGCGCGCCTTCCCCGGGCGCCACATGACCATCACGCGGGTCGCGAATCTGACCGAGCCGCACAACGGCCGCGGGCGTTGCCAGGCGCGCAACCAGTGCGCCCGCGGCTGCAGCTACGGCGGCTACTTCTCGAGCCTGAGCGCGACGCTACCGGCGGCGCAGAAAACCGGCAAACTGACGATCGTTACCGACGCGATCGTACACAGCGTGATCTACGACGACCGCAGGGACCGGGCGGTGGGTGTGCGCGTGATCGACCGCAATACGCAGCGGACGCGCGAGTACGCGGGACGCCTGATCTTTCTCTGCGCCTCGAGCCTCGGGACAGCTCAAATCCTCTTGAACTCGAAGACCACACGTTTCCCGAGCGGGCTCGCCAACTCGAGCGGCGAGGTGGGGCACAACCTGATGGACCACATTTCCAAGGCCGGCGCCAGCGGGACGGTGCCCGGCCTGGAGGATAAATACGTCTATGGCCGGCGGCCGACGGGGACGTACATACCGCGCTTCCGTAATCTGGGAGGGAGCCGCGAGGCGAAAGTCGCTTTCCTGCGGGGTTATGGGATTCAAGGGGGAGCGGGACGTGACGGCTGGATGCGCGGCGCGGCGCTGCCTGGACTGGGGGCGGAGCTGAAACGGCAGCTGCGGGAGCCCGGGCCGTGGCAGATGACGCTGCAGGGATACGGTGAGTGTTTGCCCCGTCACGAGAACTACGTCGATGTCGACCCCACGCGCACGGACCAGTGGGGAATCCCGCTCTTGCGCGTGCACTGCGCCTGGAGCGAGAACGAGCGCGCCATCCGGGAAGACGTAAAGACCCAGTCCGCCGAGATGCTCGAGGCCGCCGGGTGCAAAGACGTCGAGACGTACGACCACGACGGTCCGCCGGGGTTCAGCGTGCACGAGATGGGCACGGCGCGCATGGGAAGAGACCCGAAGACGTCGGTCCTCAACGCGCACAATCAAACGCACGACGTGCCCAACCTCTTCGTCACCGACGGCGCTTGTATGGCCAGCTCGGGGTGTGTGAATCCGTCGCTCACCTACATGGCCCTCACCGCGCGCGCGGTGGACTACGCGGTGACCGAGCTCAAGCGCGGCAACCTGTGAGCGGATCCGCGCGCGCCGCGCAGGCACAGGTAGTTGCGACGTCGTTCCTGGCGCTGTTCGCGATCGTCGGGATCGCGCTGTACGGCTTGCCGTTCTTTTACGACCACATGGTGCGCGAGTTCGGTTGGTCTCGCGCCCAGGTCACGTCGGGCAACGCGATCTCCAAGCTGATCGTGGGGCCGCTGGTCGGCTTCTTCGCCGGCTGGATGGTGGACCGGTTCGGCCCGCGGCGCCTCATGGTGGCGGGGATCCTGATGGCCGGCGTCGCGCTCGTGGGGCTCGGCGCGATCCACACGCTGGCGGGTTTCTACTTCTTCTATCTTTTCAACGCCCTCGGCAACGTGTGCGGCGGTCCGCTCCCGAACCAGGTGCTCTTGTCCCGCTGGTTCACGGTGGCGCGCGGTCGCGCCATGGGGCTCGCGTACTTGGGGATCGGCATCGGTGGCGCGCTGGTGCCGTTCCTGGCGGTGTGGCTGACACGGGCCGTGGGATGGCAGGGGGCGTTGCAGGCGCTGGGGCTGCTCATCGTCGTGGCGGCGTTACCGTTGGCGCTGGTCGTCAGGGAGTCGCCGGAGCAACCCTCCCCAACCTCCGCAACCTCCACCAACCTCCACCATCCTTCCGTCGGTACGGTCTTTCGCGCCCCGGCGTTCTATCTCCTCCTCGCCGGCAGCATGTGCTCGATCGCCGCCGTGGGCGGCACGAACCAGCACTTGAAGCTGTTCCTGAGTCTCGATCACGGCTTCACGCAGACCGCGGCCGCCCGGATCGCGTCGCTGGTGCTCGCGTCGAGCCTCGTCGGCCGGCTGGGAATGGGATGGCTGGCGGACCGGTTCCCGAAGAAGTACGTCATGCTGCTGATCTATCTGCTGGTCGCGTCGGCGATCCCGCTCTTGTTCCTGGTGGGGACCCCGGGGGCGATCTATCTGTTCGCCGTGATCTTCGGCATCGGACTGGGTGGGGAATACATGGTCATTCCGCTCATGGCGGCCGAGCTGTTCGGCGTGCGCGTCTTGGGGCGCGCCATGGGCGTGGTGTTGACGGCCGACGGCGTCGCCGAAGCGGTCGCGCCGGTGGTCGTGGGTCGCATGCACGACGTGACGGGGAGCTATGCGACCGGCTTCCTGGCGGTCATCGCGTTCGCGCTCGCGGGGGCGGTGGCGATTTCGTTCCTGCCGTCCTCACCCCCTGTCCCCGTCGAGTCCTCACCCCCTGTCCCCCTCTCCGCCATGCGGAGAGGGGGGACGACGGACAGGGGGGTGAGGTGAAACGCATCGGCGTCATCATGAACGGGGTGACGGGGCGCATGGGGCTGAACCAGCACCTCGTCCGCTCGATCCTCGCCATGCGGGAGCAGGGCGGGGTGCCGCTGCCTGACGGCGATCGGCTCGTCCCGGACCCGATCCTGGTCGGGCGCAGCGAGGCGAAGCTTCGGGACATCGCGGCCGCCCATGGCCTGGCCCGCGTGTCCACGGACCTGGACGCGTGCCTCGCGAACCCGGCGGACGAGATTTACTTCGACGCCACGGTGACGAGCCGCCGCGTTGGCCACGTGCGTCGCGCGATCGCGGCGGGGAAGCACGTCTACTGCGAGAAGCCGGTCGCCGCCACCACGGCCGAGGCGCTCGAGCTTGCGACCTCGGCGGGCCGTCGCGGCGTGAAGCATGGAGTCGTGCAGGACAAACTCTTCCTTCCCGGTATCCGCAAGCTCAAGCGGCTGGTGGACGACGGCTTCTTCGGCCGCATCCTCAGCGTGCGCGGCGAATTCGGATACTGGGTGTTCGAGGGCGACGGAGAGGGGGGGCCTGCTCAGCGCCCTTCGTGGAACTACCGCCAGGAAGACGGCGGCGGGATCGTGCTCGATATGTTCGCACACTGGCGTTACCTGCTCGACCACACCTTCGGGCCGGTTACCGCCGTGCAGTGCACCCGCGCGACCCACATCCCCGAGCGTGTGGACGAGCAAGGCCGTCCCTATGCCGCGACGGCGGACGACGCCGCCTACGCGACGTTCGCGCTCGACGGGCCCGCCGGCGAAATCGTCGCTCAGTTCAATTCGTCGTGGGCGGTTCGCGTCTACCGCGATGACCTGCTCCAGATCCAGGTCGATGGCACCCTGGGGAGCGCCATCGCGACCCTGCACGGCTGCAAGATCCAGAGTCGCGCCCGGACGCCGCGCGCGGTGTGGAACCCCGACGTGCCCAACGCCGTCGACTACCACGCGTCGTGGCAGGACGTTCCCGACGAGGGACCGTCCGACAACGCCTTCAAGGCGCAGTGGGAGCGGTTTCTGCTGCACGTCGCGACGGACGCGCCCTTCCCCCACGACTTCTGCGAGGGGGCGAAAGGCGTGCAGCTCGCGGAGCTGGCACTCCGGTCGTGGCGCGAGCGGCGGTGGATCGACGTGCCTGACCTCGCGGCCTGGACCGCCTCTAGTCCCCCCTCTCCCGCAGGGAGAGGGGGTCAGGGGGTGAGGACGATCAGGCTACCCTTGCCCGACGGCACCATCGCGCCGTACACGATGCACGAGCCGGTGTCGTGGCCCGTGCCTGCGGCCCCCATTCGGTGCCGCGTGGCCTATGCGGCGGCTCACGTCGTGTCTGACCCCGTCGCCGACCGCGATCCCCTCGGAGACGCGACGCTCGATTGGGAAGCCACGCTCGCCTACCGCTGCTACCTGTGGTCCGTCGGCTTGGCGGTCGCCGAAGCAATGGACACGGCGCAGCGTGGCATGGGGCTCGACTGGCCCGCGGCGCGCGAGCTGATCCGCCGGTCGCTCGCCGAAGCCCGTGCGACGCAGGGCACGATCGCGTGCGGTGCGGGCACCGACCAGCTCGCGCGGGCCGACGGGGTCACCCTGGCCGACGTGGAGCGCGCCTACGAGGAGCAGGTCGGCTACGTCGAGGGGCAGGGGGGGCGGGTGATCCTGATGGCGAGCCGGGCGTTGGCACGCGTCGCGCGCGGACCCGGCGACTACGCGCGCGTTTACGGGACCATCCTCCGCCAGGTGAGCCGCCCCGTCATCCTACACTGGCTCGGCGACATGTTCGACCCCGAGCTTTCGGGCTACTGGGGCGCGCACGAGGTCGACGAGGCCATGAACGCCTGCCTCGGAATCATCTGCGAGCACCGAGCGAAGATCGACGGGATCAAGATCTCGCTCCTCGACGCGGAGCGGGAGATCGCGATGCGCGACCGGCTCCCGGACGGCGTGCGCATGTACACCGGAGATGACTTCAACTACGAGCGGCTGATTCTCGGAGATGGGGTCGACGCCCGCAGGCACAGCGACGCGCTGCTCGGCGTCTTCGACGCGATCGCGCCGGCGGCGTCCGCCGCGCTCCAGGCGCTCGACCGGAGTGACGTGCCGGCGTATCACGCCGCGCTCGAGCCGACCGTGCCGCTCGCGCGTCACATCTTCCGGACCCCGACTCATGCGTATAAGACCGGCATCGTGTTCCTCGCCTACCTGAACGGCCACCAGCGGCACTTCCGGATGATCGGGGGCGCGGAGGGCTGGCGCTCCGTGCCGCATCTCGCCGAGCTGTTCCGGCTCGCGGACGCGGCCGGGTTGCTGGCGGACCCGGATTGCGCCGCGGAGCGGATGCGGCGAGTGCTGGCGGTCGCGGGGGTAGAATGAGCCGCGGTACACTGACCCCGGGCGAACTAACCCCGGGCGCAAGCCCGGGGTCCCCGGGGTCTCCGGGGCCCCTGCCCATCTCCCGCCTCAGCTTCAACCAGATCACCGCGGAGCGGGCGAGCCTCAAGCAGGTCGTCGATGCCTGCGCCCGGCACGCCGTGCCGTACGTCGCGGTGTGGCGTCACAAGCTCGCCGAAGTCGGCGTGCGGGCAGCGGCGTGCCTGCTCCGCGACGCGGGAGTGTCGGTCTCGAGTGTGTGTCGCGGGGGGATGTTCCCCGCCGCCACGCCGGCCGAGCGGCATGCGCGAATCGAGGACAATCGGCGCGCGGTCGACGAGGCGGCGGCGCTCGGCGCCGGCACGCTCGTGCTCGTGTGCGGCGCGGCCCCCGACAGGGACATCGCCGCCGCACGCCGCATGGTCGCGGACGGCATTGCCGAGCTCGCTCCCTACGCCCGCGAGCGCGGCGTGCGCCTCGGCATCGAGCCGATGCACCCGGGGTTCGCGGCCGAGCGCTCCTGCATCACGACGCTGCGAGAGGCGCGCCGCCTCGCCGAGCGGTTCGACCTGTCCACCGTCGGGGTGGTGGCCGACGTCTACCACATCTGGTGGGACCCCGAGCTGTACGACCAGCTGGCGCGCGCCGCGGGCCGACTCGTCGGCTTCCATGTCTCCGACTGGCTCGTACCCGTGCACGACGTGTTGATGAATCGGGGAATGATGGGCGACGGCGTGATCGAGCTGTGCCGCATCCGCGCCGCCGTCGAGCGGGCAGGATACGCCGGGCCGATCGAGGTCGAGATCTTCAACGAGTCGATATGGGACACGCCGCTCGATACTCTCGTACCGCTGGTCAAGGAGCGATTCCTCGCATGCGTATGACAGCCACGCGTCGGCGCCCGCTGGCACTCGGCGCCGCCCTCTGCCTGGCGGCGTCCCCTCTTGCCGCCCAGGCGATCCCGATCGACGCCGACGACATCGGAGGCATAGTCACCGGCCCGAGCGGGCCGGAAGCGGGAGTCTGGGTGATCGCCGAAACGACCGACCTGCCCACCAGGTTCGTCAAGATCGTGGTCACCGATGATCAGGGGCGCTACCTGGTGCCCGACCTTCCCAAGGCGACGTACGGCGTGTGGGTGCGCGGGTACGGTCTGGTCGACTCGCCGAAGGTGTCGGCGCGACCGGGGAACACGCTGAACCTGACCGCCGTTGCGGCGCCCACGCCACGGGCGGCGGCGGAGTACTATCCCGCCGGCTACTGGTTTTCCCTGCTGCACGTGCCCGACAAGAGCGAGTTCGCCGCGACCAGGGCGACGGCCGACCCGAACGGGCTGTCGCCGAACGTGAAAAGCCAGGCCGAATGGCTCCGGATCCTCAAGTCGGGCGGGTGTTGGGCGTGTCATCAACTGGGCAGCAAGGGGACGCGGGAAATTCCGCCGACCCTGGGCCACTTCGCGACCTCGATCGCGGCGTGGGACCGCCGCATCCAGTCGGGACAGGCCGGCGGCGCGATGCTCGCCACCGTGAACCAGCTCGGCAGGAACCGCGCGCTGGCGATGTTCGCCGACTGGACGGACCGGATCGCCGCTGGGGAAGTGCCGCCGGCCCCGCCCCGCCCGCGGGGCGTCGAGCGCAACGTGGTGATCAGCGAGTGGGACTGGGCCGACCCGAAGGCGTATCTCCACGACGAGGTCTCGACCGACCGGCGGAATCCCACGATCAACGCCAACGGCAGGATCTACGGAGCGCTGGAGCTGAGCGCGGACTACCTACCGGTACTCGATCCCCTGCGTCACGTGGCGAGCCGGATACCGCTCACCGTTCGCGATCCCGCCACGCAGCCCGCCGCCGGGGCGGGCATGCCGCAGCCGTCGCCATACTGGGGCGGCGAGATCATCTGGACCAGCAAGAACAACGTGCACAACCCGATGCTCGACGAGCGAGGGCGCGTGTGGCTCACGTCAACGGTGCGTCCGCCCGACAACCCGGACTTCTGCAAGGCGGGGTCGACCCATCCGTCGGCGAAGCTGTTTCCGCTGGCCCGTGCGGGCCGCCACCTGGCGGTCTACGATCCGAGGACCCGGAAGCTCACGCACATCAGTACCTGCTTCAGCACCCACCACCTGATGTTCGCCGAAGACTCGAACCGGACCCTGTGGACCTCGGGCGGCGGCCCGGTGGTGGGCTGGCTGAACACGAAGGTGTTCGATCGGACCGGTGACGAGGAGAAGGCACAGGGCTGGACGGCGTTGATCCTCGACGTGAACGGCAACGGGAAACGTGACTCGTACGTGGAGCCCGACCAACCGATCGATCCGGCCCAGGACAAGCGGATCGCCGGCGGCCTGTACGCCGTCGCTCCGGCTCCGGACGGCGCGGTGTGGGGGACCGTGTTGGGTTTCCCGGGCGCCGTCGTAAGGCTCGATCCCGGCTCCAATCCACCGGAGACCGCCCTCACCGAGCTGTACGAGCTGCCGCTCGACCGAGCGGGGCAGCCCGTCGAGGGATTCTCACCTCGGGGGGGAGACGTCGACCGCGACGGCGTCTACTGGACGGCGCTGGCGAGCGGGCATCTCGCGAGCTTCGATCGCCGGAAGTGCAAAGGTCCGCTCAACGGGCCGACCGCCACCGGTCAGCATTGCCCCGAGGGCTGGACGTTCTATCCGGAGCCGCTGCCGCAGCTCCAGGGCGTGTCGGCGCCGGGGAGCGCCGAGGCCAGCTATTACACCTGGGTCGATCGGTTCGGTGTGCTCGGCCTGGGCACGAACGTGCCGATCAACACGGGCAATGGGTCCGAAGGGTTGCTCGTCCTCAAGGATGGGCAATGGGTTGTGCTTCGGGTCCCGTACCCGACGGGGTTCTACACGAAATGGTTGGACGGCCGGATCGACGATCCGAACGCCGCCTGGAAGGGGAGGGGGCTGTGGGGCACGGTGAGCACGCGCGCCCCGTTTCACATGGAAGGCGGCAAGGGCACGACGAGCAAGGTCGTGAAGTTCCAGCTTCGCCCCGACCCGCTCGCGCGATGAAGGGAGGAAGGATGCGCAAGCTCTGGCTGATGGGCCTGCTCGCGCCCTTCGTGCCGGGCGTGGCCGATCTGCCACCGAACTACGTCGCCGGGACCGTGATCCAGCTGAACGACAATGGCGCGTGGTCCTGGTTCATGGACGAACGGGCCATCATCGACGACGGCAAGCTCATCGTGGGATCCGTCCGTGCCGTCGGAGATTACCGCAACGACCGCGCTGCCGACTGGGGGAACGTGGAGGTGTCGGTCTGCGACCTGGCCTCGGGGGCGACGCGCCGGACCGTGCTCCACCGCCATCTCCAGCAGGACGACCACGACAACCCCGCGTTTCTGACTCTGCCTGACGGGCGCTATCTCGCCGTCTACACACAGCACGGCGTCGAGCGTCGCGTCTATTACCGCTTCTCGGAGCCGCACAATCCGCTGGCGTGGGGGCCCGCGTCCGTGTTCGACACGCCCGGGAACCCGGCGGCGCCGCTCCGGGGCAACAACGTCACCTACTCGAACCTGTTCCGCTTGTCTTCGGGCCGCATCATGAACTTTTTCCGGGGCGTCGATCTCGACCCGAACTACATGTACTCGGACGACACCGGTCGCACCTGGCGCTACGGCGGGCGGTTGGCGCACGGCCGCGACGGCTACAGCCCTTATCTCAAGTACGCCTTCGACGGCGAGGGCACCATCCACTTCGTCATGACCGAAGACCACCCACGCAACTACGACAACAGCCTGTATCACGGTTTTGTGCGCGACGGCGGCATCTACCTCTCGGATGGCACGCGCCGCGGTCCGCTCAGCCAGACGACGGACGTGGCGATCAACGCCTGGGACCTGACCAAGGTGTTTCAGGGCGATCCCGACAACGTGGCGTGGATGAGCGACCTCGAGCTCGATCGAGCCCAACGGCCGTACGTCATCTTCACGGTGCAAAAGGACGGCCGCGGCCTGCCGCGAGGCCAGGGCGGCATGGATCATCGTTTCGATTACGGGCGCTGGGACGGCTCGGCGTGGCGGGTGCACGAGATCGCCTACGCGGGAACGCGCCTCTACCCGGGAGAGGACGACTACACGGGGCTCGCCGCCCTCGATCCCAACCACCCGGACATCGTCTACATCTCGACCGACGCGGAGCCCGTCACCGGCAAACCGCTCGTGAGCGCAGCCGACGGCCAGCGCCACCACGAGCTCTACCGGGGTACGACCCCCGATTCCGGCGCGACGTGGCGGTGGGAGCCGATCACCGCCAACTCGACCGTGGACAACCTGCGGCCGATCGTGCCCAGGTGGCACGACTCCCGCACGGCGCTCGTGTGGATGCGGGGCACATACAAGAACAACCACGGCGAGTGGACGACTGCCGTCGTCGCGACGATCCTGCCATGATCGTGCGCGCGGTTTTCGTGAACTAGAGTCAAGGCTTCGACACGAGCACCACCGTCGGATCGAGCGGATAGCGGCCGAAGTGCCGGCCGTAGAGGGCGAGGCCGCCGGGGAGGGCGGGGTCGACCTCGAGCCGGATGATCAATTCGCCGCGCAGGGCGGCTCGCTCGAGCGCTTCCCGCGGGAACGCCACGCGCAGCAGCCTGCCGTAGGAGCCGGCTTCGCGCAGGTGCCGGTCCCGTTTCTGGAAATGCCAGGAGAGGATACCACGATGATCGGCCGGGTCGTCCTCGAGCACCTCGCGTCCGGCGACGACGTCGTTGACTCGAACCGTCACGGCGCTCGGGAAGCGCCGGGCGTCGGTCATGGGGTATGCGTTGGGGTTCAGGCTCGGGTCGTAGGTCCCTCTGCCGCGCATGAAGTCGCCCTCGATCCGTGCGGCGCTGTCCTTATCCTTGCCGAACAGCTGTTTCGCGGACACCTCGGCGAGGAAGAACGCGCTGTCCAGGTCTGCGGGGCGCAGCGCTGCCGGCCAGGGAAGCCGATACTCGAAGTATCCCGCACCAGCGCCGTTCACTTTCAGCCCGTCCATCACGTTCCATTGTTTGAGGGACCAGGACGCGGCGGAGAACCCGGCCGGATCGATACGCAGCAGGCGGGCACGACGCCCGTCGTCGAGTCGCGTCTCCTGCGGGAGATCGCCCTCCACCACGAAGCTGCAAAAGTTGCGATGAAGCACGGTCCCCGCGGCATCTTCGATCCGGACGGCCAGGATGACGACGGCAGGCTCGGTCGGCATGGGCACGAGGAGGGGCTCGAGCGCCCCGGTCAGCCAGGGGTGGTACGGCACGCGACGGGCTGTCTCGAAATAGGCCCGCTGCTCACCGAGCGCGTTCCAGCCGTACGCTCGCGCCCGAAGCGTCAGGCTGTCGCCCAGCGCGTTGCTGGACGTCAGGAACGAGGCGTACAGCGGCACGCTCACGCGTGCCCCGGGCGGGACGCTCTGGCTCAAGTCTTCACCCACCACGACATACAACGGCGCGTGGAGGTCCCGGAGCGACATGCCCTCCACCAGCTCCCCCAGACCGGTCTCCTTCTCGGAGCGGTCGTAGCGCCAGTAGCCGTTCCACTCGTTGATCACGTCGTGCAGCTCGGTGTAGAGCCAGCCGGCGATGTGGGGATGCCGGCGGAACGCGTTCACGGCGCGGTGGTAGTCCCAGCTCCAGTCGACGTCGCCCGTGCTCCCTTCGTAGCCCCAGACGTTGCCGAACTCGCTGTTGATGTTGGGCTGGTGGTCCTGCCGGTATCCCGCCTCGAAATTCCACGAGGAGCGAGGGTAGGTACTGTCGCTCACCAGCTGGTCGTGGCGCTCCCACGCCCATCCGGGCAGGTAGGAGTGCCACGAGTTGATGTCGGTCTCGGTGTGGCCGCGGCCGCAGCACGGCGAGTTGTCCTCGACCAGCCGGGTGGGGTCGAGCCCCTTTGCGTGGCGGTAAACCGACGCCACCCAGATTTGGGTCTCGGGGCGGTACACCTCGCGCTGGTCCGCCTTCGTGACCAAGCCCCACGTCTCGTTGAACAGCACCCAGGCGAAGATGGCAGGGTGATTGTAGTCCCGCTGAATCATCCCGAGCAGCGTGGACTCCGCCTCGTGGCGCATGGCCGAATCGGGCTCACCCCACGAGTTGGGCACGTCCGCCATGATCAAGAGCCCCAGCCGGTCGGCCCAGTAGAGCTTGCGCGGCGACTCCACTTTGACGTGCTCGCGCAGCCCGTTCAGACCGATCTGCTTGGCGCGCACGATCTCGGCGCGCACGAAGGAGTCGCTCGGATAGGTATAGAACCCCTCCGGATGGAACGCCTGGTCCAGCGTGAGCTGCAGGTAGACCGGCTCGTTGTTGAGGGCGACGTAGCGGTAGTCGCTGCCGGGAAGGGTGGTGACCGAGATCTTCCGCATGCCGAAGTAGCTCTCGACTCGGTCGTCGCCGATGCTCGCTTCGACGTCGTACAGAAACGGATCCTCGAGCGACCAGAGATGCGCGTTCGGGATCGGCACCTCGAACGTCAGCTGGTCGGTTCCGCGCGGCACGCGGCGGGTCACCATCGGGAGGTCCACGCTTTTGAAGCGGAGGGTCAGCGTCAGATCCCGAGGAGCCTTGTCGAGCAGCCGGGCCGTCACCACCACCTGCTTCCGGTCGACGTCGGGCGAGAAGTGGAGCACATGCAGCGGAATGCTGCCGCGGGCTTCGAGGTACGGCGTCTGCCAAATGCCGCGCGCGTTACCGTAGCCCTGCTTGCCTTCGAGCTTGAACGCGCGCGGCGCGTCGTCGACCCGGAGGACGAGCAGGTGCTTCCGCGCGGGCCCAAGGTACCGCGTCAGCTCGAAGTCGAACGGGATGTAGCCGCCGTCGTGAGTGCCGAGCCGATGGCCGTCGAGCCAGGCGGTGGTGCGCCAGTCGGCGGCGCCGACGACGAAGAAGACGCGCCGCCCGCCCTCCGACCAGCGTGCGGGGATCTCGATGGTGCGCGCGTACCAGCCGATGGATGCACTGTCCGGAACGCCCGAGAGCGGACTTCCCCAGGGGAAGGGGACGACGATCGCGCGAGCCGAAGGAAGCCCGCTCTGGGACCAGCCCCGGCTCACACCCGCGTCGTCGGGATCGAATTGGAACTGCCAGGTGCCGTTGAGATTCTGCCACTCCTCCCGCTGGAAGTCGGGCCGCGGGTGCTCGGCGAGGGGAATCCTCACAGGGGGTGAGGACTTGAGAGCGGACCGAGGGGCGTGGACCGCAACGGGAAGAGAAGGCTGGAGAGACGCGACGACAAGTGCGATCGTGAACAGCCGGTGTCTCGCCATGATTCAAGATATCCTGACGCCCGGCCGCGGCTGGGTCTACTTGATCCTGGCATGTAGCGGCGCGTGTGCACGTAGCGCACCGCGTCCCCAGCCCTTCGGCACGACCCAGCGGGGGGAAGCCGTCAGCGTGTACACGCTCAAGAACGCCCACGGGATCGAGCTCAGGGTCCTCGATTACGGCGGCATCATCGTCTCGCTCAAGGTGCCGGACCGCACGGGCCGGCTCGACGATGTCGTGCTTGGCTACGACTCCCTGGCGGGCTATGAGCGGGCATCTCCCTACTTCGGCGCCATCATCGGTCGGTATGGCAACCGCATCGCCCTCGGCCGGTTCAGCCTCGACGGCCGGACCTACACGCTGGCCACCAACAACGGCCCCAATCACCTCCACGGTGGGGTGCGGGGCTTCGACAAGGTAGTCTGGAACGTGGCGCCGTTCGAGGGCCCCGACTCGGTCGGCCTGATCTTACGGTATGCGAGCCGCGACGGCGAGGAGGGCTACCCGGGCACGCTGCAGGCGACCGTCACCTACACCCTGACGAACCGCAACGAGCTGGTCTTCGACTACCACGCCACGACGGACCGGGCCACACCCGTCAACCTCACGCAGCACAGTTATTTCAACTTGGCCGGGGACGGCCGCGGCGACATTCTGGGTCACGTGGTCACGCTGAACGCGGACCATTTCACGCCGGTCGATTCCACGCTGATCCCGACGGGAGAGATCGAGAGCGTTGTGGGCACGCCCTTCGATTTCCGGTCGCCCACCCCCATCGGCGCCCGCATCGACGCGGACGACATCCAGCTGCGCTACGGGCGGGGGTACGATCACAACTTCGTGCTGAATAAGGGCGGCAAGGGCGGCAAGGGCGGCACAGCGGGCGACATGACGCTTGCCGGACGCGTGTACGAGCCGACGAGCGGCCGGATGATGGAGATCTCGACGACGGAGCCGGGGCTGCAGTTCTACACGGGCAACTACCTGGACGGCAGTCTGCACGGGAAACAGGGGGTCGTGTATCGGCACCGCTACGGTTTCGCGATGGAGACCCAGCATTTTCCCGACTCGCCCAACAAGCCCGGGTTTCCGTCGACCATCCTGCGGCCCGGGGCGGAGTACCGGTCCCGTACCATTTACGCGTTTTCGGTGCAGCCGTGAGACTGTGGCTTTGGGAAGGAGCCGGACGATGATCACCCGCCGCGAGTTCCTCGAGACGTCCGTTGCGATCCTGTCCTCACCCCCTGTCCCCCTCTCCCTCGGGGAGAGGGGGGACGTGAGGCCCGTGGACCTCCTCCCGCTCGGCTTCTCGACGCTCGGTTGTCCGGCGTGGACGTGGACACAGATCCTGGACTTCGCGCGATCGCGCGGCTTCGCCGCCGTGGAGCTACGGGGTCTCCAGAAAACGATGGACTTGAGCCAGGCCCCCGAGTTCGCGCGCGAGGGCGGGCGTCTCGACGCGGCGAAGCAGCAGCTCCGCGAGCGCGGACTGCATCTGTCCTGCCTCGGCGCCTCGGCCCAGATGCACGAGCAGGACCCCGCGAAGCGCACGGCCCAGCTCGACGAGGCGCGTCGCTTCATCGACTTGGCCAAGGCGCTTGGCGCCCCGTACGTGCGCGTGTTCGGCAACAATTACGTGAAGGGTGTGCCGCGCGACCAGATGCTCGCGCACATCGCCCGGGGCCTGCGCGAGCTGGGTGACTACGCCCGGCCCAAAGGCGTGACGGTGCTGATCGAATCCCACGGCGATTTCACCGACTCGCCCACGCTGCTCGAGCTACTCCAGCTGGCCGACTCCCCGGCCGTGGCCCTGCTCTGGGACGCGCACCACACGTTCGTATCGGGAAAGGAGTCACCGGAGGACACGGTGCGGCAGCTGGGGCGCTATATCCGCCACACGCATCTCAAGGACTCGGTTCCGGCGGCAACGGAAGGCGGTCGGCGTTACGTGCTCACGGGCACCGGGGAGGTGCCGGTCCGTCGCCAAATCGAGGCGCTGGTGAAGACCGGGTACCGGGGCGTGTACAGCTTTGAGTGGGAGAAACGCTGGCACCCCGAGATTGCCGAGCCCGAGGTCGCGATCGCCCAGTTCGCGACCGTGGCAGGCGAGTATCTGCGCGGCGCTGGAGCCCGTTAGGGAATGCCAAGGCCCTATCATGACTCCTCCATCAGGAGAACATGGACCGTCTGGGGACCGTGCACTCCCACCACCAGGGTCAGTTCGATGTCGGAGGTGCGTGACGGTCCCGTGATGAACGTGATGGCGTGGCTGGACGTGCTCACGCGGGCGAGCGCGTCGCCCAGCGAATCGCAGATGCAGCGCGTGGACAGGAGCGCCACGTGGATCGGGGGGACGAGCGAGAGCAGCCGGCTGCGCTCGCGTGCCGACTCCAACACGAGCGTCCCCGTCTCGGCGATCCCCCACTGTGCGGTCGTCACACCGGCGTCGCACGCGAACAGCTCGTCGCGCGAGAGGCGCTCGAGCCGATCGGTCGCCAGCACCAGGCCATTCCCCACGGATTGCAGCAACCGCTGCACCAGCGGCGCATCGGAGCCGACGACACGACGGGCGCCGGCTTCCGTCAGGATGCGGGCGAGCGCGGCCGCGGCGTCCGCTTCGCCGCGCACGGTGGTGCACCGGGCGCCGACGGCTGTCAGCTGCTCCGTGAACTGCGTGATCCTCACCGCCTGTCCCCCTCTCCCTTCGGGAGTCCTCACCCCCTGACCCCCTCTCCCTTCGGGAGAGGGGGAACTCTGGACAGGGGGTGAGGACCGCAGGTTCGTGCGGATCGCGTGCAGGATCTCACGCCGCGCGTCGCCGCTACGCATCGGGGTCTCCCTCATCGCGCAAACCCGCCCGCCACTGCTCGCGAAAGCTCCGCGGCGCGAGGGGACGGAGATCGCGCCACTTGGTCCAGGCGGAGAGCGGCGGCATGATGCGCAACCTGCGTGCGAAGCCCACCACCCACCCGAACAGGCGCGGCCGCGTCATCACGGCCGCGTAGGTGCGAAAGGCGAGGCGCTCGAGCACGCGGTGCGTGCCGGCGCCCCGCTCCACCACCTGGGCACGCAGATGGAGCAGCAGCGCCGGGATGTCGATCTTGACAGGACAGACGTCCCGGCAGGCCCCGCACAAGCTCGAGGCGTAGGGGAGGGCGGCCGAGCGCGCGAGTCCGAACAGCTGGGGGCTCAACACCGCGCCGATGGGACCGGGATACACCGACCCGTAGGCATGGCCGCCGATCTGGCGGTACACCGGACAGGCGTTGAGACACGCGCCGCACCGGATGCAGGCGAGCGCTTGTCGGGTGACGCGGGATGCCAGCATCCGCGAGCGGCCATTGTCCAGCACCACGATGTGCAGCTCCTCCGGCCCCTCGTCTTCCGGTCGGTGCTTCGTGCCCGTGATCAACGACTGATACGCCGTGAGCACCTGGCCGGTACCCGATCGGGGGAGTAGCTGGAGAAATACGTCGAGGTCCGGGAAGCGAGGGATCACCTTCTCGATCCCCATGAGCGCGACGTGGGTGCGCGGCAAACTGGTCGTCAACCGGGCGTTGCCCTCGTTCTCGAGGATCAGGATCGTGCCCGTCTCCGCGACGGCGAAGTTGACGCCCGAGATCCCGAGGTCCGCCTCGGCGAAGCGGCGGCGCAACGCGTCGCGGGCCGCGGCCGTCAGCGTCGCAACGTCGTCGGAGGGCGCGATCCCGAGTTTGTCCGCGAACAGCGCAGCGATCTGGGCCTTGGTCTTGTGGATGGCGGGCACCACGATGTGCGACGGCGTCTCGCCCGCGAGCTGGACGATGTACTCCCCCAGGTCGGTCTCCACCGGCTCGATGCCGCGCCGGGCCAGGGCGGCGTTCAGGTGGATCTCCTCCGAGACCATGCTCTTGCTTTTGACCACGGACCGGGCGCCACGCCGCTCGGCGATCCCGCCGATGATGTCGCACGCTTCGGCGGCATCGCGCGCCCAGTGAACGCGCGCGCCGGCGCGCTCGGCGTTCGCCGTGAACTGCTCGAGGTAGCGGTCCAGGTGCTCGAGCGTCTCGTCCTTGATCGCGCGGGCCCGGTCGCGGGCGCCCTCCCAATCGGGCGCCGTGGCCAGGGCCGCGCGCCGCCGCTCGCCGAACAACGTCGTCGCCTGGCGCAACGCGCCGCGCAACTGACCGTCGGCCAGCGCCGTGCGTGCGTCGCGCTCGAAGGTCATCGTGTGGACGCCAACACGTCCGCCAGGTGTATGGCGCGGACGGTCGATCCCCGGCGCGACAGCCGGCCCGCGATCTGCATCAGGCAGCTCACGTCGCCGGACACCACGGCGTCCACGCCGGCCCGCTCGATGGCGTCCACCTTCTCGTCGAGCATGGCCACGGAGATCTCGGGGCACTTCACCGAAAACGTTCCGCCAAAGCCGCAACACGTCTCGGCGCCCGGGGGGGGCAGCTCGATCAGCTCCGCTCCCTTCACATGGCGCAGCAGGCGTCGCGGCTCGTGCTTGATCCCCAGGTCGCGCAGGCCGTGGCAGGCGTCGTGCCAGGTGAGCCGCCCGGAGAAGCTCGCCCCCACGTCCTCCACGCCCAGCCGGTTGACCAAGAACGAGCTGAGCTCGTGCGTCCGCTCGGCAACCCCGCGCGCGCGCGCCTGCCAGGCGTCGTCGTCGAACAGCTGGTCGTAATGGTGCACCATCGCCGTGCACGATCCCGACGGGCTGACGATCGCGTCGGCCGCACTCGATTCGAAGATCTCGATGGCCCTCCGGGCGAGTACACGTGCCGCGGGGCGGTAGCCCGTGTTGAACGCCGGCTGCCCGCAGCACGTCTGGCGCTCGTCGAACTCCACCGCGCACCCCACTCGCCGCAGCACGTGGACGGCGCCCACCGCCGCCGATGGCCACAGCTGATCGGCCAGACATGTCACGAACAGCGAGACGCGCATGTGACGACACCCTTCACGTAATCGGCCGGTACCCGACGATTAGCGTGTCGTCGCGGGCTCGAGCCGCGGGGCGAGGAAGTGAATGATCGCCCAGCCGGAAACGTACGCCAGCCCGCAGACGATGAAGATGGGCGTGTAGTCGTTGCCGTTGGCTTGGAGGATCCGACCGGTGACGCGCTGGAACGCCCAGCCACCCATGCCACCCGCGAACGCGCCGATCCCCACGACTGATCCCACCGCCGCGCGGGGAAACATGTCGCTCGCCAGCGTATACACGTTGGCGGACCAGGCCTGGTGCGCCGCGGCCGCTACGCTCACGATCGCCACCGCCGCCCACAGGCTCCCCGCCAGCGGGGCGAAGGCCGTGGGCACGATCAGCAGCGCCATCGCGAGCATCGCCGTCTTGCGAGCCCGATTGACCGTCCAGCCGCGCTTGATCA
>Ga0066709_100000297_pt1 | contig 24317 bp, 22 predicted proteins | sample GraSoiAngelo_158_FD_79665 | JGI IMG/M metagenome (GOLD analysis project Ga0066709, IMG submission 79665) | Grasslands soil microbial communities from the Angelo Coastal Reserve, California, USA - 14_1009_16_30cm | ecosystem: Environmental > Terrestrial > Soil > Grasslands | place: USA...
AGTACCCGCTCATCGAGGTCAGCACTGGCAAGGATAAGAAGGAAGCGCTCGTCGGACTCGCAAAATGGAAGAAACAGCACCCGCGCGTGGCGAAGTACCTGGAGCCGGCCGATGTGTTGGTGGATCAGATGCGCGGCCGTTCGTCGGCGTGGTATCGGATTCGGATCAACCTCCAACACGTCCCCGAGAAGATGAGGCCCCGGCCCCGAACACCTTCTCCAGCTCGTAAGCGGGTGTGACCTCGAGCTGGTCGTAGCGGCAGTCCTTGGGCTTCTTGTCCGGTCGCCAGCGCTGGAATACCGTGCCGTGGCGAAACCGGTCGCCTTCCATATGATCGTACTTCACCTCGCACACCCGCTCGATCCGCAGCGGCTCCCAGGAAAGATCCTTGCCGGCACTCCAGCGGCTCTGGCCGCCGGGCATGCGGCTCGATTGAGCTTCCGCCCCAGCCCAGGCACGCCACGGATGCTGCTCGAGCGCCTTCTTGCGCAGCGGCGCGAACTCTTTTGCGAGCTGCTTGCGCATCTCCATCGTGAACGCAGACGTCACGCCGACGTGCTGGAGCGTCCGTTCATCATCGTAGAGTCCGAGGAGCAGCGACCCCACCGCGTCCTTGCCGCTCTTGTGCCAGCGAAAGCCCGCAACCACACAGTCGGCGGTGCGCACATGCTTGATCTTGAACATCGCCCGCTTCCCGGGCTGATACGTTGCCGCCGCAGGTTTGGCGATCACACCGTCGAGCCCGGCGCCCTCGAAGCGCTTGAGCCAGTCGACCGCCAGGTCGCGGTCCCGCGTCATCGGCGTGAGGTAGAGGGGACGCCGAATCTTCCTGAAGAGCTTCTCGAGCCGGACCCGGCGTTCCTGTTGTGGCACGTCCAACAGACTTTTGCGATCGAATTCCAGCAGATCGAACGCCACAAACGCGGCAGGATTGGCTTTGGCGAGCATGGCGACCCGGGAAGCGGCGGGATGCAGCCGCATTTGCAGCCCGCCGAAGTCGAGCCCATGCGCCGTCGGCATGACGATCTCGCCGTCCACGACGACGCCGCTCGGCAATTGGTCGAGCAACACGCCGTGCAGGTCGGGGAAGTAGCGGTCGAGCGGCCGTAGGTCACGGCTCTGGATGAACACATCCTTCGCGCCGCGAAATACGATGGCGCGGAATCCGTCCCACTTGGGCTCGAACAGGAAGTCGCCGTCGTGCGGAATCTCCTCGGCGATCTTGGCGAGCATCGGTTCTATGGGGGGGGAAACGGCCATTCTGTAAACTAGCGAGCCAGGTGTTTCATTTCTCAACCCGGACAAATGGGTGCTCGTCAGTCGCGTGATCCGGGGTACCTTTATGACGCTATGACTCGACCTTTTGCATTTGTCCTGGCGCTCGTGGCTGCCTCAGCCGGGCCGGCCGGGCCGGCCGGGGCGCAGGCTGCGAAGAACTACACTCCGGCCGACGTGCATTTCGTGGCCGGGATGATCGGCCACCATGCGCAGGCCATTCAGATGGCTGGATGGGCGCCGTCGCACGGCGCCGGCCCGTCGGTCCGGGTGCTGTGCGAGCGCATCGTCGTCGCCCAGAATGACGAGATCGTGTTCGCCCAGCGCTGGCTCAAGGAGCACGGGGAGTACGTGCCGCCCGCCGATCCCCGCGGCCACATCATGCAGGGGATGGACCATCCGATGTTGATGCCCGGCATGCTGACGCCGGAGCAGATGGCGCAGCTCGACTCCGCTCGCGGGCCCGAGTTCGATCGGCTGTTCCTGACGTTCATGATCCAGCACCACCAGGGCGCCATTACGATGGTGCGGCAGCTGCTGGCGGTGCCCGGCGCGGCGCAGGACGGCCCAATCTTCCGCTTCGCTTCAGACGTGAACGTCGATCAGACCACCGAAATCAATCGTATGACTCTGATGCTGAATGACCTCAAACGGAGCTCTCAGTGAAATCGAGACTGGTACTCGCTCTTGCGTTTGTCATATGGGGACGCGCGGCGGCGCAAACCACCGCGACCGCACCGCGCCAGGATCCGCGGATCGGGTTGCGCGCGGGGTGGTTCAATGCTGGCACAGCGAACTGGAACATGCGCCTCGTCTCGACCACACCGCCCTCTCCCCAGTTCATCAATCGCGATACGGCCGGCGATTTCCGCTTCATCAACTCCGACTTGTCGTTCCGCGGCAACTACGTCATTCAGGGCAACTTCAACGGCATACAGATCTGGGACATCTCGAACCCCAAGATCCCGAAGTTGTACAAGGCGTTCGTCTGCCCGGGATCGCAGAGCGACGTGTCCGTGTATCGCAACTTCCTCTTCGTGTCGGGCGAAGCGCTGAACGGCCGCACCGACTGCGGCACCCAGGGCGTCACGGACACCGTCAGTCATGACCGGCTGCGCGGGATCCGCATCTTCGACGGTACCGATCTCGCCACTCCGAAGCGCATCACCGACGTGCAGACCTGCCGCGGCTCACATACGCATACGGTTGTGACGCAGCCAAACGACACGGACAACGTCTACATCTACGTCTCGGGCTCGGCGCCGGTCCGCTCGCCCAACGAGCTGGCCGGGTGCGCGGTGGGAGCACCCGATTCGACGCCGAACACGGCGCTGTTCCGCATCGAAGTGATTCAGGTTCCGCTCGCGCATCCCGAGCAGGCGCATATCGTCAGCTCGCCCCGCATCTTTCAGGATCTCGTCGCGCCGCCCCGCCACGGTGAAGCACCCGAGGACATCGCCGAGCAAAAGCGCGAGGTCGATTCCACGCGCGCCGCCGGTGGCTATGTGGTGACGTTCGAAGGTCGTGACCTCATCCTCGGCCCCCAGTTGGTCACGTCAACGCTCGACAGCATCGTCAAGGCCCGCGGGGGGACCGGGGCACCGACCGCCGCCGACAGCGCCACGCTGCGCGCCAACGCCCGGGACATCGTCACGAAACGCATCGAAGCGAATCGTCGCCGTCAGGGCTTCAATCCCAATGCCGGGCCAACCCAGTGCCACGATATCACGGTCTATCCGGCGATTGGGCTGGCAGGCGGCGCCTGCGGCGGGTACGGCCTGTTGCTCGACATCCGCGATGCCGCGAATCCCAAGCGGGTAGGAGCCGTGGCCGACTCGAACTTCTCCTTCTGGCACTCGGCCACGTTCAACAACGACGGCTCGAAGATCCTGTTCACCGACGAGTGGGGCGGCGGGCTGCAGCCGCGTTGCCGCGTCACCGACAAGCCGGAATGGGGCGCGGATGCAATCTTCACGCTGTCCGGCGCCACGATGGACTTCAAGAGCTATTACAAGCTGCCCGTCGCGCAAACGTCCTTTGAGAACTGCGTCGCGCACAACGGCACACTGATTCCGGTGCCGGGGCGCGACATCATGTCGCAGGGCTGGTATCAGGGCGGCGTGTCGGTGTTCGACTGGACCGACCCGGCGCACGCCAAGGAAATCGCGTACTTCGACCGTGGACCGATGGATTCGACCAAGCTGGTGGGTGCCGGCTCGTGGTCGGCGTACTGGTATAACGGCTACATCATCAGCTCCGAGATCGCGCGCGGCCTCGACATCTTTGAGTTGACGCCGAACGCGCTGCTGACACAAAACGAGATCGATGCGGCCAAGCTCGTGCATTTCGACTATCTGAACGCGCAGGATCAGCAACAGCTGGTGTGGCCCGCGAGCTTCGTGGTGGCGCGCGCCTACGTCGATCAGCTGGCGCGTTCGCGTGGGTTGCCGACCCCGCGGATCAACGCCATCCGGGACGCGCTGACTGGTGCGGAGCGGGCGTCGGGCCAGGCCCGGCGCGATGCCTTGAGCCAGCTCGCCACGCGCTTGAGCACCGACGCGCAGGCGTCAACGGATCAGCCCAAGGTCCGGATGTTGATCGCGGTGGTGAACGACCTCGGCAAGTAACGCAGTTGACTAAGGTCCCGAGCGGGGTTCACGTTGTTTCGTGAGCCCCGCTCGTTCGTCCCGGAAGCGCTACCAGGAGTTCGTCCAGGACTATAAGCACCGCCGCCTGGACCAGGTGGCGGAGCAGGACGATGGCGGGCAGCCCGGACCCGAGCCGAAGCGTCCGGGTGCGCGGCGCGCCTACCTGCGGGACTACATGCGCTGGCTGCGGCCGCACCGCTACGCCCTGGGCGGGGTGTTCGTGCTCGCCCTCGTGGTCGCCGGTCTGCAGATGATCGAGCCGCTGTTCGTCCGATTCATCGTTGACCACGTGATCCTGAACAAGGATCTCGACAACCACGCCCGTCTCACCCGCCTCAACCTCACCGGTCTCGTCTTCCTCACCGTGGTCATCCTCTCGCACGTCGGCGGCGGATTCAAGGATTACCGGCAGCGGATCCTCAACGTGCGGGTCATCCTCTCACTCAGGCGCTCACTGTACGAGCGGTTGCTGCATCTCCCGTTGCCGCGGCTCTGGGACATGAAGACCGGCGGGATTCTGTCGCGCCTGACCGGCGACGTCGAGACGACGACGGGCCTGCTGCAGATGGCGATCGTGTCACCGGCGATTTCGGTGATCCGGCTCATCATCGCCGTCGGCATTCTGATCGCGCTGAACTGGCAGCTCGCCCTGACGGCGATGGCCATCATTCCCGGCGTGATGGTATTGAGTCTGATCTTCGCGCGTCGCATCCGGCCGATTTATCGCTCGGTGCGCAAGGACGTGGAGATCGTCGATGGCAGAGTCGGCGAGACCTTTTCCGGGATTCGCGTGGTGCGGGCGTTCCGGCAGGAGATTCAGGAGCTGATCAGCTTCATGCTGGGCCGCCACACCGTGTTGCGGAAAGAGCTGTTCGCGCACCGCCGCGAGTTACTGCTGTGGACGTCGTGGGGCCTGTTGGAGGCGGGAATCAGCGTGGTGATCGTCTGGTTCGGCGGCTACTTGAACATCGTCGGCCGCGCCACCGTCGGCGATATCATGGCCTTTCAGTGGTACATGTTCCTGCTCCTCAATCCCGTGTGGAACATCGTCAACTCCTTCTCCGAGATGCAGCGCTCGCTCGCCGCGATGGAGCGCGTCTTCGAAGTCCTCGCGATGGACGACGACAAGCCCGACCGTCTCGGCGCCGTCGATGCCCCACCACTGGTGCGAGAGCTGCGCTTCGACGGGGTGACGTTCGAGTACAGGGAAGGCCAGCCGGTGGTACGCGATTTCAACGTCGCGGTGCCGGGCGGCTCCGTCGTTGCGCTGGTGGGACGAAGCGGGGCGGGGAAGACGACGGTCACCGACCTCGTCGCGCGCTTCCACGACCCCACGCGTGGGCGGCTGCTGCTCAACGGCACCGACATCCGCGACCTGAAGCTGCGCAGCTACCGCGACCTGCTCGCGATCGTGCAGCAGGAGGTGTTTCTGTTCGATGGCTCGGTGCGCGACAACATCGCCTACGGCCGGCACGACGCGACCGATGCCGAGATCCAGGATGCGGCACAGCGTGCCAATGCGCACGAGTTCATCGTGCGGTTGCGGCAGGGCTACGAGACGTGGATTGGGGAACGGGGCGTGAAGCTGTCGGGCGGCCAGCAGCAGCGGCTCGCCATCGCGCGGGCGATTCTGGCGTCCCCGCAGATCTTGATTCTCGATGAGGCCACCAGCAATCTCGATACCGAGAGCGAGCAGTTGATTCAAGCGTCGATGGCGGATCTGCTCGCCGACCGCACCACGTTCGTCATCGCCCACCGGCTCTCCACGATTCGACGAGCCGATCTGATTCTCCTGATGGAGAACGGCGCCGTCATCGAGCGCGGCACGAATGAGGATCTGATGCGCGCCCGCGGGGTCTACTACGAAATGGTGAAACGGCAAATGGCAGCCGCAGATCACGCAGATCGAGAACAGATCTTCGCTGACGAGTGATTCGTGATCTGCGGAGATCCGTTGTGGATCTGCGTGATCAGTGGCCCGGGCTAGCGGAAGCTGAAGCCGATCGACCCCTGATACATCGTCGCGATCACGTCGTCGATCCGCTGCCCGGGTAGTACCACGTCCCCCACGGCCGTCACGTGGGCCGCGAGGTTCGTGGTGATGGCAAACTTCCGCGAGATGGCGAAGTCCCAGCCGAAGCCGAACGTCAGGCCGATTCCTCCGCCGTTGCTGGTATCGACTCCGGCCGTGCCGGGGACGGTGAATTGCCCCGCCGCCAGGCCGACGCCGCCTTTGAAGAAAAAACCACGCCGGCTGGGGAACCAGAGAACCACGACTGTCGCGGTCGCGGTTTCGGCCGTCGTGGTCGTGTCGCCCCGTGAGAAGCCAAACGCGCGATCGAGCGACGAGAACACCTCGACCCCGATGAGGACGCGGTCCGACACGGTGCCACCAATTCTGAAGTAACTGCTCGGCGCGCTGGCGACGACGACGTCGGTACACCCGGAGCACGCGATGCGGACGCGTCCCGGTCCAGCGCCGAGCTCCGCCCACAACCCGCTCCGGTGCGGCCGGTCCCTCCGTTGCGCCCACGCGGGAGCGGTGAGCAGCACGGTCAGGGCGATCCCGCAGATCGTGCGTCTCAGGGCTTGAACCCGGCTTTGGTCCACGTCAGCAGGAGGCGCGCTTCCGGGTAGTTCCGCTCGTCTTTCGGTGCGGTGGAGTAGCGGCTGATACGATGAAAGACCGTGCTGTGCGCGGCGATGCCGAACCCCCGGCCGATTGGGATGTTGGCTTCGATGCCGCTGAAGTCCACGATATGGTCGGCGCTCGCGCCGCTCACCGCATGGATGTACTCCCACTGCCCGAACACCCGGACGAACCGCGCGCCATGACGGTCGACCGCGAACTCCCACCGGGCACCGCCGCCCGGTCCGAAGTCATAGGTGCGGGTCCCGAGGCCGGTTCCGGAAGCATCGATGGCGCCGAGCAGTATTCCGTCGACGAATAACGAGGTCCGGAACGCGTACCCACGCGAGCCGATCGGCCAGCGCGAGTTGATGCCGATCTCGACGCTCTGCCCGCCGACACTCTGCGCCCGATTCTTGAAGAAGTCGTAGCGCGTATTGACGGCCAGCACATGCCGTGCGGTCCGCGCCGGGTTGTTGAGATTGGTACCATAGATTCGGCCGGAAGCACGCAGTGAGCTGAATCCCCCGTTGGAGCTCAGCATCAAGCGCACGCCGAACTGGTCGAATGGACTCCGATACTCCGTGGTAAATGGGTCACCGTACAGCAGGTCGACCAGCATCGCGCCCATCCTGGCGGCGCCGCTATCAGCGATCAATCCCTTCGCGAAGCGCGCCCCTGCTCCGATGCGAAGCACGTATGAACCCGGGTCATGCTCCGGCGGATTGGCGCCGCGCGCCCGCCATTGACCCCGCACCAGACGATTCAGGCTGCCGATGGGATCCATGGGTAAGGCGGCTAGCTCACGCAGGGTGCGTCCTTGCCCCGTGGCGCGGTTGTCGCGGATCGTCGCGGTGATCCGATGAAACACTTCGCCGAGCGTGATGCCGCCGAAGCTGGTCATGTACCAGTCGTTCAATGATGGTCGATACTTCTCGCCGAAGTACTCCCAGGTCCAGGAGCCCATAATGGCGTACGGCACCGCCTGAAAGAAACCAATGCCGTTGGCGCGGGCCGCGTTGAAGTAGAGGCCGCCGTGATACGGATGGGCGAACATGTTGGTGGTAAAGGCATCTTCATCCCACTCCCAGCCGAGTCGCAGATGCTCACCCCAGACTCGCGTTCCCGAGCGCGCCCAATCATGTTTGAAGACCCATGCGTCGACGCGATTCACGAAGGTGTTGATCAGGGCGACCTGCCCGATGGCCATGACTGTGCGAGGCTTTGGCACGCTGTCGAACTGGACTGCCATGAGAACGGCGAGGAGGGGGGCCGTCATGGGCCAAACGTACGGGTTATTTCCGGCTTGGCTAGCAGGTCTTGTTGAAGCGGGTTAATTCGTTGGATGGATAGGCGCGACGCGGCCCCACTCTAGGTTGCGAGGCAAGGAGATCCCTCATGATTCTATCGCCCGGCACAAAAGCCCCCGACTTCATACTCAAGAAAAAGCCGGACCAAACGCTCAGCCTGGCGGAGTTGCGTGGTCAGCCCGTGGTGCTCGTCTTCTACCCGGCTGACTGGAGCCCGGTGTGCGGTGATGAGCTCGCCTTATTCAATGAAGTGCTCCCCGAATTCCAGCGTTACGGCGCGCAGGTGGTCGGGATTTCCGTCGATGGCGTGTGGTGCCACAAAGCGTACGCGAAAGCCCGCAACCTCGAGTTCCCGTTGCTCGCCGATTTCGAGCCGAAGGGAGAAGTGTCGCGGAAGTACGGCGCCTACCGCGCGCCGGACGGCTTCTCCGAACGGGCCCTGTTCGTCCTCGATGGCGACGGCGTGATTCGCTGGAGCTATCTCTCCGATGTCGCTACGAATCCGGGCGCCGATGGTGTGCTCGCAGCGCTCGAGGAAATGTCACAGCCAGCTGGCGCGGGAGCCCCATGAGCCGCCTGACGCCGCCGCTGGGCCCGCGCGACCACACGCAAGGATCTGCGCGCGCGATCGTCCAGCTGGTCGAGTATGGCGATTTCGAGTGCCCGCATTGCGGCGCGGCATACCCGATCGTCAAAGCGATTCAACAAGCCATGGGCTCGAAGCTGTCCTTCGCCTACCGCCATTTCCCGCTGACCAGAATCCATCCCCATGCAGAGCACGCGGCGGAGATCGCCGAGGCGGCGGGGGAGCACACCAAGTTCTGGGAGATGCACGACCTGCTGTTCGAGCACCAGGACGCCCTCGAGGATGAGCAGCTGGCCGCGTACGCCAAAACCTTGGGGATCGATCCGGCGTGGGCGACGCAAGCACTGCTGGATGAGCGGTTTCAGCCGCGCGTGCGCGCCGACTTCGCCAGCGGCGTGCGCAGCGGCGTCAACGGCACTCCGACGTTTTTCATCAATGAGTTCCGGTACGACGGCGGTGCCGACACATTGCTCGACGCCTTGATGGAGGCTACGATTGACGCCCCCCTGAAATCGGGAGGCTAAATGACCGCGTTGACCGCCCTGTGGCTGCCGATCCTCGTGTCGGCGGTGGCGGTGTTTGTCGTCAGCTCCATCATCCACATGACCCCGTTGTGGCACAAGACCGACTACCCGCGATTTGCCAGCGAAGACAGGGTCTTGGACGCGTTGCGTCCGATCGGCATTCCTCCCGGCGACTACCTCATGCCCCGGCCGGCCAACCCCGCCGAGATGCGCTCGCCCGAGTTCCAGGAGAAGATGAAGCGTGGCCCGGCGGTGCTGCTGACGGTGATGCCCCCATGGAGCGGGTCGATGGCGGGGAATTTGTCGCAGTGGTTCGGGTACTGTCTCGTGGTCAGCGTGTTCGCCGCGTTCATTGCGGGCTCCGCGATCCCGCCCGGTGCGCCGCCGTTCAGCGCCGTCTGTCGCTTTGCCGGAACGACCGCGTTCCTCGGCTACACCTTGGCCCTGTACCAGATGTCGATCTGGTACCGGCGGTCATGGGCCATGACGCTGAAGTCGACCTTCGACGGAGTGATCTTCGCGCTCGTGACGTGCGCGGTTTTCACCTGGATGTGGCCGCACTGACGACATCGTCCCCGGTCCTCTGTTACCACCGTATCGGCGGCCCGCTCGAGCTGGGCGTCACCCGTGTGAGCCGGTCTACGTTTGCGCGGCAAATGACGGCGCTCGCCCGCGCAGGCTGGCGCACCCTCACGCTGGACGAATTTGCCTACCGGCGCACGGCGTACGGCGCACAGCGAACGTTTTTATTGACCTTCGACGACGGCTACGCCTCCCTCGCGGGCTCCGCCTATCCGATTCTCGCCGACCTCGGCTTTGCCGCCACCACCTTCCTTATTACGGACTACGTCGGGAAAACGAATACGTGGGACGTCCAATACACCTGGAATCGCCTCGAACACCTGGGGTGGCCACAGATCGAGCAGTGGCGGGCGCGCGGCTTTGAATTTGCTTCGCACGGCGCGACACATCGGCGCCTCACGTGGTTGGATGACGCGTCGATTGAGGCCGAGCTGCGGCGTTCGCGCGAGACGCTGACGGCGCGACTCGGGCCCGAAGCCGGTCGGGCAGTCGCCTATCCGTTCGGGGCGGTGAATCCACTGGTGCTCGGGATCGCCCAACGGGTGGGATATGCGCTGGGGTTTGGCGGGGTGGGGGGGGGAGGCGGGAATCCGCTGCAGTTGCGGCGCGTGCCCGTCTATTTCTGGGATGCGGGCGATGTGCCGTTCGGGCTGCGAGATGATGCTCTCGGTGAACTGGGAAGACTCGTCGCGCATGCGGCGAATCGGTGTGCTGTCGGGACGACGCTTATCAATGGTGCCTGGTCTCTGGTGTCTGGTGTCAGACCAGAAACCAGACACCTGACACCAGACACCTAAACGAAGAATCTAGCCGCTACCGGAATCAGCTGCGGATGTCTGATCAGCGCGTGGGTGAAGACCCTTCCTATGGTCCGTTTGCCAGGCGCGATGTTGTTGACGCTGCGCGCGAGTTTGTTGAAGGACGCGTCGTCCACACCTTCGAGCGCCTGCTTGATCCGGTAGTACTTGAGGTGATCGTCGCCGAGTAGCTCCATCCAGGCGTGGTGATATGCCGCCAGGCGGCGTTCGCTCGTATCGCCGGCGCAGATCGCGGCGGCGGCGGTCTTGCCCGCCAGACGTCCCGCTTTCATGGCGTTCGTGATCCCACCACCCGACAGTGGATTGATCATGTGCGCGGCATCTCCCGCGACCAGGACGCCATCGGCGTAGGTTTTCTTGATCGTGGTATGGACGATGACACCGCCGACGGTGTAGCCGGTGCGCGTGCCGCCGGGAAAACGCCGCGTGACCCAATCGTCGAGATACTGGCGCGCGTTGCGGCCATCCGATTTCAGCGCGACGACTCCCAGTCCCACGTTCGCGACTCCGACCCCCTTGGGAAAAATCCACGCATACCCACCCGGGGCGATCGCGTTGCTGAACTGCAGGTAGATCGCGTCAGGATTGAAGTCGATGCCCTGGAGCACGTACTGCGCGCAAGATTCCATGTCCCGCGCCGGCACGCGGGTGTCGAGCCCCGCCCAACGGCCCACCATCGTTTCGACGCCGTCGGCGCCGATCACCACTCGGGCACGATATACGTCGTCGCGGCCGCGCTCCTTCACCCGCACGTGCCAGCGCTGGTCGCCGTTGCGCGCCATGGCGGTCGCTTCGGCGCCGACGAGGACGGTGGCACCCTCGGCGGCCGCCTGCGCGGCGAGAAAGGCGTCGAATCGCGTCCGGTCGAGGATCCAGCCGAGGCCGCAATTGGCGAGTACCACTTCGGTGTCATCCGGCGCCTGAAAAATGACGTCCGTGATGCGGCGCGAAACCCAATCGGCCCCGTCGGGATTCGCAAACTCGCGCAATCCGGCGTCACCGACCCCCTCGGCGCAGCGCACGGGAGCTCCGATGGCTCTGTCGCGCTCCAGCACTACCACGTCGAGCCCCGGGGCTGCCTGCTTCGCGTGCCAGGCCGCGACGGCACCTGCAGGCCCGGCCCCGACGACCAGGACGTCTACGTCAGGCATAGGCGACCATGGCAAGGGCTCCGACGGGGCAGGGACCGACGCACTTCTCACAGCCGGTGCAGCCGGCGCGGTCCACCGTCAGAACGTTCAGCTCCAGATGGATCGCTTCGGGAGGGCAGAGCGGCAAACACAGGCCGCACCGGTCGCAGACCGCAAGATCCACCATGGCAATTGTGTCGGGCGTCACGCGACGCATGGGCGAAAGCCTAGCCGGGGGAGAAAGGGTCGTCAAGCTTCATCCTTGCTTGAGGTTACGCATTTCATTACCTTGTGCCCGTTCGCTAGAGCCCGCCAACTCTTTTACCGACGATCACGTGCCACCACGCTGGCTGAATTTCAAAATGGGTGCTTGGAGCCCGGCGAATGAAATCGCCGTAGACCTTGGCACCGCTAACACACTCGTCTACGTCCGCGGCGAAGGGATCGTGTTGAACGAACCCTCCGTCGTCGCGATCGAAAAAGCAACCGGCAAGGTCAAAGGCATCGGCCTCGAGGCGAAGCGCATGCTCGGCCGCACGCCCGACGGTGTGCTCGCCGTCCGCCCGCTGAAGGACGGCGTGATCGCCGACTTCGACGTGACCGAGAAGATGCTGCGCTTTTTCCTCAAGACTATCATCGATCGCCATTTGTTTCGGGTTCGTCCGAAAGTCATCGTCTGTGTACCCAGTGGCATCACCGAGGTGGAAAAACGCGCCGTGCGCGACTCCGCGCAATCGGCGGGCGCCAAGGAAGTGTACATGGTCGCCGAGCCGATGGCGGCCGCGATCGGCGTGGGACTCCCCGTTGAAACGCCGACGGGCAACATGGTGATCGACATCGGCGGCGGCACGACGGAGATCGCGGTGATCGCGCTGTCGGGCATCGTGTCCGACACGTCGATCCGCACCGGCGGTGACGAGCTCGATCAGGCCATCGTGCAGTTCATGCGCAAGAATTACAACCTGCTGATCGGCGAGCCGACGGCGGAACAGATCAAGATTCAGATCGGCTCGGCCGCGCCCATCGGTGAAGAGCGCGAAATGGAAGTGAAGGGACGCGATCTCGTGTCGGGCATTCCGAAGATCGTCCGAGTGCACTCGAGCGAGATTCGCGAGGCAGTGCAGGAGCCGATCCAGCAGATCGTGGACGCGGTCCGTCGCGCCCTCGAGATCACACCGCCCGAGCTCGCCTCCGATATCGTCGATCGCGGCATCGTCATGACGGGAGGCGGCGCCCTGATTCGCGGGCTCGATCTGCTGCTGCAGCAGGAGACCGGGTTGCCGATTCACCTCGACGAGGACCCCATGACCTGCGTTGTGCGTGGGGCGGGGCGGATCCTCGACTCGCCCGAGAAATACCGCAACGTCTTGACCACGTAGCCGCATGGCGATCGGAACGGATCGCTATGCTTCCCGGGGCGACACGCTGTTGTTCATCGCCTGCGTGGGATTGTCGATCGTGGCGCTGAGTCTGCCCGATCAATGGCGCGACCCGCTCGCGCAGGGCTTACGACAGAGCGTCCTCGCCCCGTTTCTCTTTCTGCAACGGCAAACCGAGCTGCTGGCGGCCGCCCGCTACCGCTACGACGGCGTCGTCGCGCAGCGCGATTCCGCGGTGCTCGCGGCCACGTTCCTTCCCGAGCTGCGCAGCGAGAACGCGCGCCTGCGCGGGCTGCTCGGTCTGAGCGCTCGGCTGGGCAGCGGCTACGTCTCCGCCGAGGTCCTGCATCAGCCGGAACCGACCAATCCGCTGAGCTTCGTGGTGTCGGCCGGCAAACGCGAAGGCGTGCGGCCGCTGTCGGCGGTGGTCAGCCCCGAGGGCCTCGTGGGCCTGGTCGCGTCGGTGGACGAGCACACCAGCGTCGTGCTCAGCTGGGCGCATCCCGAGTTTCGCGCCAGCGCCGTGGCCCAGGACGGCAACGTCGTCGGCATCGCCGCGCCGCATGGGGCGGAAGGCCCCAATGTGTGGCTGCTCGAGCTGCAAGGCGTGCTGTACCGCCAGCAAGTCCCGGCGGGGACGGTGATCGTCACGTCGGGGCTCGGCGGCGTGTTCCCCCGCGGGATCCCCATTGGCGCGGTGATTGGGCCTGCGGGCGAGGAAAAGGGGTGGGGCCGCACGTATCTTGTGCGTCCGCTCATCCATCCGGCGGAGCTGTCACACGTGATGATTCTGACGTCTACGCGTCCCGCAGGGTCGGACTTGCGCAACGCCTTCACCGTCCCAGCGGACAGCGCGCTTCCGCGTGAGGCACCGCCACGATGAGACGATCCGATCGCTATCGCTACCCGATCATGATGATCGTGCTCGTCGTCCTGCAGTTCACGGTGCGCAGCCATCTCGGCGGCGATCGCGTGGCGCCTGACTTTTTGCTGCTGGCGCTGCTCATTTACACGATTCGGGCCGAGCCGGGCAAGAGCGCCGCGGCGGGATTCATTCTCGGCTTGCTGCGTGATGCGCTGACGCCCGCGAGCTTCGGGGCGGGAGCGCTGGCGCACACGCTCGTCGGCTTCATGTCGTCGTGGGCCAAGGCGGTCTTCTTTGCCGAGCACGTCTTCGTCAAAGGCTGTCTGTTTTTCGCCGGCACGTGGCTGCGCAACTTCATCGTCGTGATGGTCTCGGGCCGGCTGCAGAGCTCGCAAGTTGCGTGGGAACTGCTGGTCTGGTCGCCGCTACAGGGGCTGACGACCGCCCTGGTCGGTGTCGTCGTGCTGTGGTTCTTCCGCGGCTGGCTGTCGCCCCGGCGGCCGGGGGCCACGGGGGCGCTGGGAGCCTCGGCGTGAACGCGTTCCATCCCCACCTGCTCGACCGCCGCCTCGGGATGGCGCGGACAGGCGTGTGGATCGTGCTGGGCGTCATGGTGATGGCGTTCTTCCGCACGCAAATCCTCGGGCACGGCAAGTATCAGCTGCAGTCGGAGACGAACCGGTTGCGGCCGATTCCGCTGCCGGCGCCGCGTGGCGTCATCTACGATCGCAACGGCAGAGTGCTGGCGGAGAACGTGCCCGGGTACACGGTGTCGCTCTTGCCGGGCCCGGAAGCGAACCTGCGCTCTACCCTCGCCCAAATCGCGTCGATCGCCAACATCGACAGCGTCGAAATCGAGCGCGTGCTCCAGCGCGCGCGGCGCGCGCCCTATCAGCCCGCCCTCGTCCTCGGCGACGCGCCGTTCCGGGTCGTCTCCGCGCTCGAAGAACGGCGCGTCGCGATCCCCGGATTGCTGATTCAGGCCGAACCGAAGCGCTACTATCCGGACACGGCCGTTGTGGCGCATCTCGTCGGCTACGTCGGTGAAGTCACGGAAGTCGAACGCACGACGCGCCGCTTCGCGACGGTTCGTTTGGGGGGCCTGGTGGGAAAGTACGGACTCGAGCGCGAATACGACGACACGCTGCGCGGCTCCGAGGGCATCCATTTCGTCGAAGTGAGTGCGCGCGGACAGATGGTGCGGGAGGCAGACGCCGCCGCGAACCTCGCGCCCGTGCCCGGCACCGATCTGCACACCACGCTCGATCTCGACCTGCAGCGCTACATCTCCCGGACGTTTCCTGCCGGACAGCGCGGCGCGGTGCTGGCGCTGAATCCCAATACGGGCGAAGTCCTCGCGCTCTACAGCGCCCCCGGATTCGACCCCAATGCCTTCGTCGGCGGGATTTCCACCTCGTACTGGCGTTCGCTGAACGAGAGCGCAGCGCGCCCGCTGCTCGACCGTGCGATTCAGGCTCGCTATCCACCCGGATCGACGTGGAAACTCGCGGTCGCGGCGATGGCGTTGAAGCGCGGCATCGTGGGGCCGCGGAGTCATATGCCGATCCCCTGCCGGGGCGGCCTGCAATACGGCAATCGGTTTTTCCGCTGCTGGAACGCGCACGGGCACGGGGATCTGACACTCACGGAAGCGATCGCGCAGAGCTGCGACGTCTACTTCTACCAGCTGGGCATCAAGCTCGGCGTGACGTCACTGCTCGAGGACGCGAACGAGTGGGGCTTCCGCGGACGCACGGGGATCGACCTGCCGGACGAGATTTCCTCCGAGTTTCCCACCGGTCCGGAGTATTACGACCGCTTGTACGGCCCGCGCCGCTGGACGTCGGCGGTCGCGTTGAACCTGGCGATCGGACAGGGCGAGAACGCTCAGACGCTCGTGCAGATGGTGCGGCTGTACCAGCAGCTCGCGAGTGACGGCCGGGTGCGGACGCCGTTCGTCGTACGGCGGGCAGCGGCGCCCGGAACGAGCGCATCGTTGGATCTGAACCCCGATCAGCTCGCGATCCTGCGCCGCGCCATGATTGCCGTCGTCGAGGAGGGGACAGCCCGCAGCGGGCGCCTCACGGGATTGCAGATCGCCGGAAAGACCGGGACGGCGCAGAACCCCCACGGCGCCGACCATGGCTGGTTCATCGGGTTCGCGCCTGCCGAGAAGCCGGAGATCGTCGTCGGGGCCATCATCGAGTTCGCCCAGCACGGCACCGCGGCGATCCCGATCGTCAGCCGCACGATCGCACACTACCTCGGCCTTGAGGAAACCGCTGCCACAAGAATGCGGGTGACCGTGCCGACAGACTCGGCGCCACAGCCGTTCCAGATTCCCGTGCTGCCCGACACGCTTCCTCCCGTCATTCCGGTAGACAGTGCTGTCCCGCGTCCGCCAACTCGATAAGGGCCTGGCCGTTTCGGTCGTCGCGCTCGCACTGTACGGGCTGGCGACCTTGTACTCCGCGGGCCAGACGGACGTCCCGTCGTTTGTGACCACGATTTGGAAGCAACAGGTCGTGTGGCTCGTGCTTGGGCTCATCGTGGCCGCGTTCACGTTCCGCACGTCTCCCCGCATGCTGGAATGGGCGACGCCATTCGCTTACGCGATCACGCTGTTTCTCCTGCTGCTCACGCTCTTCATCGGCACGGGCGCGGGCACGGCGGTGGGGAGCAAGTCGTGGATCGCGATCGGCGGACATCGCTTTGGACAGCCCGCCGAGCTCGCGAAGCTCGCCACGATTTTGATGCTGGCCCGCTGGCTCGCGGCGCAGCGCGAGGCGCCGGCCACACTGCGTGATCTGATCATCCCCGGCATCATCGCCGGATTGCCCTGCCTGCTGGTCCTCAAGCAGCCCGACCTGGGCAGCGCGATCGTGTTCATCGCGATTCTGTTCTTGATGCTGTTCTGGGCGGGCACGAAGCCATCGCTGTTGGTGCTGCTCGCGTCCCCCGTCATCGGGCTCGTCCTGGCGGTCTCGACCGTGGCGTGGGGCATCTGGATTGCGGTGCTGGCCGCGTTGTTGCTCTGGTGGCGACCCTACGTCTGGGAAGGGGTCGCCATTATGGGGCTGAACGTGCTGGGCGGCGTCCTGGCGCTGCCGTTCTGGAATCGGTTGGCGCCGTACCAGCAGAACCGCCTGCTGGCGTTTCTGAATCCCGACGTCGATCCGCGTGCGGCAGGGTGGCACGTGATCCAATCGAAGGTCGCGGTCGGCTCCGGCGGGCTGCTGGGGAAGGGATTCACGGAGGGCACGCAGAAACGGCTCGCCTTCCTCCCCGCGCAGCATACCGATTTCATCTTTTCGGTCGTCGGCGAGGAGCTGGGATTCGTCGGCGTGCTGGTGGCGTTGTCGCTGTTCGCGTGGCTGCTGTTCGGCTTGCTGCGCGTCGCGCGGAAGGCCACCGATCCGTTCTCGAGCCTCTGCGTGTTCGGTATCGCCGGCCTCTTTTTTACGCACATCGTCGAAAACGTGGGCATGACGATCAACCTCATGCCGATTACCGGCATCCCGCTGCCGTTCTTCTCCTATGGTGGGTCCTTCCTGCTCGCGTGCTCGATTGGCGTCGGTATTGCGCTGCGCGTTGCGTGGGAGTCTCGGCAGTCCGGCTATGCCGAACTGGGGCAATAGCTTAGCGACTCGGGGCTAGCGTCGGTACAGCTCCGGTCACAAATTGTGCGCTTCGTCACTATATGGCGCGAATGGCCTGGTTCAAAAAGGAACGTAAGCCGCGCACTTCCGAGCGTGTCAAGCTCGAGATCCCGGCAGACGCCTGGGAAAAGTGTGATCAGTGCGGGCACGTCGACATCCGCGAACGCTTCGTTCGCGCGCTCAACGTGTGTCCCAACTGTGGCCATCACCGGCGCATCAGCGCGCAGGAGTATATCGACCTGCTGGTCGATGAAGGGTCGTGGCACGAGCTGTTCGCCGCCTTGAAATCCGCAGATCCCCTCAAATTCGAGAACTACGCCGACCGGGTGCAGGCCGCCATCAAGAAGGCGGGTCCGCTCGACGCGATCCGCACCGGCTACGCGCGTCTGCACGGCCTGGCGATCAGCCTCGGCGTGATGGACTTCGGGTTCATGGGTGGCTCGATGGGATCTGTCGTCGGCGAGAAGATCGCCCGGCTGACGCGGCACGCGATCGACAAGAAGACGCCGTTGATCCTGGTGTCTGCCTCCGGTGGAGCCCGAATGCAGGAGGGCGTGCTGTCGCTCATGCAGATGGCCAAGACGTCGGTGGTGATCGCGGAGCTGCAAGGGGCGCGCGTGCCGTTCATGTCGGTGCTCACGAATCCGACGACCGGCGGCGTTTCGGCGTCGTATGCGATGCAAGGCGACGTCATCCTCGCCGAGCCGGGTGCCGTCATCGGGTTCGCGGGCCCGCGCGTGATCAAGCAGACGATCGGCCAGGACCTCCCCGAAGGCTTCCAAACCGCCGAGTTTCTCCTCGAACATGGGATGATCGACGCCGTCGTTCCCCGCGGTGAGCTCCGGGACACGGCCGCGCAGCTGCTGCGGCACATGACCGGCGCCTGGCCGGCCGAGGCCGCCGACTGACCTTCGAAGACGCCGTCCAGTATCTCTTCGCTCGACAAGCCGGTCGTATCAAATGGAGCCTTGGGCCGACCGAGGGTCTCCTCGACGTGCTCGGCCATCCGGAGCGCCACTATCCCACGATTCACATCGGCGGCACGAACGGGAAGGGCTCGACGTGCGCCTTCGTCGCGAACGAGCTGCGGGCGCAAGGCTGGCGCGTGGGATTGTATTCCTCGCCTCACCTCATTTCGCCCGTTGAGCGGATCACCGTGGACGGGGTCCCGATCGGGGAAGACGCGTTCGCCGAGTGGACGGCGCAGCTCAAACTCCACATCGAGCGGCTCGACGCCAGCTTTTTCGAGGCGACCACGGCGATCGCGTTCGCCGACCTGGCGGCCCGGGACGTCGATATCGCCGTCATCGAAGTGGGGCTGGGCGGCCGGCTCGACGCCACCAACGTGCTGACGCCCCTCGTCACCGCGGTGACCAAGATCGCGCTGGAGCATGTCGATTACCTGGGCAGCGACTTGAAGGGGATCGCGCGAGAGAAGGCCGGTATCGCCAAGCCTCGAGTGCCGTTCGTGACCGGTGAAGCCGATCCCGACATCCGCGCCGAGCTCGTGAAGGAAGCCAAGCGACGCGGCGCCGAACCGATCATCACGGTCGATACGACCCTGCGACCGCGGAAGGACACGCAGCTCGGCCTCCGCGGACGCCATCAGCTCGCCAACGCGTTGGTGGCTCACGCCGTGCTGAACGCGCTGCCCAAACCGTTCGGACCGGTGGGCAAGAGTCTCCCTGCGAGCTTCGCCCACGCCTACATCCCCGGTCGCTTCGAAGTGCGCGGCAAATGGATCTTCGATGTGGCGCACAATCCGGACGGCATGCGCGTCGTCGCCCAGGCGCTCGCGGAATCGGGCAGGACGATCCGGCGGCCGCTGCACGCGCTCGTGGGGATTCGCAACGACAAGGATTGGCGGGCGATGCTGAACTCGCTCCGACCATTGGTCGACCGCCTCACGCTGACGGTCCCGCCGTCGATTCCGGTCCTGCAGCGCTGGTCGATCGAGGACATGGGGCCCGACGTTTCGTTCGAGCCGGACTTTGAGCGAGCGCTGCACGACATTCAGGAGGGAGCCGAGACCATTTTGGTGACCGGATCGTTTCACACCGTCGGTGACGCGATGGCTCGCTTGCCGGGCTTCGCGCCCGTCGGTTAAGTTGTTGCGATGCAAGGAAAAGCCCTACCCGGCTTTCGCGACTTTTACCCTGAAGACCTGACCCTCCGCAACCACATCTTCGCCACCTGGCGCAGTGTGGCCGCGCGGTATGGCTTTGAGGAGTACGATGGCCCGCCGCTGGAAGCGCTCGATCTCTACACGAGAAAGAGTGGCGAAGAGATCGAACAGCAATTGTATTCATTTCGCGATAAGGGTGATCGAGATGTCGCCCTCCGACCAGAAATGACACCCACGCTTGCCCGTATGGTCGCTGCACGGGGGCAAGCGCTGAAAAAGCCAATCCGTTGGTTCTCGATTCCCCAGCTGTTTCGCTACGAGCGCCAGCAGCGGGGCCGGCTGAAAGAGCACTTCCAGCTCAACATGGACATCATCGGCGAGACGAGCGCGCTGGCCGATGCGGAGCTGATCGCGGCCGCGATCGACATCATGAGGGCATTCGCATTCGGGCCGGGCGATTTCAAGGTGCGCATGTCCGATCGCCGGGTGCTGCGCACTTTGCTGCTCGGCTACGATATCCGGGAGGATAGCCTGCAGCAGGCTTTTGCCATGCTCGACAAGACTGGCAAGGACGAGGAATGGGTGACGTGGCAGCTGGGGGGTGCCTACACGGGTTCGGGCCAGACATCGCGCCCAATCCCCCGACGGTCCCTGATCGGATTGGAGCCTGTCTCGGAGCTGCTCAGCTCGCTTCCTGGGGGGGGCCACGCCATCGAGCCGCTGCGCGAGACGGTTGCTACCCTCACGACCATGGGACTGGGCGACTTCGTCGAAGTCGATCTGACGATCGTCCGCGGTCTCGCGTACTACACCGGCATTGTTTTCGAGCTGTTCGACACGCAGCACAAGCTGCGCGCTATCGCCGGCGGCGGACGATACGATGGGCTCCTCAAGGCCGCTGGCGGACCCGACCTGCCGGCACTCGGGTTCGGCATGGGCGATGTTGTACTCAGCGAGCTCCTCAAGGAGCGTGGCGTAGCCCCCAAGGCGTCGATCGAGCTCGGCGCCTTTTTGATAGCGGTGGGGGGCGACGATATGCCCTGGGTGCTGAAGCTCGCCCATGCGATGCGGGACCGTGGGATCGCGGTCGAGTACGGGCTGCGGCACGCCGGCGTGCGCAAACAGCTGGAGCTGGCGGCCGCGCGCGGTGCCCCACGCGCCGTGATCATCGGTCCTGAAGAGCGCCAAGCGGGCCTGGCTGTGGTGCGCGATCTCAATGCGGGAACCGAAGCCAAGGTTCCGCTCGACAAGCTTCTCAACGGATATTTCGATTAATGACACAGGCACAGAACGCTAAAGCGCAGCGCATCACGCCACGCGCGAAAGACTTCAGCGAGTGGTACGGGGACGTCATTACGCAGGCGCAGATGGCGGATTACTCGCCGGTGCGTGGCTGCATGGTCATCCGGCCACACGGCTATCGGATCTGGGAGCTGATGCAGCGCGCGCTCGATGACATGTTCCGCGCCAGCGGCCACCGCAACGCGTATTTCCCGCTGTTCATACCGATGAGCTTCCTGGCCAAGGAAGCCGAGCACGTCGAGGGATTCGCGAAGGAAGTCGCGATCGTCACGCACACCAGACTGCGCGCCACAGGGAAGGAAGGCGCGGGCGCCGTGGCGGTCGATCCCGCATCAGCGCTCGAAGAGCCGCTGGTCGTGCGCCCGACGTCCGAGACGATCATCTACGCGATGTTCGCGAAGTGGATCCAGAGCTACCGCGATCTGCCGCTGCTCCTGAACCAGTGGTGCAACGTGGTCCGCTGGGAGATGCGCACGCGCCTCTTCCTGCGGACGACCGAGTTCCTGTGGCAGGAAGGGCACACCGCACACGCGGACGAGGCAGGCGCAGAGCAGGAGGCCCGACTGATCCTGGGGATATACCGCCGCTTCGCAGAAGAGTGGATGGCCATGCCAGTGCTCACGGGCCTGAAGACGGATAGCGAAAAGTTCGCCGGCGCCCTGCGCACGTACGCGATCGAAGCGCTGATGCAGGACAACAAAGCCATCCAAGGGGGCACATCCCACAACCTTGGCCAGAACTTCTCCAAGGCGTTCGACGTGAAGTACCAGACGGCCGCCGGCGGCCTCGAGCACGTGTGGAACACGTCGTGGGGCGTTTCGACGCGGCTGATCGGCGGACTGATCATGACGCACTCGGACGACAATGGCCTGGTCGCGCCGCCCAAACTGGCACCAGTACAGGTCGCGATCGTGCCGATTTGGAAAACGGACGAGGAGCGCACGCAGCTGTCGGCCGTCGGCCGTGAGCTGAAGAGCGATCTCGAGCAGACCGGGCTTCGTGTGGAGTTCGACGAGCGCGAGAACCTGAAGCCCGGCGCCAAGTACTTCGAGTGGGAGGGCCTCGGCGTACCCGTCCGTCTGGAGATCGGGCCTCGCGATCTCGCGAGTGGCCAGGTCGTTCTCGCGCGCCGGACTGGTGGCAAGGCGCCCGTGCCTCTTCAGGGCGCGGCGACCGCGGTGACGAAGGCGCTCGACGAGATCCAGGCGGCGCTGTTCGCCGCCGCGCGCGAACGGCGCGAGAAAAACTCGCTTCGCGGCGCCACCAAGGCGCAGTTCCTGGAGTTCATCAAGGGCAGCGGTGGATTTGTCTATGGCGGCTTTTGCGGCGACCCAGCCTGCGAGACGGAGATCAAGCAGCAGACGAACGCCACGATTCGGGTTCTCCCCGATCCCGAGTTTCGCAGCAAGGAGGTGCCGAAGAGCTGCATGTGGTGCGGCGCGCCCAGCATCGCGGAGGCCGTGTGGGCGCAGGCGTACTAGGGTTCGATCCGGGATTGCTCCAGGCAATCGCGGATCGCCTCGGAACGCCAGCCTACGTCTACAGTGCCAACCTGATTCGCGCGCAGTACAACGCGCTCCACGACGCGCTCCACGGCATCCGCCATCGCATCTGTTACTCCGTCAAAGCCAACGGCAACCTTGGCGTGCTGCGCGTCCTCAAGCAGCTGGGGGCGGGTGCCGACATCGTGTCGGTCGGCGAGCTGCGGCGGGCGCGGATCGCCGGATTCGATCCCGACGGCATCGTCTTCTCCGGCGTGGGCAAGACGACCGCGGAGATCGAAGAGGCCATTCGCGCCGGCGTCGGCTTCATCAATATCGAATCCACGAGCGAGCTCGCGACCCTCACGTCCGTCGCCAACGAGATCAAGCTGCCGGCGCGCGTGGGGATTCGCGTCAACCCCGACGTCGCCATCGACAGCCATCCGTACACGAAGACCGGTGAGAAGACGGCAAAGTTCGGCATCCCCTTCGACGAAGTCGTCACGGTCGCCAAGCGGATCGCCGCCGAGCCCCGTTTGGTGCTCCGTGGGTTGGCGATGCACATCGGCTCGCAGATCACCGATGTCGCGCCCTACCACCGTGGCGCCATCAAACTGATCGAGCTGGTCACCGCCATCCGCGCCTCCGGTATCACCACGCTGGAGGCGCTCGACGTGGGTGGGGGGTTGGGGGTCCGGTATCACAACGAGAAGGCGCCAACGCCCAAAGCGTTCGCTGAAGCCGTCGTCCCGTCGGTCGGGGCAGCGGGGCTGGGCCTGCTGTGTGAGCCGGGCCGCTACCTGGTGGCCAACGCGGGTGTGTTGCTCACCCGCGTCTTGTACCGCAAGCACGCCGGCGGCAAGGAGTACGTGATCGTGGACGCCGGGATGTCCGATTTCGTCCGGCCGAGTCACTACAATGCGCATCATGAGATCCTGCCGCTGCGCGACGGCAAGCGCCCGGAAGAGGTCGTGAATGTCGTGGGACCGATCTGCGAAACCGGCGATTTCCTCGCGCTCGACCGCAAGCTCGTCGCGGTCGGGCCGGGCGAGGTGCTGGCCGTGCTCGGCACCGGTGCCTACGGCTTCGTGATGAGCTCGACGTACAATCAGCGGCCGCGGGCCCCCGAAGTCATGGTCGACGGCGACCGCTACTACGTCGCGCGCCAGCGCGAGACACTCGACGATCTCATCCGCGGCGAGACCGCCGAGCCGACCACCTGGTACAAAGCGTGAACCGCATCCTCATCCTCGACTACGGATCGCAGTTCACGCAGCTGATCGCGCGCCGGATCCGCGAGGCGAGCGTCTATTGCGAGATTCACCCCGCGAGCAAGGGGTTGGATCTCGCCTTCATCCGGACGTTCGATCCCAAAGGCATCATTCTCTCGGGCGGCCCGAACTCGGTCTTCGATGAGGGCGCACCAACGGCTGATCCCGGGATTCTCGAGCTCGGCATGCCCGTGCTCGGCATTTGTTACGGGATGCAGCTCATCGCGCGCCTGGCGGGCGGGAAGGTCGTGCCGTCGAGCGAGCGAGAGTACGGCCGCGCCGAGATCGCGATTCGCGAGAACAAGGGATTGTTCGCGGGATTCGAGCCGCGCGCCACCGCGATCGTGTGGGCGAGTCACGGCGATCGTGTGGACGAGCCGCCGCCACATTTCCGCGTCACGGCGACCAGCGCCAACGCGCCCGTCGCCGGGATGCAGCACGACCAGAAGCCGATCTACGGCGTGTTGTTTCACCCCGAGGTCGCGCACACGCCGCGCGGCGGCGAGATCCTCCACAACTTCCTGTTCGACATTTGCGGCTGTGTCCCCGACTGGACGCCCGGGCATTTCATCGATCACGAAGTCGGCCGTATCCGCGAACTGGTCGGCATCCAGGGACGAGCCATCTGCGGGCTGTCGGGTGGCGTGGACTCGGCCGTCGCCGCCGCACTCGTGCATCGCGCGATCGGCGACCGGCTCACGTGCGTGTTCGTGGATCACGGGTTGTTGCGCCG